>Ga0207091_1033_pt1 | contig 32118 bp, 32 predicted proteins | sample Alteio_BWMinHeat_47_FD_153534 | JGI IMG/M metagenome (GOLD analysis project Ga0207091, IMG submission 153534) | Enriched cells from forest soil in Barre Woods Harvard Forest LTER site, Petersham, Massachusetts, United States -... | ecosystem: Environmental > Terrestrial > Soil > Temperate forest >... | reverse complement strand
TTTGGAAGAAAATTTTCCTGACTCCTGACCTCCTGATTTCTGACTCCTGCTACGCCATCAACCGCATCGCCGCCGCCCGCGCCTCATCCGTCACATCATGACCCGCAAGCATCCGAGCTACCTCTTCATGTCGTTCGTGTCCCTCTAAAGATCTGAGTTCCGTAATTGTTCTGCCCTCCACCACCTTTTTAAAAACAAGGAGATGCTGGGTGCCTTGAGCAGCGATTTGGGGAGAATGGGTAATGGCAAGAACCTGCATCTGTTGAGAGAGTTTTTTGAGCCGTTCTCCCATGGCAGAGGCAACCGCACCGCCGGTGCCACTTTCGATCTCATCAAAAATAAGGGTGGACACCGTACCTGATTGGGCCAGAATCCCCTTCAAGGCCAACATAAAGCGCGCCCGTTCTCCGCCAGAGGCAATGGTGTTGAGAGGCCCTTCGGGGGTGTCTGGATTCGTTTGAATATAAAACTCAATCCGGTCAATCCCCGTCTCGCGCCAGCTCTCTTCAGAAAGTTCTGCAAGATGAACCCGAAAACGCGCATGCGTTAATTTCAGGGGGTGAAATTCGCCCGTAAGGGCCATCTCTAAGGAGTGCGCCGCCGCTTGCCTTTGGGCAGAAAGCTGCCGCGCCACTTCTAAATAGGAGGTTTTCTTTTCTTGAAGAGTCGCTTCGAGAAGATATTTATGATCCTCGCCCTGCTCAAATGAGGCTAGTTCCGTTTTGAAGTGGAGGAGACAATCGGCAAGGTCCTCACAGAGATATTTACGAGAAAGCGCACGCAAACCATGGAGGCGGTCTTCCACTTTTTCCAAGGTGTGGGCTGCCTCCGCTGTATCCCGTTTGAGGGTTGTGACACTCTCAACGATATCTTGTACATCCAGAAGGGCACGATCTGTCGCCTCTAAAAGAGGTGATATTTTTTCAGGGAGGTAGCTTTGAATACGGTCTAAGCTTTTATGAGATTGGGACAAGGGGGTGATCAAGGGGGTCAAGGCTTGCTCAACAAAATGCAGCGCCTCGGAAAGCTTTGCCCCATGAGCAATCAAAGATTTCTCCTGCTCAAGATGCGCCATCTCCCCGTGTTGAGGAGAGAGCTGCTCAATTTCTTTAATCGCAAAGTGGAGAAAGGCTTGGCGTTCAGCAGAATGGGCCAGTTTTTTCTCAAAGGCCTCTAAAGCCGCGTTTGCGTCTTGGTAGTTCTTAAAAGCCCTTTGGGTGGATGTCATGTCCACCTTGCCATAGGCGTCAAGGGCGAGAAGCTGGGATTTAGGCTCCAGCAGGGTATCAAATTGTCCGTGGATTTCGACAAGCACCTGACCGAAGCGCCGCATCAGGGGTTGGCTGATGAGCTGGTCATTCAAGAAACACTGGCTCTTTCCATCGGCTTTCAGCGTCCGGCGAAAAAGAAGGGAGGCCTTATCATGGGTCACCTCCTGAAGGGTGAGCTCTTCCCAGATGGCATGGGAGGAGGGGAGCTGAAACAGAGCCGTCACGGACGCCTGCTCCGCCCCTTGACGAAGCAGTCGCGCCTCTGCGCGTGCTCCTAAGGCCAATCCGAGCGCATCCAGGAGGATGGACTTCCCCGCACCCGTTTCGCCCGTGAGGACGCACAAGCCCTCCCGGAAATCAATCTGGAGGGTGTCAATCAGGACAATATTACGGATGACAAGGGTTTCAAGCATGGGGAGTAATGAGTATGGCAGAAGGGTCAGAAAAGCGTGTCATCCCAGGCTTAGTACCTCTTGTCCCCCAACTTTGTTGGGGGCGTAGAGGGACTTGACCTGAGACCCAGAGGCCCAGGTAAGAAAGAATTTTGATGTGGCTCCTGGGTCCCCGGTCAACAAGTCCTAACATCTCCAACAAGTTGGAGATGAAGGACTTGTAAGCCGGGGATGACAGTGAGGGTGTTCTCATGCCAATTCCTCACATAGAGAAGGTGCAGAGAAAGAGCGGGGCACAGCAACCCCCAAAGCCTCATAAGCACGTACGGTGAGCATGCGGCCCCGGGGCGTGCGCTGGATATACCCCTGCTGAAGCAGATAGGGTTCAATCACATCCTCAAGCGTGTCCCGTTGTTCCGCAAGAGCCGCTGCAAGGGTTTCAAGGCCGACAGGTCCCCCGTCAAAATGGTGCGCAATATGTTTGAGATAACGATGATCCATGGCATCCAGACCATGCCCGTCAACCTCCAGCTGGCGGAGAGCATGATCTGCAAGGGGGGCGGTAATTTCAGAGGCCCCCCCCACAATGACAAAATCCCGAATGCGCCTGAGGAGCCGCAGGGCAATCCGCGGGGTGCCGCGGGACCGTTTTGCAATTTCCATGGCGCCCTCTTCAGACAAAGCAATCTGAAGGGCATGGGCCCCCCGGATCAGAACGCATTTGAGTTCTTCAGGCGTGTAAAAAATAAGACGCACCGGAATGCCAAAGCGATCCCGTAAGGGTGAGGAAATGAGACCTGATCGCGTGGTCGCCCCCACAAGCGTAAAGGGCGGAAGATCAATTTGGACGGAGCGGGCCGCCGGGCCCTCCCCAATCATGAGATCCAGCTTATAGTCCTCCATGGCGGGATAGAGAATTTCCTCCACATCCGGTCGCAGGCGGTGGATCTCATCGATAAATAAAACGTCATAGGGTTGTAGATTGGTCAAGAGGGCGGCCAAGTCCCCTGCGCGCCCAATCACAGGACCTGACGTTGCACGCAGCCCCACGCCCAACTCACGGGCAATAATTTGGGCAAGGGTCGTTTTGCCAAGACCGGGGGGACCATAAAAGAGGACATGATCCATGGCCTCCCGCCGGGTTTGGGCCGCTTCCACAAAGATCCGTAAGTTCTGCCGAGCCTGAGCTTGCCCCACGAATTCGTCCAAGCGTTGGGGGCGCAAGGAAATTTCAGGAAGATCCTGATTTTCTGCAGGGGCAACAAGACGGGTCATGTGCCACTCCGAGACAGCAGACTCAACCCCTGACGGATGAGATCATTCAAAGACAGATCAGACTCAAGCCGACTCAAGGCGGTGACCGCTTCAAGGCGGCGATAGCCTAGATTTACAAGGGCTGACACCGCTTCCTCAAGCTGAGGCGCCAGGGAGGAAGGGTAAGACAACACCTTGCCCCCCATCAGACCCTGTGTCTCAGGAATTTTATCTTTGAGCTCCGTCATCATGCGGGTCGCAAGCTTCGGCCCCACCCCTTCTGCACGGGTGAGCATCGTTTTGTCTTGCGCCCCAATGGCCTGATAAATATCAAGAGGAGAAAGGGCTGAGAGAAGGGAGAGGGCCATCCGCATCCCCACCCCTTGCACGGTGATAAGAAGGCGGAAACAGGTTTGCTCTTCTTGGGTCTCAAATCCGAACAGCTGAAAACTCTCCTCCCGCACGACCGTATCAATGTAAAGCGTCGCACGCGTGCCGGGAGATCCAAGACTTCCAAGCGTCCGGGAGGAGGCCGAGACAAGATACCCCACACCATTCACATCGATAATAAGGGAGGTATCACTGAGGGTGTCAATCACACCCGTTAATTTTGCAATCACTGAAGTCCCCTCAAAAGAATGTAAGAGAGTCCTCCCACTCTTGATCTCACTCTACCTCATGATCAGAGCCCTTGTCACCCCTGAGGTGAGGCACACCTCTTCCTGTTAGAGGTGCCCATAAGGCATCTCCTGGGCTTATCCCAAAAGCTATTTAGGTGCTGCTGCTGCAGGGGAAGCGCCAGCTGCTGCCTGCTGAGGCGCTAATGTTATTGCCGACTTGGGAGTAGGCCATTGTAACTCCATGTGACGAACGATCTCTCCTCCTCCGTCGTTTGTCTCTGTGCTGTTTTCCGGGGCTTTCTGGGCGCGTAGGAAATGTCTGGCCCAGGTCTTTATTGAGTCGCGAAAGGGATTCGCTCCGTGACTCATAAGATCCGCTAGGGTCCTTAATGTCTCATCAACATTAGCAATGGACCGTCCTGAACCTGCAGCTTTCAATTCCTCATTGAGCCTCCTAAGTTCATCATGGTTTGCCTTATACCCATACCCCCCACATGCGAGACCACTCATCATACAGGAAGCTGCTTCTTCGTCCTTAAATTCTCTATATAATCTGTCGTTCTCTTCCCTTGCAGCTTGAGGGTTTGGGGGAAAATTAAACCATCCCTCGTGCATCGCAATAACTTTAAGGGTCCTCATTCCGCGTACGTTGCAGCTACTAGCATCTTCAAGTAATTGTTGCGCTGCAGCAGGATTTGCTGGACCCCACAGGCCCCCCCGATCTAAGTTGACGAGTTTAAAAAGTGTCGCATAGGGGCGACCTCTGGCTACCGCCTCCTCCGTTGTCTTCTTTTTATTTGGAGAAGATTTTGCCGCAGCGCTAGAAGAGGATGCTGCTTCCGCACCTACATCAGCAGCCAAGAGAGTGGAAGGAGAGAAAATAAGCGCACTCAAGGCAAGGGCTGAAACAGTGGACAAAAGAGTTTTTTTGATTGTAAACATTTATATATATCCTTTTTAGGTCCTCTGTGTCATGAAGAGGAAAAATTAACATCAATATCAATATAATGTTAAAATGCTATTTTACAAGAAAATTTTAATGCTCTGGGGTGAGGGGAGAAAGGAAGAAGGGGCTACAGTCAACTTTGGGCAAATTCTAAAAGGGGCATAATATTTCCTCGATCCGCCTCTCTAAGGGCCTTGATATAGATCATGCGCGTCTGAGTGGGAGAGAGAAGGTCGTCACGTCCCCATGAAAAGCGCTTAGCCTGATAACGCGTGAGGAGGAGGTCCGTAAAGATTCTCCCATGACGCCCATTACCATTGGAAAAGGGGTGGATCAAAACCATTCTGTGATGCAAGCGAATAGCAATTTCCTCAAGAGGAGAGGAGCGATAGTCCAATTGGGCTTGTACATCTCCACATAACTTGAGCAGTTCTTGAGGGATTTCGTGCGCTGGCTCTCCTATATTCTTGAGTGTTTTTCGAAATTGCCCTGCCCATCGCCAGGTCTCGCCGAACATTTTAAGATGAAGACGCTTAATACTGTCGAGAGTGAGAAGATCATCATGAGGAGTTCCAAAGGCCCATTTCTCAGCTTCAAGAATATTGAGTTGTTCCCATGCATTAAGCTCAGTTTGAAAAGAAATGTGCTTCGGGAGAAGACCCTCCAATTCATCTCCATCAATGGGTGTTGCTCCTTCTGGATAGCTAAATTGCATTTAGAGATCCCACAGTTTTTTTGGAGTTTCTAAAAGTTCTGATACAAGATGCGCGGTTTGCTCTTCCACTTCTTCTGCAGAAAGAGATTGGTTTTCCAGGGCCATCTGGTGAGAGACGTAGGCGACTTTCTCTTGTGCGATTTGTTGAGCCTTTCCTTTTAAAAGATCCTCAATAGGTTTCTCTGGGATAAAGGCATATTCGAGACGACATCCTAATTTTTCTGCCGTTAGTCTCAATGTTTTAAGTGTGACCTGATTAGAGATTTCTCCTATTTCAATTTCATGAATGCGGGATTGGCTCACACCCATTTTTTTCGCAAGCTGCGCCATCGTCATGCCAAGAGCCTTGCGCATGGTACGAACCCACCCTTCAGGAGGCACAGAAAAAGAGTTCACTTTCTTCAAAAGTTGTTCTCTTTCCAGATTTTTGAATGTCTTTTTCATATAAATATCAGGTTTGTCCTATTAATGACTCATCAAAATATAAGATATATCATATATTTTTGCAACAAAAAAATAGGAAATTTCAGATATTTATCCATGTGGAATGAATCAAGAAGGAGCGTAGTTCTAAAGAAAAGCGGGAGCTTGCGAATAAGGTCCCGTTTTTCATCTTTATCTCTCGACACATACGGCAAAACACTCCATAAAATAGGGTTTCTTAAATTTTGCGAAAAAGGACGCCGTCATGGCTTATGCGACGCTTAAAAAGAGGGTGACGCCAGCGAATCAAAATCCTCGTCCGTATTCAGAAGCCCAGGCTTGGTTTGTTTGGAGCTTTGCGGCCCTTTTTTATATGTACCAAATTATCTTGCGGATTTCCCCAGGAGTAATGGCCGATGATTTGATGGGCGAATTTGGCGTTGAGGCTTGTGCTCTCGGAGGGCTCGCCGCCTGTTACCTCATGACCTATGCGACCCTTCAAATTCCAGCGGGTCTTGGCTTGGATAAATTTGGTCCGACCCGTCTGTTGCGTTATGCTGTTCCTGTGTGTGTTTTGGGGACGCTTATCTTTAGTCTCTCCAATTCCTTTTACCTCGCCTGTTTTGGGAGGTTGCTCATTGGCGTTGGCGCAACTTGCGGGTTTTTAGGGACCCTGAAGCTGGGGAGCCTATGGTTTACCCCTCAAAGATTCGCGCTTGTCGTCGGCATGACCATGGTGGCAGGAACCGTAGGGGCAACCTTTGGGCAAGCCCCTCTCGCTTACTTAATCGGGATCCTTGGCTGGCGCGAAGCGCTTCTCTATGTCGTTGCCCCCATTGGCATGATTCTCTCAGCAGGAATTTGGCTTTTTGTCCGGGATACGCCCCCTGCAGGGCCTCGGTCCCCCATTCAACCAGCAGATACGAGTTTATCCACTCTTTTTGAGCAACTCAAAACCATCGCCCTTAATTATCGTATTTGGCTCATCGGATTCTATGGGGCGTTGATGTATGCCCCGATTCTGGTGTTCGTCGATCTGTGGGGGGTGTCTTTTTTGACAAAAGTCTACGGAATTGACAAAGCTACGGCAGGATCAATGACAACGATGTACTACATAGGGATTGGTATTGGATCCCCCCTTGTTGCGACAATTGCGGATTCGATTGAAAGATATAAAGCCCCCATGATTATCTCTGCAATCCTCTCCATCGCGTGCATGAGTGTAGCCATCTATGTGGGGCATATTCCTCTGCCGGTCATGTATGCTCTTCTTCTGATGGCGGGAATTGTGTTTTCAGCACAACCCCTTATCTTTGCAGCTGTGTGTCCCCTCACCCCGCAGGCAAGTCACGGAACGGTCATTAGCTTCACGAACATGGTGGTGATGGGCATGGGACTGATCCTACAATTCCTCGTGGGATGGCTTCTCGAACAAACATGGGCAGGCGAGATCTGCAATGCCATCCCCCACTATAGCATCGAAGAATACCGCTATGCCCTCCTGAGCATTCCTGTCGGATTGTTCATCGCTCTTGTGATTGCCCTCTTTATCCCAGAGACATTCCCCCGGACGACGAAGAAAAAGTAAGAGGGGGCGCCCCGACGACGCCAAAGGAAAGAGAGTCAAGAATAATATGTGATACGACAGGGTCTGTCTGTCGTAACAAATCCCCTTTTCTGTTTTATATTAAAAAAGTTTGCGTTTTTATAATGTGTTGTGCTATGAATGCATTTGTTGATGTGTGTGTAGTAATTTTTGAATAGGAATAGTAATGATGAAAACAGTAATTTTAAAGACACTTGTAGGAAGCGCAGTCCTTGCGCTTCTTTTTGCACCTCCTGCACAAGCGGGAAACTTTACGGACGATGGAGGGGAAACGGATAGTTCAAGATCAATAAGCTCTTCAGATTCCAGAGTTTCTCCAGAAGAAGAGACGGCGTTATGGAGGGAAAGGATGAAAACTTCATATGAATGTTCCATGATTAACGGCGCGCAATACATTACGCTTCCTATACAATACAGGCTGATGGCTGATACTATTTTAATGAAGACGGTCGGGAAAGGCGTGCTTGTAAAGGCGAGTCAGGAGTTTAAAGAAAAATTTATGGATGGTTTCAAAGAAGAAGCCACTAAAAAGGCGGCTAGCATGAACGCTGAAGATAAAGTTAAATGGGGTCTCAATTTTCAGCAAGCTTTTCATCAGCTGCGTCAAGCTTGGGTCCAGCTCATAAATATAAATTCGTAAAAAAGTGCCCTCGACTTACAAGCTCTTCATTTGAACACCAAATGTTAAAGCTTGTAAGCCGAGAGGGCTAAGACTCCTTATTGCTTTTTATCGGAAGAGGTCTTCTTTTCTTCTTCTTTCTTCTCCCCTTTGAGTTCTTTTTCAAGCTCCTCAGAAGACAAGTACCCAGGCACAACTTTCTTTTGATTAATAATCAGTGTGGGCGTGCCCGTGATGCCAATTGTTTTGGTAAGCTTCATAAGATGCTCAATCCGCTTTTTAACCGCAGGGCCCTTCATATCCGCTTTGAATTTTTTTGTATCAAGGCCTAAGGATTTTGCGATCTTCATGAGTTTCTTTTCAGAAGCGGGCTCCTCAAGCGCAAAAAGAGCCTTCTGAAATTCGTCGTACTTGCCTTGCGCCTTTGCAGCAAGCATCGCCTGCACGGCCAGGATCGACTGAGGACCCATAATGGGAATATCGTTCAACAGGACTTTAAGGTCCTTATTCTTCTCCACAACAGGCGTGAGCTCTTTATGAAACTTCCTGCAATGCCCACAATAAGGATCAAAGAAAACAACGAGTGATTGAGCACCCGCTACATTTCCCAAGAAAGGCGTCTCTTTGTCGTTAAAGAGAGCTTCCATCTGGCCTTGAACGGCAGTTTCCATTTTCTTGATTTCTTCTTGTTGCTGCTTTTCGGCGCCCGCTTGAAGAGACGTCATCACAACGTCCGGATGGTTCACTAAGAATGCGGTGATCAGGACATCCAGTTCTTTGATTTGAGCCGGTGTAAACGCGGTGGATGCAGGAGCCTTTTCTGCAGGTTCTGCAAGAAGAGACGTATTGGCAAGTGTCATGGTTGCAAGTGAAACGCAGAGAAGAAGGCGTGAGTAAGAGAGTGTCATGGTTCATATCCTTTCATGGTGATAGGGTGCATAATATATGGTTATTAGGTGTCAGGAAACAGAAATCATGGATCAGGATTGTATTTTCTGACTCCTGTCTCCTGTCTCCTGACTTCTGGTAGAAACCATTTTCTTCTTAATCTCCCCAATCGCCTTGGCGGGATTCAATCCCTTAGGACAGGTCGTGGTGCAGTTCATGATGGTATGGCAGCGGTAAAGTTTGAAGGGATCGTCGAGGGCATCAAGCCTCTCAGGGGTGGCCTCATCTCGGCTATCTGCCATCCACCGGTAGGATTGCAGGAGGGTTGCGGGGCCTAAATATTTATCCCCATTCCACCAGTAACTGGGGCAGCTGGTCGTGCAACAAAAGCAGAGGATACACTCCCAAAGTCCATCGAGCTTTTCGCGTTCCTCAGGACTTTGGAGGCGTTCTTTGTCAGGGGGAGGAGCGGTTTTTGTCTGGAGCCAAGGTTTAACAGAGGTATATTGAGCGTAAGCAAAGCTCAAATCCGCCACCAAATCTTTAATCACATAAAGATGGGGGAGGGGAGTGATTTTGATCTTCTCGGCACACGCTGCAAGGGGCTTAATGCAAGCCAGTGTATTGGTGCCATCAATGTTCATGGCGCAAGACCCACAGATTCCCTCCCGGCAAGACCTGCGGAAAGTAAGGGAGGGATCGACCTCATTCTTAATTTTAATCAGCGCATCCAGCACCATCGGGCCGCACGCATCCATGTTAAGCTCAAAGGTGTCGTAGCGGGGATTGGCATCTGAATCCGGGTCATAGCGATACACTTGGAAGGTCCGCATATGCGGACTTTGGGTTGGAGAAGGGTATGTAAATCCCTTTTGAACACGAGAATCAGGAGGAAGGCGAAAGTGGGTCATGGGTGCCTATGATTTTACAAGATGAAGCTTTTTATAGACATTTTGACGATGGCCAACATGAATCGCCACAATGGTTAATTTGTCATCATGAATTTCGCAAATCAACCGATATTCCCCGACTCGATAGCGCCATACGCCTCGCATACCAGAAAGAGCATAGCCGAGACGACGCGGATACGGCTCCCTTCGAAGTGTTTCATCAATAAAATGCCGGATTTTAACATACGCAGGCCTATCGAGCTTTTTAAATGATCGATTTGCATGTTCCGTATATATGATGTCCCATTTAATGGGTGGGATGGGTTTCTTCATATTGTTTTTTTACTTCCTCCCAAGGAATTAGCTTTTCTTCTCCACTTTTAACGCGCTCTAAGATTTCGATAGCTTCGAGAAGATCCTCCCGGTCCTCTAAAATTTCTGCCAAAGCATCGAGAGCATATTCATTCTGTGGGATGTGTGCTTTCCCTGCGAGAAAAGCAAGACGCTCACCGAGATCAGTTGGGATAATAAGGTTCATCATAGTTACTCCTCCTTATCTTTTAATTGTACCATAAATATACATTGCCTCGCAACTTTTTAATAAACACGCGGCTTCGGGGGAATGACCTCAACCTCAGGGGTGAGGGTGTACAGATGGACGGGGCGGTAAGTGAAGGAAACCGAATCGCCTTTGAGATGCGCAATCGTATGGGTGAGCCAATTCACATCATTCCGCTCCGGATAGTCATCACGGGCATGGGCACCGCGGCTTTCTGTGCGGTTAAGGGCAGATTCAATCGTGACCAGGGATTGTTGGATGAGGTTCTCCAGCTCAAGCGCCTCCACCAAATCACTATTCCAGATCAAGGAAGTGTCGCTGAGATGGATGTCCTGATAAGAGGCCGCGATTTCTTTGATTTTGTTGATGCCCTCTTGAAGGTGTTCGGCTGTGCGAAAGACGCCGCAGTGCATCTGCATGGCCCGTTGGAGATTGAGCCGTATGTCTGCCACTTTCAAGGATCCTTTGGCATGGCGAAGAGAATCAAATTTTGCGATAATCGCTTCCCCATCAGAAGGGCGCAGAGGTTTTACCTTGGCTCCTTTCTCAATAAGTTCGCGGGCTCGGATAGCCGCAGCACGACCAAAGACCACGAGATCCAAAAGAGAGTTGGTTCCTAAGCGGTTCGCCCCATGGACAGACACACACGCGGCTTCGCCAATCGCCATGAGACCCGGCGTCACTTGTTCTGGGTTTTCAGGAGTGGGATTGAGGACCTCTGCAAAGTGGTTGGTCGGGATCCCGCCCATATTATAATGAACTGTGGGAATCACAGGGATGGGGTCTTTTGCCGCATCGACGTTTGCAAAGATACGAGCAATTTCCGTAATGCCGGGAAGGCGATGATGGGCCTCAGGGTCCAAGTGTTCAATATGAAGGTTCACGTGGTCCTTCAGGGGGCCTACCCCCCGTCCTTCCTTAATCTCAACCGTAATCGCTCGACTGACCACATCCCGTGAGGCGAGATCTTTCGCAACAGGGGCATAGCGTTCCATAAAACGTTCACCCTCGCTGTTAGTAAGGTAACCCCCTTCGCCGCGCGCGCCTTCTGAGAGTAAACAACCCGCACCATAAATGCCTGTGGGGTGAAACTGAACAAATTCCATATCCTGGAGAGGTAGGCCCGCACGTAGGATCATGGCATTCCCATCTCCTGTGCAGGTATGGGCAGAGGTGCAGGAAAAGTAGGCCCGTCCGTAGCCGCCTGTCGCCATGACGACAATATGAGCTGCAAAGCGATGGAGGGTACCGTCTTCCAAGTTCCAAGCCATCACCCCACGACACACCCCTTCTTCATCCATGATGAGATCCAGGGCGAAACACTCATTGAAAAAGGTGGCGTTGTGCTTAAGAGATTGTTGGTAGAGGGTGTGCAAAATCGCATGACCCGTGCGATCCGCAACCGCACATGCCCGGTGGGCCATCTCCTTGCCATAATCCAACGTGTGCCCCCCAAAGCGTCGCTGATAAATTTTCCCCTTTTTGGTGCGGGAGAAGGGCACCCCCATATGCTCGAGCTCAATCACAGCAGGAATGGCATTCCGGCACATGTATTCGATGGCGTCTTGATCCCCCAGCCAGTCCGATCCCTTCACCGTATCGTACATATGGAAGCGCCAGGTATCACCATCTCCCATGTTGTCCAGGGCTGCACTGATGCCGCCCTTGGCAGCAACCGTATGACTCCGGGTGGGGAAGACTTTAGTAATACACGCGGTTGTCAGGTTTTGAGCGGCCATGCCCAAGGTTGCCCGCAAACCAGCCCCTCCGGCCCCCACAACGACGACATCATAGGTATGGTCAATGATTGTGTAGCCCTTCATGAGATGAGGTAGACTTTCAAAATGGCTGCAATGCCGAGCAGCGTGAAGAGGACACTCACCCCGTTGGTCAGCCAAATCAGAGGACGTGGCTGTTTAACATAATCCTCCCAAATCACCTGCATGCCCAAAGCACCATGGTAGAAAACCAAAGCGACAAAAAGGGAGGCAAAGGTCGCATGCCAAGGAGAGGTCAGCCATGTTTGTACTTGGTCAAAAGGAGCAGCAAGGAGAATCACAAAGGAGGTGACAAACCACAGGCTTAAAGGAAGAAGGAAAACGGCCGTGATACGTTGGGCGAGCCAATGGAAGAGAGCGGGCTTCATAACCAAACCTCCTCACAAAAAATCCCGATCATCCAGGCGAAGAGGGTGAGAAAAAACGACCCTCCCACAACAAGCCATCCACTGAAGCGAACGGCGGGGAGCGTGTAGCCATATCCTCTGTCCCACCTCAGGTGACGCAGTCCATTACAGAAGTGATAGAAGAAAGAGAAGGACCACCCCAGCAAAACAATAAGCCCCACGGGATGCAGAAAAAAATCTTGAAGCTGCTCGTAAGCGTCACGTCCGCACGCAATAGCCACAAGCCATAAGACCCACAGGAAACTCCCGCCATAGAGCACAATTCCTGTTGCCCGGTGAAGGATGGAGAGCACAGAGGTGATCTGGGGTTTATAGACGCCTAAGTGGGGAGATAAAGGTCTCGGTCGCTTCGGAGGGGTCGTCATAAGGGGACCTTAAGTGGTTTTTATTCTTGTTCCACAAGGTAGCGTAGGGATTGGGGAGAGTCAATGTTGGGAGGGGAGTGTAATTCATATTGTAAGAACAGAAGACAACCACAGAGGAAGCTCTTTTTCCGTCAACATATGCGCATTCGTGGATTCGAGCAGGTGGGTATAATTTATGGAATTATCAAGGACAATCATGTAGTCAGCTATTTCGAGAAGGATGGGAATATGATTTAAGCTCCTTTGATAGCGTCTTAAAATATCCTCTAATGGGATATCATGGCCACCACTCTCTTTCCTTTCTTGTACGCGTGTTACACAGGTATTTTCGTCTTTCAGCCCTATAAACACAACGCCCATCATCCACCCGCTGGCTTTGAGCCTGTGCGCAAGGCGAAGATAATGTGATCCAGAAAGAGTTGTTTCCACTGCAAAACTTTTCTGCGTATCTACAAGATGGTTGATTGTTTGGAGAATATGCTTGCCAGCAGTTAAAGGTGATACAGGAAGGGAAGTGTAGGGCTCAATAAAATGATCGGGGTTGAGAATAGGAATATCGCCGATCATCGCACGGTTGGGAGGGAGTTCAGCCCACGTAGACTTCCCCGCGCCATTCGGTCCTGCAATCAGCCAAAACCAGGGAGAAACCTCAGAGTTGGTAGAGATGATGGATTTCTGCTTTCGAGACTTTAACCGCATACCGTGTTCCATCAGCTAACTCTTTAACCAGAATCTCTTTTTCCACGTAGTAAATAGGATTCCCCATCGCTTTATGTTTTGAAATTGCGGCCTTAGCTGCCTTACGACCGTTGCGAACGATGCGCTGTCCAAAGGGGCTCAGAGGGGTTTCTTTTGAAAAATATCCCACTTTGCGAGCGGTTGTTTGAGTTGTCATGTGCACTCTCCTTGTTTAGCAGTATACACAAAAGTTAGCTTTTTGTACAAGAATTAACAGATGGCCATTGCCCACGAAGTGCTAATTCCTGATCGCATCCCACACCCTCTCCGCAAATTCTTTATAAATCTTCGCCTGAGGGGTGTCCGGTGCAAGGGGCGTTCCTTTTTCTGCAGCCTCCCGAATATCCATGTGCAAAGGGATCGCTCCTAAGAAGGGGACGCCTAAGAGAGCTGCTTCTGCTTCAACACCGCCATGCTCAAAAATATCAGACCGTCCTTCGCAATGGGGACACAGGAAATAGCTCATATTCTCCACAAACCCAAGAACAGGAACATTGACTTTCAGGAACATCTCATAGGCTTTGCGCGCATCTGCTAAGGCCAAATCCTGAGGAGTGGAAATAATGATAGCGCCTGACACCTTTACCCGTTGCGCGAGACTCAAGTGGATATCTCCCGTCCCCGGTGGTAAGTCAATGATAAGAACATCAAGATCACCCCAATTCACTTGCCGCAGCATTTGCAAGAAGGCGGTTTGTACCATGGGGCCGCGCCAGATCACCGGCGCTTTTTCATCCATCATAAACCCAATGGACATGGCTTTCAGGCCATGGGCCTGAATGGGATTCATGGTTTTGCCATCGTCAGAGGTCGGTTTTTCATTGACGCCCAGAAGTCGGGGAAGAGAGGGCCCATAAATATCCGCATCCAAAATCCCAACCTTAAGCCCTAGAGAATGAAGGGCGCAGGCGAGATTAACCGCTGTTGTGGATTTACCAACGCCCCCTTTACCAGAGGCAATGGCGATAATGTGGCGCACCCCTGGTAGACCTTCCTGGGAGGGGGTGTGGGCTTTGGGTTTGCGGGAGGCCGTGAGAACAATCTGCACATCGGTAATACCAGGAAGCGTATTCAAGCGAGCGGCGGCTTGTTCTTTTATCTTCAGTCCTGCTTCCATATAGTCTGTCTCAACCTCTAAAGAAAAGGAGACGACGCCGAGGTCGCTGACTTTGAGACCCTGCACAAGGCCACTTGTCAGGATATCTTTTTGAGACAAGGGGTCTATAATTCGTTGAAGGGTGGAAGAGACTTGCGATATTAAAGTCACCACTGAACCTGATTGCGTGGAGGAGATGGTGCATGTTATACTCCCGCCGTCCATGAATGGAAAGGGCGTAGGAATGAGTTGGAATAATGACGAGGGACCTTGGGGACAAGGAGGAGGGGAGGACCCTTGGAAAAAGAAAAAAAATCGGGCGGACCCTGATATTGACTCTCTTTTGAAAAAAAGCCAGGAAAACATCAAAAAGATTTTTGCCAGTGGTGGCAACGCCAATAATAACAAGCTGCTGATAGGGGCTGCAGGCGCTCTCTTTGCCCTGTGGGCACTTACAGGCATTTATACCGTTCAACAAGATGAAGAAGCTGCTGTCCTCCGGTTTGGGAAATGGGTACGAACCGCAGAGCCGGGTCTTAACTATCATTTGCCGATTCCCATCGAGACAGCCATTGTGCGCAATGTGACCTCCATTAATATCCTCACCAATACAAGTGGGAATGGCCAACTGGCGACCACTGAAGGGTTGGGAGGGGAGGGAGCTCTCATGTTAACGGGAGATGAAAACATTGCCGATGTTCAATTTGCTGTGAACTGGCGAATTAAAAGCTTAGGCGATTTTCTTTTTAACGTTGAATCGCCAGAAGCAACCATTCGTGCCGCAGCCGACAGTATCGTGCGGGCCGTAATTGCCCAAACTCCCATTGCCCGTGTGCTCTCGGAAGGGCGGAGTAACATTAATATTCAACTGAGGGAAATGCTCCAGAAACTTGTGGATGATTATAAATTGGGCGTTGAAATTTCTCAGGTCGAACTTTTGAAAGTCACGCCCCCCACCAGCGAAGTCAACGATGCCTACCTGGACGTGCAACGTGCCAAGGCAGATATGGAGCGCAAACGGAATGAAGCAGAATTCTACCGCAATTCCATTGTGCCCGTCGCCCGGGGTCAAGCGAAGAAGATTGTCCAGGACGCAGAAGGGTACAAGGCAGAAGTCGTGGCGGATGTAGATGGAGAAACGGCCCGCTTCCAAGCTGTTTATGATCAATACAAAACAGCACCGGATGTAACAAGGACGCGACTCTACATCGATACAATGCAAGCGGTTCTTCAAAATACATCAAAGCTTATTACATCTGGTGGAGGAAGCCAAGGAGTATTGCCCTACCTTCCCTTGCCCGAACTCAGTCGTGCTAAGCCAAAAACAGAAGAGGTTGCCCAATGATTTCGCGCTCACTCATTGTCTTTTCCATACCTCTTCTTGTGCTTGGGTGTATCCTGATGGGATCCCTTTTTTGCGTGCAACAAACGCAGCAAACCCTTGTGCTGGAGTTTGGAAAATTGATCCGCGTGATTAAAGAACCCGGTCTCTATGTCAAGATCCCCTTTCTCCAGAATGTACGTCATTATGATAACCGTATCCTGGATTTTGACCTTTCAAAAATCCCTGCAACCCTCGGAGATCAAAAACGTCTTCTTGTGGAAACCTTTGCCCGTTACCGCATTGTGAATCCTGCTCTTTTTTACCGAACAGTGCAGAATGAAGAGGGGGCAACCCAACGCTTGCGGATTCTCAATCAATCGATTGCTCTCGGGGTGTTAGGGCAAGTAAAGCTCACAGACGTGCTTTCTCCAAAAAGAAGCGAGATTGCCCATATTATCCGTGATCAAATGAATCGAGCCGCAAAAGCCTTCGGCATTGAAGTGGTCGACGTACAGTTGCGGGGTACGGATTTGCCTGTGGAAAACAGCGAAGCCATCTTTAATCGGATGATTAGTGAAAGAAAACAAGAAGCCCAAGAATTCCGATCGCGGGGAGACGAAATTTCGCAAGAAATCAAGTCAACGGCCGATAAAGAGCGTACCATTATTCTGGCAGAAGCCCGGAAACAATCCGAAATCATCCGCGGAGAAGGGGATGCGTACGTGACGGGAAAAGCCGCTGGCATCTATGGAAAAGATGTGGAATTTTTCAATTTTTACCGGTCACTGAAAGCCTATAAGGAAGCGCTGACAGCAGAGACCACAACCTTTGTGCTCTCGCCAAAGGATCCTTTTTTCAAATATTTTAATCGCTAAGGAAGATAGTGTAGCGGTGTAGCGGAAGGGGGTTGCGTATGAGAATGAATGTCAATACAAAAGAATGCATATATCAAAAAATTATGGAAATGAGCCAATGCTGAAGAAAATTTTATTAGTTGCAACTGCGACACTGCGACACCGCTACACCGCTACACTATTAGCGCTGCTCTGCCTTACCACCGCTCCCCTGTCTGCAACATCTGTGCCGCCTACATTTGCCAATATTATTGTGCCCTTGCTACCTGCTGTTGTGAATATTTCAACCACAACAACGCTGACACGGGGACGAGGAGGCGACGGAGGGCAGTCTTACGACTTTCAGAAAGGCTCACCGCTTGAAGATTTCTTCAAAGATTTCATGGATCAGATGCATTCTGAGGCGGAAGGGCCACGCAATATCACCTCCTTAGGATCCGGCTTCATCATTAGCCCAGATGGATACATTGTCACCAACTATCATGTGGTGGCGGATGCGGACCAAGTCACGGTCATTCTGAAAGATGGGGTGGAGCTCAAAGCAACCCTCGTCGGACGCGACCGCCGCACGGACATTGCTGTTTTGAAAGTGACCACAAATAAAAAACTTCCCTTTGTGCAGTGGGGCAAGTCAGAGAAATTACGAATTGGCGACTGGGTTATTGCTATCGGCAATCCCTTTGGGCTTGGAGGGACAGTAACGGCTGGAATCGTCTCTCATCTCGCTCGCGATATGGGAGAGCATAGTCCGGCAGGAGATTTCATAGGGGGCTACATTCAAACCGATGCCGCCATTACGTTGGGGAATTCTGGAGGACCTATGTTTGACATGTCAGGCAAGGTCGTTGGCGTCAACAGAGCCTTTTTCTCTCCAAATGGAAACAATGTGGGTATTGGATTTTCCATTCCCTCTGAAGTGTCCAAAAAAGTAGTGGATCAAATTTGCCAGTATGGCCGTGCAAAACGGGGATGGCTTGGGGTCCATGTGCAACCTGTGACAGGAGACATTGCGGAAGGGTTGGGGTTGAAGCAACTCCAAGGAGCCCTCGTTGCCACTGTCATTAAAGGGGGGCCAGCTGATAAAGCGAAGCTGCAATCAGCAGATGTCATTTTGAAAGTGGGAGCGGTTGAGGTGAAAGATGAGCGTAGCTTATCCCGCATCGTAGGAGATATTGTCGTCGCCTCTGAAGTGCCTATCCTCGTATGGCGGAAGGGAAAACTTATCACTTTGCTTGCTCAAGTGGGCGAATATGAAGAAGCAGAAGAAACAGGTCTCATTCCTTCTCCCGATGATGGGAAGGAGCTCACAAAAGGGGTTGAAATTCATGGGATGACCTTGCAACCGCTTTCCCCTGAAATTTGCCAGCGCTTTGATATCGAGAATGGAACACAAGGGGTCTTGGTTGTTGATGTGCTCCAAAAGAGTTCCGCGTCCGAAAAAGGGGTGCGTCCTGGTGATATCATTGTGGAAATTAGCCAAGAAGAAGTGAAGGCGCCTCAAGATGTGATGACCCAACTCAAAAAAGCAGAAAAAGAGAACCGGAAATCTGCGCTTCTCCTGCTCAATCGGGATGGGGCGTCACGTTACATCTCCATTCGCCTTCAACCGGATAGTGGAAAGAGCTGAGGGTGGGGGGCCTCGCGGTACCTGCTACCCCTTGTCATCCCTGGCTAGAAGGGCTTGCCCACGGCACAGCTGGGGGCTTTAGCACTTCTTGACGGGGATCTTTTCTCGGCAGCAAGTGTGTTGAAACAAGATCCTCGACTCGCCACGGCGAAGCCTTTGGCGTAGCCCGGGTTAAGAAGGGCCTAAAGCCCTCGACTTCGCCCGACTTCGCCAAAGGCTTCGTCGGGCTCTGTCGAGGGCAAGGCCTTCTCATCAATTGATGACAATTTTTTCTACTCATCTTATTTGATAACACGCCCTAGTCCGAGGACAAACAGGAGTAAACTGGCAGGCTACAACTGAAAAACGCTTGCTTTTTGAAAAATCTATGTTACAAAGAAACAATAAAATACATTGTTGACAGTAAAAAATAGGTTTTATGGTGAAAAAATATCTGATCGCAACGACAGCGCTCTTGCTCAGTGCCCAAGCGGGCCAAGCCTCCGAAGGTGTAGATGACGTATTAGAAGGGAAAGGCTCCACAGGCACAGGAAGAGCGCATAGTGAGTCTTCAATTCAGACAGATTTAGACTCAGAGAGGCGCAGATTAGAAAATTTAATTCGGCAGGAGGAGAAACAGAGCGCTTCCTTCATAGTGCAGTCTATACACCAGGAAGTTGATAATAAAGGCTTTTACGCACAATCTATAGTGAATAAACTGACGAAAAGACAAACGCATCTTTCGACCTTGAGATCTCAATTGGCGAGAGTGAATCAGCAAGATGAAGCGGCGGCTTCTGCAGGAAGCGCACCCTCTTCCTCGAAGCAAACGATGTTTTTCCCCTCGTTAGAAGACCTTGCGTCCCTTCCTTCAAGAAGGAAAGAAGCCATTGCACGCTTGCAAGCAGCCTCAGAGAAAGAAGGGCTGGGTTTTGCTCGCGATATCGCTCTGTCCTTTGGCAACAGAGACCCTTTCCTTATAGAGAACATATGTCTTTCTCTTTCTTCTGCGGATGCGGAGAAAATAAGAGAATATCTTGACTGTCATTCTAATGCGTCTGGACGGATCTCCGCGCGCTTGGAATTTTCCAAAGATGATCTGCCTCATCTGCTTGTGTCTAAGGGAGAGGGGGAGCTCGCCTTCCCTGTGCAGGTCGATGTGAGTCTTTTATCTCCGTTCCCCGAGTCAAGTTCCTTCTCTCCAGGTAAAAAAAAAGCAATCATATTTCTCGGAATTTATCTACAAGTTCCTGAAAGGCGCGAGCTGTTTACAAGTTGTTTTATGAAAGCGATAACGGGTAACGGAATTTGCCAGTTAGCTCAGAAAATTTTTTACTTAAAGCCGTCTGTTAAGGAGAGGGCAGCCAAATTTCTAAGGCAAGACGAACAAAAAAAGGAAGCACTATCTCAAAAGCCAGATAACAAGTTTTGGGTGGACTTTATTGCACCACAGAATGAACCCCACTTGGTCATTCAAGGTTGCGAAGAGGAGTTCCCGATTTCAATAAGAGACGCCGCGTCTCCGGCTACTCATGATGCAAGCCATTCCAGGCGATCAGACCTTCAAGCATCCGCTGCCGCCCCTTCTCCTTCCCTTCGACATGTACATTTTTCTGACTTCAAGGATGCTCTGGAAAAGCTATCACTTCCAAAAAACAAAGAGGAAAAAATAGCAGCTTTGAGAAAGGGAGAAATTATCCTTTTCTCAGAAAAAGGCGACAGATTAACCTTTAAACTGCTCGCCCCATCAGAACAACAAAAGTTATCGACCCTCCTTAAGAACAAAAAGACAATTTTTACCCTGGTGCTGACGAAGGGGGTGGTGGAAGTCCAGGCAACGACTTTTGAGAGAGGTTCCAAGACTTTCTCTTCTTTTATCTTTTCCGTTGAACCTGACAAGGAAACTCCTGCCAGTCCAGCGCCTAAGGTGAAGGAGAAAAAGAAGAAAACTGCGGCCTCTTCTGTGTCATGTCAGGCTGCTGCACATGAAGACAAAGTTGAAGAGCAGAAGACAGTCACTGCCGCTGTCACTGCCGCTGTCGCTGCTGCTGCGATACCTTCTTCCGTACCCCTATACATGTGGTCTTTGCCTCAGAAAGAAGACACTTCTATAAAGGAAGCTTCTAGATCAGACGCAGCTTCTAGATCTTCTCTGTCCGCTGCCGCCGCTGCAGATCCTCAAGTTGCTGGTGCTGTAGAGCCCCAAACTGCCCCCCAAGCATCCGCTGCAGATGAGGGTGCTGCCATATCTTGCACGCCCCCCCTTGAGTTAGAGGAAGAATATTCTCCACCTGATTCTCCCTTGCCAGTCATAAATGAGTTTCCTCCTTTTTCTAAGACAAGTCGTTTCTCACGAGAGCAACAAGAAGAAATCATAAAGTTGGCAGATTTTCTACAACTTCAAAAAAACATGAAAGAGTTTTTAAACGCCTTGATATGGCAGGAAGGGCACACAACATTCTATTTAAAGTCAGGGGGGCGCGTCAATTTATCATAGATAATCGCCGTACCATGCTTGAGGTGCTATGGGAACAACAGGGAGAAGGGACAAAACACGAAAAGGAAGAGCTTAAAATATTTGCTCACGCTGCTGGCGATGTACAAGAAATTTTTCCGATTTCAATGAAAGTCTCTGATAGGATGAAAGAAAACGTGACGGAATCGTGTTCAGCCGGGCTTCTTAAGAGGAAAAAGAAGAAGACAGCCTCAGCTGTTGCCTCTGAAGAGGCTGCAGCCGCTGCCGCTGCCATAAATGAAGAATTGAAACAGGAATAATAAATGCAATCTCACAAAGTCCTTCTCTCCATTGTGTTGCTGGCCGCGTGTCTCGTCTCCGTGGCGTCGGATATTTATGCGCCCTCTTTATCCGCCATCGCCCAGGATCTCAAAGCTCCCATTGCCGAGGTCCAAGAGAGCATGGCCATCTTCATGCTGGGGGTGTGCCTTTCCCAGCTTATTTATGGGCCGATTTCAGAAGGGGTGGGGCGGCGCCTGCCTCTGATTGTGGGCCTCGGGATTATGCTCATGGGTAGCACCATGTGTCTTTATGCCACAAACATCAGCCTCCTCCTCATCGGTCGTTTTGTGCAAGGCGCAGGGGCTGGAGCCGGGGCCTGTCTGTGGCGATCCATGTTTCGCGATTCTTTTGATGCCACACAAATGGCGAAATATGGAGCGTATCTTGGTATCACGCTGACATTCGTCATTCCAGCAGCGCCTGCCCTTGGGGGATATTTGCAAGCGTATTTTGGGTGGCGTGCAGGTTTTCTTTTTCTCATTGTGTATGCGCTGACAACGATCATCCTTGTTTTTTTCGTGTTGAAAGAAACGAGCACCTATCATCACAAGGAGAGGCTCAGTTGGACCTTTTTCAGGAACGCCGTGGGGCAACTCATATCGAGTCGAACCTTTATGGGATACGCGCTTTGTATGTTTTTCAGTTATGGGGCTTTCTTTTCTTGGTTTGTGATTGGACCTGTTTTACTGATCGATAAGGTGGGCATAACCCCTGTTGATTTTGGACGGATCTCGCTCTTTTTGGGACTCATTTCCATGTCCCTGGCGGGGGTGTTCAACGGACGCATGATTGGCCGCTTCGGACCTCATTTTATGCTGCGCTTAGGCTGGTCCTTGATGCTGAGTGCGGGCGTATTAATGATCCTGCTGAAACTGCTATGTGGGGTGACACTATTTTCTATCATTGTGCCCATGTTCCTCTTTTTCTTTGGCGTCACCCTGATTTGGCCCAGCGCCTTTGCAGGCGCTTTTGCGCCTTTTGGGAAGATTGCAGGCTACGCGGGCTCACTCTATAGCTTTATGCAAATTGGTGGATCAGCGGTCTTAGGAACCTTAAGTTCTTGCCTCCCTACAACCAGCCAAATCCCACTGGCTTTTATCTTTTTAAGCGCCTCTGCAGCGGCGTGGATTGTTTTTGAATGGGTTGTGAGGGGAGACTAACGGCGTCTCGCAATGGTCATTCTCTCACCGGCGTAGCCCTAGAAATGAAAGGTTTACCGGCCAATGCCGCAAGGGATGCCAAAGGACCGTCAAAAAGAGGGGGGGGATTAGGAATTTTTGCATACGCAGCAAACGTGCAATCATAACATCGTTGAATGGCAGCTCGCATCCCTGGATTCTCGAAAGCGGTTTGCACGAGATATAATTTGGTTTTCCGAATTGGATCAAAGGAAGAGAGTGCTTCCTCATGTAACGTAAAAATGAGTTCATCAAGCCCAGATTTCTCTATAGAATCACAGAGTTCTGCAGGATGCGCCTGATAGGTTGGAGAGGGGTAGAAAGCCGTGCAGGCAAGAACACGAAGCATGTTTTTTCCCATATCTTCTACACTCTCACCTCCTACAGCCTTCTCTTCTACAATTTTGAGGAGATTGGCCCTTATTTTTGCTTCAAAGATCTTGTTGCCGATGGCGGGAAGAAATTCTGCCGTGGCTATCATCATCACAGCGGGGGACTGCTCAGCTTTTCTTCTCCAGGCCAAAATTGCTTCTTCTTCCTGATTAAAAGTTTCTGCTCGATCAAAAGCGCGTGACCACGCTAAAGTTTCTACTTTTGCCAGAGCCTCTTCTTTTTTCAGGGCATCTTTCTCGTACCCTGCTAGTATTATGCCCGTTCTTTCATGCGATTCATCAGCACGTTGCTGAGAAAACATTTTTTTGTCTGCTTCCGCAATTAACCGCCGAACAGCAATTCCGAGAACAACGTGCGCCTCATTATGAATATCCCTCAATGGAGAGGACTTTTTGATAGCGCCATACCATCTCTTATTGAGCTGCTGCATGGTAACGAGATCAAAAAGCGTTGCATGGTGAGCAATTGAGTGGATTGCGTCTGTGTAGAGCACATTCGTTATGCTAGGTCTCCCCAGTTGGTGGGATAAGCCTTCCTCTGCGGGTGTGGAAGATTGCGCAGACGAAGCAGAGGCTGCACTTGCTAACGGTAGAGGGCGCCGGTCTCCTTCCTCCATCGCAAAAGCAAAGCTGCTCACACAACACAAAAGAAGAGCCAAAGAGGCACGAGAAGAAAAACTCATATCATCATCCATTCAAAAAATATCAATACCGATAGTATACATATAGAAAACATGTAAAAAGATATCAAGAAGAAAGGCGTTCCTTCTGCACCTCTTTTTGCAGAACGTGCCACAGGTTTTGAATTTTCTGTGAATCCTTGAGATGACGAGAGTAGGAAAAATAAAACTGAACCTGAGGCACAGGGGCATCAGGCAGGATCTGGACAATATTTTTATATCCTTTCGCGATATAGGGAGGCAGGCAGGCAATCCCACTACCTGCGTTAACCGCACCCGCAATGCCGAAAAGATTGTTGATGGAAAGATAGGGCTTTCGCGGCGTCTCTGTGCCACAAGTCAGTAACCAATTCACGTTATTCGACGGAATCATAGCGGTGTCACTAAAGGTTAAGAGGCGGTGACGATCTAAATCAGAAAGCTGCATAGGAATCCCAAACTTAAAAAGATATTGGCGACTGGCATAAATTGGCAGGGGAAAGTGGGAAAGTGCATGGCAGATCAGGTCTGCGCTCTCAGAAGGGAAGGTTGTGATACTGACGTCCGATTCGTGGATGCCCAAATCCACAGGGATGTCACTCACGTGGAGGATCAGGCGAACCTCTGGATTCTGCGTTGAAAAGCGGTGAAGGTGGGGGGTAAGCCATCCAATCCCAAAACCGATCGTTGCCGCAATTTTGAGGGTTCCTTGGGTAGGATGGGTGGCATCCATGATTTGCGCTCTCGCCATGGCGAGATCCGCAAAGATTGTACGCGTCGTGCCTAAGAGAAGGTTCCCATGTTCTGTCAAGGTAATCCCGCGGGCATGACGCGCGAAAAGGGCGACCCCCATGCGGTCCTCAAGACTACTGATGTGGCGACTAATGGCAGAGGGATCAATGTGAAGGCGTGCGGCAGCTTGTGCAAAACTCCCTCCCTCGGCCACATTATAAAAGATCTTTAGTTTCTCCCAATCAATCAAGCTTAGACACCTCCCCGTGTTTGTAAAAAGTGCATGGCATCAAGGGCCGCCATGCATCCCATGCCGGCCGCCGTGACGGCCTGCCGATAGACTTTGTCCGCAACGTCGCCGGCTGCAAAGACGCCTTCAATGGATGTCTTGGAACTTGCAGGATCTTTTAAGAGGTAACCTTCTGCATCAAGATCCAGTTGGCCTTTGAAGATCCCCGTATTAGGCGAATGGCCAATGGCCACAAAAACACCGTCAAAGGGGACAAGCTGACTTTGACCAGAGACCTGATCTTTGAGACGCAAGTGAGTGACAGAGAGAGGAGACTCCGTTCCTACAATTTCTTCCACCACAGTATTCCAGATCACGTGAACTTTGGGATTGCTAAAAAGCCGTTCTTGCAAAATCTTCTCAGCCCGCAAGCTATCTCGCCGATGAATGAGGGTGACTTTTGAGGCATGGTTAGTCATATAAAGCGCTTCCTCAACCGCTGTGTTGCCGCCCCCCACAATCGCAACTTCTTTCCCTCGAAAGAAAAAGCCGTCGCAGGTGGCACATCCTGAGACGCCGAAACCTCGGAATTTTGCTTCGCTGTCCAGCCCCAACCATTTGGCTTGGGCGCCCGTTGCAATGATGAGGGTGTCGGCTTTATAGACGGTGCCGCCTTCTGTCACACATCGAAATGGTGGCTTAGAAAGGTCTACCTGCGTAACAGTGTCTTGGACAAGGGTTGTCCCGACGTGCGCCGCCTGAAGACGCATTTGCTCCATAAGCCAGGGGCCTTGAATCACATCCGCAAAGCCCGGATAATTTTCCACATCCGTTGTAATCATCAATTGCCCCCCGGGTTCGAGGCCTGACACAAGGGTCGGGGCTAAATTTGCGCGTGCGGCATACACAGCTGCCGAATAGCCAGCCGGGCCACTTCCAATAATAAGGACTTTTGTGTTAATTTCAGATGACATGAGATTTTGGTTCCTTGCATAAAGTGAATGGGCGTATTGTGACAAAATTCTCCCAGAAAGCTAGTACATTTTTATATACGTCTCTGTTGCGGAGCTGTGGTATACTCCCGCCCTAATCCTCACAATCCATGCGGTGACTTGTGGTTCGCTCCTGGAAGACCAATTTCTTAAGTTTTTGTGACAGGCGTATTTTATCTCTGTTCCTCTTTGGCTTCTCAAGTGGGCTGCCCTTTTTACTCACCCTCTCCACCTTAAGTATATGGCTGAAAGAATCCGGCGTGTCCAATACAACCATTGGTTGTTTTGTTTTGGTCACCCTTCCTTATACCCTAAAATTCCTTTGGGGGCCGCTCGTTGATAAGATGCCTCTTCCTTTTCTCACCGTACGCCTAGGGCGCAGGCGGAGTTGGGCCCTTATGGGGCAACTCGGGCTTGTCGTGACCCTCATAGGCCTTGGAGGCACCCATCCTGAACAAGACATCTTTTCGACAGCTGCTTGGGCCTTAGGGGTTGCGAGTTTTTCAGCCTTGCAAGATGTTGCTGTTGAAGCTTACCGTATTGAAAGTGTCGGCAAGGACCAGCAAGGGACGGCAGCGAGCGCCATGGCGATTGGATGGCAATGTGGGGTGATGGCCTCAGGGGCAGGGGCTCTTTATATAGCGTCCTTTTTTTCATGGGAAATAGCCTATCAATTGATGGCTCTCCTCATAGGGGTGGGGATTGTGACAACCCTCGTGAGCCCCTCAGTTTCTGTGTATAAGCCGACCCCACAAAAAAAACACTCTTTCCGCAAATGGGTCAATATAACCTATAGAGTGCCCTTTAAGTTACTCTTTCACCGTTTGAACTGGCCCCTCGTCCTGAGTTTTATCTTATTTTTTAAAGTAGGGGATACGGTGCTCAGTGTAATGAATTCGCCCTTTCTCGTGGATGTTGGATTCACCAAAATAGAAATTGCCCATACGGCAAAAATGTTTGGGATCTCTGCCATGATTGTGGGAGGGATTGCGGGAGGCGTCTTGCTCAATCGCTTAGGTATTGTTGCAAGCTTAACGATTGCGATAACATTCCAGTTTATTTCGAGCCTCCTGTTTGCAATCCAAGCCCTGATAGGCCATCACATTGGCTTCTTAGTGCTTGTTGTAGGGCTTGAAAATTTCAGTGGAGGATTTGGCTGTACGGCCTTCATCGTCTACCTTTCTAGCTTTTGCCGTATTCCCTATACAGCCACCCACTTTGCGCTTCTGTCCTCTTTCGGATCGTTGGCTAGAATTTTTCTCTCCATGGGAGCAGGAGCGCTGGCAGATAGAGTGGCATGGCCGCTCTTTTTCACTCTGACCGCTCTGGGGTGTCTGCCTTGCTTGTGTCTTTTATGGTTCTTTTTTGAGAGGAAAGAACGGGGAGGGTAATGAATGTGTCATCCCCGCTTCCCTTTGTCATGCTCGGGCTCTCGCCGCGGCTGGCGTAGCCGGGAGAAATGCTTAATTTTCTTCTTAGAAAATTCCAGCATTTCTTGACCCGAGTATCGTCTCGATCAGGGGATGAATCAGGTCCTCGGATCAAGAAAAGTCATTGTTTTTTGAAGGAAAAAACAAGCCTTTTCTAGTCCGAGGACAATTTTATTTATTCCTCAACAACCTTCTGACGGCTCAAATAGGTATAAACAATGGGAATCACGCAGAGGGTAAACAGCGTCCCGATGCTCATGCCGCCCACGATGACAAGGCCAATCTGCTCCCGTGTTTCAGCACCTGCTCCTGCAGAAAAGGCCAAAGGAACCGCCCCAAAAACCATCGCAAAAGTCGTCATCAAAATAGGACGAAGCCGTAAGCGAGACGCCTGGATCACTGCATCATGTGCACTCAACCCCTGAGCTTGCAACTTATTGGCAAAGTCAACAATAAGAATGCCGTGCTTTGTAATCAGGCCGATCAAAGTGACAAGACCGATTTGGCTGTAAATGTTAAGGGTGCCGTGCTTTGAGATCCAGAGAGCGACAATAGCCCCCGCAAGGGACAGAGGTACACTCAGGATGATGATAAAGGGATCGATAAAGCTTTCAAATTGGGCCGCCATCACGAGGAAAATAAAAATCAAAGAAAGGCCAAAAATAATATAAAGGGTGTGGCTTTCTTGCAAAAACTCTCGTGTTTCCCCCGAAACAGTTGTTTGATAGCCGCTGGGAAGAATACGTTCTGCGGCTTCAGTGATATCATTCAGGACTTGGCCTAACCCAAAACCGTCCACGAGGCTAGCACTTAAAGTGACAGATCGCAGCCCATCAAAATGGTGAATTTCAGATGCGGTCGTGATAGGAACAATCTGGGCAATGTCTGAAAGAGGCACAAAAGTTTCTTTGTTATCTCGCTGCCCTTTGACCATCAGCGCAAGAATATCTTGAGGAGAACGACGGAATTCATCCCCCACCCGTACGCGAATAGGGTATTGTTTATTATCCCTCTCAAAATGGGTGGAAACTTGACCCCTCACCAAGTGTGTCAGTGTCTCTGAGATCGCCCCAGGATCAATCCCAAGACTGGCAGCCTTATCACGATTCACCTCAAGTGTGTAATCTTGTCCTTCTTCTCCCACATCAGGTGTCGTGCTCTTGGGGACAATGCCCGGGTGTTGGTTCATCGCCGTCCATACCCGTTGATATTGCTTTGCAAGATCTTCACTGGAGCGCGTTGTTTGGATCACAAAAGACAGATCCCATTGGCTCGAGCTTCCAATAGCTGAGCGATTCGGGCATCTTGCCGTGACGTCAAGCCCAATGATGTCGTACAACTCAGGAGAGATGAGATCCCGAATGGCCGCACAACTGCGCGTCCTCTTTTCCCACGGCACCATGGTGTTGCGGGAGAAAGTATAGTCGCCTGTGTTCACAATGGTCATGCGCTTCACAAGTTCAGGCACAGAAGAAAGAACTTTATCGATTTGAAGGGCGTATTTATCTTGTTCTTTTAATGTCGCCCCATAAGGAGCATTGGCGCGTGTTCGAAGCACTCCCTGGTCTTCGAGGGGGGTCAACTCTTTCTGCAGCTGAAACTGGGCAAGATACACACCAATAAGGGCAAAGAGAACAGCTGAACCTATGACAAGAAGACGTTTACCAAGAAGATAAGCCAAAAAGCGAGCATACTCTTGATCCAATCTATCAAGCCAATCTCCAATGGCATCACAAGCCGTGTGATAAGTTTGTAGAAAGGCACCCCATCGCGAAGAGGGAAGAGAAGGGGAAGAGGGCTTCTGTTGCGTGTGCGCCACAAGGAGTTTTGCACACATCATCGGTGTCAATGTCAAAGCCACAATACCTGAAATGATAACTGAACCGGCCAAAGTGAGGGCAAACTCTGTGAAGACCTTGCCCGTCATACCACTGGAAAGAGCAATAGGCGCATAGACCGCTGCAAGGGTGAGGGTCATGGCAATAATCGCAAAGCTAATTTCTTTTGAACCTTTAATGGAAGCCTGCAGAGGTTTCATTCCCTCTTCAATGTACCGGTAAACATTCTCAAGAACGACAATCGCATCATCCACAACGAGCCCAATCGCAAGGACGAGCGCAAGAAGGGTCAGGATGTTGATCGTAAAGCCAAAGACAAACATCAGGAAGAAGGACCCAATCAACGAGACTGGAATTGTCACGAGAGGAATCATTGATGCACGGAAAGAGCGGAGGAAGAGGAACACGACAGCGATCACCAAAAGGGTGGCTTCCCAAAGTGTCCGGTAAACGTGATGAATGGATTTTTCAATAAAGACCGTTGAATCGTAAGAAATTTCAATGTGTGTTCCTTCTGGAAGACGCTCACGAATTTGGGCGACTTTTTCTTCAACAGCTTTTTTAATGGCAAGAGGATTAGCAACAGATTTTTTCACAATGCCAATGCTAACGGCAGGTTGATCATTAAAACGTGTGGCGATGACCGTATCTTCCGAATCAAGTTTAGCATGGCCCACATCCTTCAAGCGAATAATTTGCCCTTTGCGTTCCGCAATGATGAGGTTATCAAATTGAGCAGGCGTCGAAAGGGAAGAAACCAGGGTAACCATAAACTCTCTCGCCTCGGTTTTTAAGCGACCGGCTGGCTTTTGGATGTTGTGTTTTTTGAGAGCTGCCAGAATATCTGAAGCAGTGATCTTAAAGGCATTAAGGCGAACGGGATCAAGAATCAGATGCATTTCAAGCTGGCCGCCCCCCGTAACTTCTACAGAAGCAACTCCAGGAATGGTTTGCAGTTCTTTTTCAAGGCTACGATGGGCATAATCCGCCATCTCCTCAACCGACTGTCTTTTGCTGAAGAGAGCAATATAAATAATGGGATCCGTATCTGCTTCTGCTTTTGTGATAATGGGCTCATCCGCATCAGTTGAAAGTTTATTACGAACTTTCTGCAGACGATCCCGCACATCAGAGGCGGCAAGGTCAATATCTCTGTCAGATTTAAAGAAAAGGTTGACGGAGCTATTGCCCGCATCACTGCGAGAAGAAATGTAGTCAAGCCCCTCAATCCCGAGAAAGGCTTCTTCCAAGGGACGCGTAACCTGCATTTCCACAATCTTAGGACCTGCTCCCTCAAGGGCCGTTTTTACGCTAATGATGGGTTTATCAACTTCAGGGAATTGGCGCAAAGAAAGGTTCGTATAAGACACCGCACCGATCATCAAGATGATCAGTGTGATAACAATGGAAAGAACAGGGCGGCGAATGAGGAATTCAATGAGGTTCATTTTTTTGCAGGTCCTGTAGATGCCGTAGGAGCGTTAGCGATTTTTACAACATCACCATCATGAAGCTTAAATTGCCCCGCGCTGACGACAAATTCACCGGGCTTTACCCCGTGGGTGATCTGCACATTCGCGCCCTCCCGCAAGCCAACACTCACCGTTGTTTCCGTGACAACATTATTCGCAACCGTAAAGACGTATTCTGTCTCTCCCCTCCGCTGGAGGCAGATCGTTGGAATAATAACAGCATCCGCAACCGAACCAGCAACGACGACAACCTTTGCATATTCCCCGGGTCGATAAGCGTTTTCTTTGTTTGGAAGTTGCGCCCGTATCTGAATCGTATGGGTTGTTTCATCGATCTCGGGGCTAATGGCAACAATTTTTGCTTCAACGGGAAGAATATCAAAGTCTTCAATTGTGACATCAACCGGATCCCCCACATGAATGAAAGGAAGATGAGACTCAGCAAGAGCAAAATCAACGTTAATGGGGTCCAAGTCAACGATAGTGGCAATGGGCTGTTGCTCAGAAACATAAGAACCAACACTCACCTCATGGAGCCCAAGAAAGCCCGTGAAGGGAGCAAGGATGAGGGTGTGATCTTGCCGCACTTGAGCTTCTTCAGCATTAGCTTCCGCTTGCTGCATTTCAGCCAGGTTTTTATCGCGCAGTTGGAGGGAGCCAAATTTTTTCTCAACCAATTTAACAGCACGGGAATATTCCTCTTTTTTAAAAGCAAGGTTTGCCTGTGCTTCTTTTAACTTAGCTTTGGTCAAGGAGTCGTCGAGTTTGAAGAGGGGATCTCCTTTTTGCACAAGTTGTCCTTCTTCCGCATAAATTTTAACGATTTTCCCACTGGTTTGAGGATGCAGCTTGACGGATTGAACCGCAGAAAGAGTGCCTGAGACGGTCAGGCGCCGTATAATGGCGTCACTTTTTGCTTGGGCAACCTCAACCGGAGTAGGTGCTTTTTCCTTAGGCCGCGCAGCCTCTTGAGATTTCCGCATCCATTGAACGCCGACGACCCCCATGGCGCATATAACAAAAGCAAGGATAATTTTCTTATATGTGGTCATATTTTTATATCTCTTAAGAAGCGTAAAATTTTAGGGTTGTTGTCAGCATACGAAATAAAATGTTAATAGCATGTTAACGCGTCGAAGGGGACCCAAAATGACCATGCTCCGTTTTTCTGAAATTTTAATTTCTCGCATTTGCCACGATGTTATTGCACCTCTCGGAGCTGTTAGCACAGGCCTCGAACTTTTTCAAGACATCGCACCCTCCAAATCAGTAGAATCTGAAGAAATCTTCGATTTAATTGCGAATAGTGCTTTGAGTGCAACGACGCGAATTACCTTTTTTCGTGCAGCCTTTGGAGGAGGGGCCCTCTCTCCCCAAGACATACGTGCCCTTCTGGAAAAATATTTTTCCGAGTCAAAAATGGCGTTAAAGTGGGAGGGAACATTACCAAAAGAAGCCCCCTTCAAGGAATGGGGACGCCTTCTCTTAACTGCAGCTTTGTGCCTGAGTGACTGTGCACCCCGGGGAGGGGAGATCACCATCGAAGCGCCAAAGAAGAAGGAGCTTCTCGCTCTCCGCCTCAAAGCAGATTCGATAAGGCTGCACCCCGGATGGCTTGAGGCCCTGACAGGAGAAATCGAGGAGGAAAGCTTAAACGCACGTACCATTCCTTGTTATGCGATTCATCGTTTAGTCCAAGAAATAGGGGCAGCGTGTGAAGTGGAGCATCTGACCTCTTCTTCGGAGCTCACCGTCAAGATTAAAAAACGCGCTTAAACAACATCTGCTTCTTGCATAGAACACCTAATTCATATATAAACGCGGGCATCTGGCTTTTAAAGGAGTTTTAATCATGACTGCGTCTGCTCAACTTGACACCCAACCACGAGAGAATGTCGGCAAGGGATCCGCGCGGGCCTTGCGTCGCGATGGCCGTATTCCTGCTGTTCTTTACGGGGGGACAGAAGCCCCTCTCCACTTTTCCTTGAACGCGATTCAGAACAATAAAGAGCTCCATCAAAAGGGCTTTATGTCGAAAATATTTGAAA
>Ga0207091_1032_pt1 | contig 32368 bp, 29 predicted proteins | sample Alteio_BWMinHeat_47_FD_153534 | JGI IMG/M metagenome (GOLD analysis project Ga0207091, IMG submission 153534) | Enriched cells from forest soil in Barre Woods Harvard Forest LTER site, Petersham, Massachusetts, United States -... | ecosystem: Environmental > Terrestrial > Soil > Temperate forest >... | reverse complement strand
CGAAAGATCTGCCCCTTTGAGGTTGGTATTCGTGAGATTTGCATAATCTAAATTTGCGCCTCGCAAATCCATTTTTTCAAGATTGACATTGGTGAGATTGGCATGCATGAGATTTGCATTTTTTAAATCGACTTTGGTTCCCGCAAATTGATAGGTTCTTAAATCTGCATTCGATAAATCTAATCCTTGATGAGGATTGGAATTATCTATTTTGCTTAATTTAGCGAGATCACTGGGATTTGCGGCATACGCAAAAGAGATTAAACTAAAAAATAAAAATATTAAAAAGCGCATATATAATATATAAACCTATGTGGAAATACGTTGAATTTTGGCACCCAATTGGGAAAGTTTTTCTTCGATACACTCGTAACCGCGATCGATATGATAAATACGCGCAACGGTCGTTTCACCCAAGGCGGCAAGTCCTGCAAGGACTAAGCTTGCTGATGCACGTAGATCGGTTGCCATGGTTTGTGCACCTTGTAAATTGGGGATACCTGTACAGATGGCCGTGTTACCTTTGAGTGTGACTTGCGCCCCCATGCGTTGCAATTCTTGGACGTGCATGAAGCGATTTTCAAAAATCGTTTCTGTGATGACGCCGGTACCTTCTGCAACCGTATTGAGCGCCATCATTTGCGCTTGCATATCGGTCGGGAAAGCGGGATAGGGTGCGGTGCTCACATTGACGGCGCGTGGGCGATTGTCTTTCATATCGAGAGAAATCCAGTCAGGACCCGTTTCAATATCAGCGCCTGCTTCTGTTAAGGTCAATAAAACGGAAGTTAAAATATCCGGGCGCGTATTTTTAACCTTGATTTTCCCGCGTGTGATCGCAGCCGCTGTAAGATAAGTGCCTGTTTCAATACGATCGGGTAGGACTTGATAAGTACCACCCGATAATTCATCGACACCATCAATGATGATGGTTGAGGTACCAGCCCCTTGAATTTTTGCGCCGATGGTGTTTAAAAAGTTAGCGAGATCTTCCACTTCAGGTTCGTGCGCGGCGTTATGAATGATCGTTTGACCTTTGGCGAGGACCGCTGCCATCATGATATTTTCAGTACCTGTGACGGTGACAATATCCATAACAATGTTAACGCCTTTCAAACGTTTTTTTGTACTGGCTCTAATATAACCATTTTCAACATTAATGTCAGCGCCCATGGCCGTCAGACCTTTTAAGTGCTGATCTACCGGCCGCGTGCCAATAGCACAGCCGCCTGGCAAAGAAACATTGGCTTGACCAAAACGTCCCAACAAAGGTCCTAAAACCAATACGGAGGCGCGCATGGTACGAACCAGGTCGTATGGTGCATAAAAAGAATTCACATCGCTTGCATTCACTTCAATATTGGAGGTTTCATCTAAAGTGATGCGTGTGCCCATTTGTCCGAGCAGGTTCATAATAGTGGTCACATCTTGCAGATGTGGAATATTACAAAGTCGGACGGGTGTTCCTGTCAGTAATGTGGCGGCAAGTATCGGTAAAGCCGCATTTTTTGCACCTGAAATGCGGATTTCGCCTTTTAATGGGATATTGCCTTGAATAATGAGTTTATCCATGGTTTGTTAACTCCCATTCCTTTGGAGTAAAGGTTTTAATAGAGATAGCATGTATAGTACCATCTTTGAGGTGATTCTTCAGTGTTTCGTACACTAACTTTTGCTTTTCCACCCTGTTTTTGTTTTCAAAAAGATCGCAAATGACTATTGCGTTAAAATGTTGACCGTCATTTCCCTCGATAATGGCAATGGAATTTTCTAAACCGGCTTCAATCAGGTGTTTAATTTTTTCTGAATTCATCGTCTTCCTATGGAACGACATAAAACGGGCTAAGGGTACCTTATGAAAGAAATTTTATCAATAGAGACTAAACGCTAGAATTGATTTAAAATATAAATTTTCGGTAACCCCTCGCAATGACGGTGGTTCAAAAACCTAAGGATGAATCATAATGCATGTTGACTCTTCATTGGGATTGCTAGAATCTGTTCAATATTTTCCATCTCCGCATTGCGATGATCGTCCAGCCAATGCTCTGATTAATATGATTGTGATTCATGGGATTAGTTTACCACCCGGACAATTTGGCAATGGTATGATTGAAAATCTTTTTTGCGGCAAATTAGATATTACGGTGCATCCTTATTTTTCAACGATTCCATCACTCAGAGTATCTGCGCATCTTTTAATTAGCCGTGACGGGATTGTGACGCAATTTGTTCCATTTTCAAAACGCGCATGGCATGCGGGTGTTTCTTCTTTTCATGGTGCGAAACAGTGTAATGATTTTTCCATTGGGATCGAATTAGAAGGAACCGATGAAACACCGTATGAAAAAATTCAATATACACAGTTATCACGTGTGATAAAGTGTCTTATGAAAACATATGGCAGTATTTCGCGAGACCGTATCGTTGGACATTCTGATATTGCACCAGGTCGGAAATCTGATCCAGGGCCTGTATTTGATTGGGAAAATTTAGATCGTTTATTGTATCGGTTGTTATAGGAATTGTAGAATGACATTTATTATAACGTTAATCGCGTGGATTCTCGAGCGATTTTTTCATTGGCATCATTTAAAAAGATGGGAGTGGTTTACACATTATGAAAAGTGGCTAAGTGTGCATATCAAGACTTGGCAGCCATATCTTCGATTGCTTATCAATGTTTTACCGCCGTTGATGGTGGTCGGTTTCATCAACGTTTTGCTCTCGAGTTTTTTGTACGGCATTTTCAAGTTTATTTTCGGGGTGTTTGTTTTACTCTATTGTTTGGGTCCCGAAAATTTATGGGTAGAGGTTTATCAAAAAATAGAACAAAATCATAAAGGTGAAAAAAAAGCCGTGGATCATGTGGAATACTTTCATGAAAAATTTGTTCGTTCGATTTTTATAAAAGCCAATGATAGAATTTTTGCGGTGATGTTTTGGTTTGTTTTGCTTGGGCCGATTGGGGCAGTGCTTTATCGTTTAATTGATATTTTTAGCGTCAGAGAAGAGTATGGGTTAATGCCGATTGCAGTACAATCAAAACAAGTGCTCGATTGGATTCCCATACGTATTTTTACATTTTTCTTCGCATTGGGCGGACACTTCACCGACGTGATTGCCATATGGAAAAAGCATTTTACGCAAGGGTTAGAGATGAATGAATTCTTATTAACAGAATGCGGAATGGCGGCATTGGATCGAGAGTCTCCGAATCAGGATATTTCCTCACTCGGAAAAGACGCATTAGGATTACTAGATAGAGCATTTGTGATGGGATTAGTTGTATTAGCCATTTGTGTGCTTATACTATAGATGAAAACCCTTTTTATCGCATGGATTTGCATAATTGTTTTTACGCCCACCTTCGGTTACGAGGTGACGGATGATGCAGGCCAAAAAATTGTATTAGATCATCCTCCCGCACGTATTGTGAGTCTTGCGCCTGATCTTACGGAAAATTTGTTTGCATTGGGTTTAGGCGAAAAGATTGTGGGTGTTGTACGTGGATGTGATTATCCGAGAGACGCGTTAAAAATTCCCATTGTTGCATCCTATGACAGCATCTCAGTTGAGAAAATTCTTTCATTGCATCCTGACTTGATTGTTGCTTGGCGCGACGCACGTTTTATTCCGCAATTAAAAAAACTGAATGTTCCCATTTATCTCAATCAACCGCATCGAATCACGGATATTCCAAAAGTATTAAGAAATTTAGGTATGCTTACGGAGACTTCCAGAAAGGCGGAAGAAGTAGCGCTAAATTTTGAAAATCATTTAGCGAGGTTAAAAAAAACGTATTCACATGAGAAACCTGTTTCGGTTTTTTATCAAATTTGGTTTAGTCCGCTCATGACGATCACGAGGACAAGTTGGATCAATGATGTGATTACGTTGTGCGGAGGAAAAAATATTTTTGAAAATTTGCGAGGATCCGCATCTTCCGTGAGTATGGAAGCAGTGCTTCTTTCAAATCCTGAAATCATCATTGGTTCCAGAGAAAGTCATGATTTAAAAAATTCTTGGGCGCATTATAAAACATTACGTGCGGTAAAAAATAAAAATGTTTATACATTAAATCCGGATAAAATAGAAAGAGCAAGTGTACGGTTGCTTCAAGGTGCAGAGGAACTTTGTCAAATCATTGATAAGGATCGTGCACGATCCTAAATACTGGAGATACGACAATGCTACTTGATGTACAAAGAAGATCTTTACTGCGCTGGTATAGCGGCTTTTTTCTTGGCAATGTTTTTTTAATTTGGTTAATTGGCCTTGAGTATCTTCAAGCCACGCCTTGGATTACTACGACATATTTTACTTTACGTGCAAAAATATTGCTGACGACATTTTTAGGGTTGAGTTATGTCGGGCAATTGGCGTTGGTTGCTTTTATCCCGGCATTAATTATTGTCCCGCTTATTCTTTTATGGCCATCGCGTTTTTTGGTTTTCACTATTGGAATTCTCTCAGCATCGTTCTTTGCGTTATGGATATCTATTGATACGATTCTTTATAATTTATATCGTTTTCACATTAATGGCGTCATGTTGCGTCTTACACTCAATGGTTTAGCAGAAAATATGTTTGGGTTATCCCTGACAGAAATGTTTTTGGTTGGACTTTTCATGATGCTTTTGTTGGGATTAGAGCTATTTTACGCAAGTATTCTTTGGCGATATATTAAAAAAAATTTATTTATTTTCACTTATTTTAAATGGATTTTTTTATTTTTGTGTTTTTCGCTTTATATTTCTTATTCTATGATTTTCTATAGCGCCAATTACCGCATGAATCGCTTTCTTATCGATTGTGCGCGGTTTTTACCTTTATATTATGAAGTGATAGGGGCATTTTTACCTGAAAGGCACGGGTTTATTGCCATCAGTCGAGTGAATGAAAAGGCAGTGAACCAACCACCCAAAGCACAGTTACCCTTAAATTATCCTTTAAAAAATGTCGTTTGCAATACAAAAACAAAAAAACAAAATATTGTGATTATTGCCATCGACGCGTGGCGTTTTGATATGTTGAATAAAGCTGTGACACCGAAGATCACGACATTTTCTGATAATGCCTGGGTTTTTAAAGAACATTCTTCCGGTGGAAACTCCACAGGCCCCGGCATTTTTTCGCTTTTTTATGCCATTCCTGCAACCTACTGGACTGCGATGGAAGAGCAGAAAAAGGGGCCTCTTTTTATCGATACACTCTTAAAAGAAAATTATGAAATGCAAATATTAGGAAGTGCGGATCTATCAGCGCCGCCTTTTGATCGAACGGTTTTTCAAGCAATCCCACACTTAGAAAAAAAACAATCTGCCATAACGCCGAATGAAAGGGATCATGAAATCACAGAAAAATTTAAAAATTTTGTAAAAACACGCTCTTCGAAAAGTCAGCCATTTTTTAGTTTTTTATTTTATGATTCTGCACATAGTTTTTGTATCGGTAATGAAAAAGGTCCATTTCAACCGGTCACAAAAGAATGTGTGCGATTTTCTCTTTCGAATAAAAAAGATATTCTGACTTACTTTAATCGTTATAAGAATGCATTACATTATATTGATGGTGAAGTGAGTGAGGTGATTCAAACCTTAAAAGAAAATCATTTATTAGAGAATACTGTCGTACTGATTACAGGGGACCATGGAGAAGAATTTGATGATAATCATTTAGGTTATTGGGGACATGCGGGTAACTTTACCCGTTATCAAGTACAAACGCCTTTGGTGCTCTATTTCCCCAAAGAAAAACCTAAAACATTTACTTATCGCACTAGCCATTTTGATGTCGTTCCGACCTTAATGACACGCGTTTTAGGATGTGAAAAAGATGTGTCGAGTTATAGTGTTGGCACGAATTTACTGGATGAGCAGCGACGTCCTTATCTTATTATAGGTTCATATATTGATTTCGGCATTGTCGAACCGGAACGGATTACAACGATATTTCCAACGGGGTATGTCGCCATTGAAAAGAAAGACGGGCAGGATGTATCGGGCGCTGAGGTGAATTATCTGGTTTTAGAAAAAGTGTTGAAAGAAATGCGGCGGTTTTATCAGGTTTAGCAGGAAAGGCTTGAGATGTAAGCTTGTATGTTAATGAATCTATTATTGAATCGTCTTTGTGTATGAAAGTTATCATCAAAAATTACTTTATTCACACATAAAAAATGTGCTATCATTTGATGGACACTTTTACTGTTAGAGATTTACGTGAGCATACCGGACAACTTATCCACGATGCCGAAGCAGGAAAATTATCCTTGATCACCAAACATGGACGGCCAGTTTTTCTGGCTGTACCTTTTAGCGAGGATCTTTTAGAGCTAGGTTTACGGCAGGTATTAGCTGCCAAGCTCTACCAGGAAAATGCTTTTTCCTTAGAAAAAGCAGCAAAATTAGCTGGGATCTCACTGGAAGCCTTCATAGAGGTTCTTGGTAGTATGGGTATCCCCGTCGTTAGCTACTCTGCGTCTGAATTACAGCGGGAGCTCAAAAACTTTGAATAAATCCATTGTTGTGGCAGATGCTAGCCCTTTGATTGCTTTTGCACGCATAGATCATTTGCCAACGCTTGTTAAGACGCTAGGCTCGATCATTATTCCACAATCTGTCGCTGACGAGTGCACAAAAGATTCGTTCAGGCCTGGTGCTGCTACCATTCAAAAGTCTATCCATGCCAATATGATAAATGTCCACAAAGATGATTTAGCGACAGATCAATTAAACCACTTAAAAACATTTCTTGGGCCAGGTGAATCAGCAGCCATAGTCCTTGCCTTAGAACTAAACGCGGGATTACTCGTAGATGAAAAATTAGCACGTAATGCAGCATCACAACTCAAGATAAAAATAAATAGAGTTTTCTTCTTTTGAAGATATCCAAGATCGATTTGAAAAAGAATGGGAGATTTTACATGAAAAAGTTAAAAAACAAAAAGGCCGCTAAAAAATCAAATCTTAAATTGATGAAAGTTAAAATTGGCTCTGTTAAAGACTTTTTTGATAACACTAGAGAAGTGATGCGCGATGCTGATAAAGGTAAATCAATAACGAAGCGATGTGCAACATTAACTTTTGTAGATCCTCACGAAATGCTACATTTTTTGAGCGCAGCTAAAATAAAATTAATTGATAATATCAGAAAGCATCCCGATTCGATTACTAATATAGCAAAAGCAATGAATAGGCCTCGTTCTGCAGTAAGAAGAGATATTCATGAAATGGAGAGTGTTGGAATAGTTAAAACACATGTGGAAATTAATCCAGCTGGGCATGGCAGGCATAAGATTGTCGAATTGGTTGCTTCTACATTAAAGCTCGAGGCTTATATTTAATGTATCGACGGGATGATCTGAATTCCAACCAATTTTCTATTAATAGTCTCGACACACGTTTAAATTCTTTGATGTCGAAGTGAACGTCGACACTGGTGTGGAATTATCTATCTGGATTGTTAATGGATTAATACGGAATACATTCCTATGAAGGACCATAAAAAAACATTTGATTATATTATCATTGGCGGTGGTTCCGCAGGTTGTGTGGTTGCAAACCGCTTATCACAAAATCCAACCAATAGCGTTTGTCTGATAGAAGCGGGGCCCCGTGATTCCCATCCTTTACTACGCATTCCACTCGCTTTATTCCTTACGATACGCAGCAATCGTTTGAATTGGAAATTCTGGACAGAACCACAAAAATATTGCGGAAATCGCAAACACTATTGGCCACGCGGATTGACATTAGGTGGTGGATCATCCATTAATGCCATGTGTTACGTGCGTGGCAATCCAGAAGATTACAATCGTTGGGAAGCAGAAGGGTGTAAAGGTTGGTCTTATCAAGATGTTTTACCCTATTTTAAGAAAATGGAAAACGGCCCTATCAATGTGACAACGGCTCGCTATTTAAATCCGTTGATGCACGCCTTTATCCATGCGGGTAAAGAAATGCATTATCCCGTATTAGAAAATTACAACGGGAAATCACAATATGGCGTTGGTTATTCATACGTAACACAAAAAAACGGCCGTCGCTTAAGCAATGCCGATGCTTATTTACATCCGATTGAACATCGAAAAAATTTAACTGTACTTGTCAAAGCTTATGTCACGAAAATTCTTTTTGCGGATAAAAAAGCTATCGGTATTCAATACAAGCATCACAATCAAACCAAAGAAATCTTTGCCAACAAAGAAATCATTTTGACAGCAGGTGCCATTGGCACACCGCATATTTTGTTATTGTCAGGTGTTGGACCTAAATCGGAAATAGAAAAACATGGTATTTTACTCGTTCACGAATTACCGGGTGTGGGCGAAAACTTGCAAGATCATTTAGATATTCATATTACTTGTCTCGACAAAACGCGAACCGCGATAAGTTTTCGCATGAGTTATTTATGGCGATTTCTAAAAGGATGTTATGATTATTTCTTGCTAAAAAAAGGGGAATTTACCAGTAATTATGTACAAGCCATAGGATTTATCAAATCAAATCCTAATTTATCCACGCCTGATTTACAATGGCATTTTGCGCCTTCTATGCATACGAATAGTGCGTTAAATCTTAAGCCCATATTTAAGCATTACGGCTATACTTTAATGCTCTGTTATTTACACCCTAAAAGTCGTGGCAAGATAACATTAAAAAATGCTGACCCACTTATAAAACCATGTATTGATGCGAATTACCTAAGAGAGGAATCGGATCTAGATGCGATGGTGATGGGTTTTAAAAAATCGAGAGAACTGCTAGCACAGCAAAGTTTTACACCGTATTTTTTAAAAGAACATCAACCAGGAAGCCATGTTGAAACAGATGCAGAAATCAAAGATTATATTCGTCATTTTTCTGAAACCATTTATCATCCGGTTGGCACTTGTAAAATGGGTAATGATCATATGTCTGTCGTTGATCCTGCAACGTTAAAAATGCATGGATTAGAAAACATTCGCATCATGGACGCATCGATTATGCCAACGATTACCAGTGGCAACACCAATGCACCCACGACGATGATTGCTGAAAAAGGAGCTGATTTGATTTTAAAATACTAAAGTTTTAAAGCTTTTTTATTATTTCTTTCAATATGCTCTAAGACGTTATCTAGAGGTGTTTCATGAGGATTCACAAAATCTTTAACATAAGGATATTTTTTCAGTTCATCGGATTTCATGTCTGCCAAAACATCTAAAAGATTTCCAATTACGCAACTGCTTCCGGTTGAATAATACAGCATATTTGTGATGACGCCTGAGATGTCAAGAAAAGTACCATTATTTTTCACGACATAATTGTCATTCATTTTTATCCAATCGTTATGCTTAAAGTATGAGATGAGGCAATATTGCCACGCAAGCCAAAAGCTCTCATGATCGAAATCATAAAAACAAAATGTAAATGTCGGTGAACGATTCTCAATGCGAAAATCCATTTTTTTCAACCAGGCAATTTTTGTCACGGGATCATCAAAGTTATATTCGGCAATCATTTTAACAAGGTCAGGGATTAAATAATCCAGGTCGGTTTCTTGTAATTTCTTGGTAAAAAAATCCAAAGAATTTTTTTTATAGTTATTTTTTAATAACATCTCTTTTGAATCCGATGAGCTAATACTAAGACTGGCATAGTCATTTAAATAAATCGGTGATTCATTTTTTTCATCGGCGACAATCGGTGTTTGCCATAAGCTCCCTTTGGTTGAAATGCGTGAACTTTCAAATGAGATCCGACCTTTGGATTTTAGTTTTTCATCGGGCAACCAAATGCGTAAAATGAATTGATTCTCTTTCTTAAGTTCAAGTGATTGTTGTTCTTTTTGCTTGATAGAATATTTATAAAATCGGGGTTGATTTTCCAAAATTAAAAAATTATCGCCAGTTGCTTCCACATCTCTTTTGACGGGAATAGACAATGAACGCATGACATCAGGTAAATAGTTCACTGCTCTCGCAAGTGGGGGTTTATCTTCAATAATGTGACAAATGGCACGGAGTTTGACTTTGGCTGTTATAGATAATTCATTAAATGCAATCGCGATCTGTACTATTCTATCGTCAGCATAGCCTTGAGCCGCCAGAGTTGAATGATCAAAATAAAACATTTTTTCATGAATGTAACTGCCGAAGAGAAAAAAAGCCTTGTTAAAGATAATAATGCCATCTCGGTCTGGTCCTAGGTTGTTATATTTGTTAGCAAACCACGCATGAGTCATTGCATCGATCGCGGTAAGCATCGCTTTTTTAAAGCAATGGATAGGGTCTTTTATCTTGGTTTTTTTAGCATAATTTTCTTCAGAATAGGTAAAAAGCCGCTTTGCATATTCAAATTCTGTATTTGCGAGTATACTCAGCTTATCAAGTGTGAGGTTCGATAGTTGTTCAGCAATTTTTGTTTCAAAGACAGAAAATTCATTTTCTGCAGAGGATGTTTGGTTATTACTTTGCATTGTTATTATTCCCTTTATTAATTATTTTTCGAAGTTTCTGAGATTAATCTAAACACTTTAATAAATCAACTTTCTAGCCAATTTTCTATTAGTAACCCAGATACACGTTCAAATTCTTTGATGTTCGCCGTGACAAAAATAAAGCCATGATGTAAAGCACTTCCAGCAAGTAAAATATCATAAGCACCAATGATATTTCCTTTTTTTTGTAAAGCGACACGTACATTGGCGGCACAAATCGCATCATTATCATGAAAAGGTAAAATATTTATACTTTCAATGAATGATTCAATAATGGGTTTTAATTTTTTAGTACGGGCTGGATTTAAAAGTAAACCAAACTCAATTTCCATCAAGGTAGTGGAAGAAATATAAATATCTTTTGGTGAGGTACTTTTGATATGATTTAAAACGTTTTTTTCACCCTTTACAAAATAGCTAACGATACAAGTATCTAATAAATATTTCATAAAAAAGGATCATCCTTAGGTTTTTTTAAGTTTTTGCGATAGCTTTCAAAAGCGGGAATATTCTTTATTCCTTTGAAGGAAAGGATTTCCTCTGGCCATTCGGGTTTCGTTTGATGAAGAATCCATTCTTCAATGGCTTCACGTATGAGAGCATTACGTGTTTTGCCAGAATTTTTAGCCAGTTTGTTAAGTTGCGATCCCATCTGATCATCGATATAAATATTGAAATGCATAAGTCATTCTCCTTTACACATAACATATTATATGTGATAAATAATATTTTTTCAATCTATGAGAGGGCTACGTTAAAAAAATGAGTTGATTATTTTTTTATATATTTCACCTGCGGCAGCCCTTCAAAATCAGCATCTTGAGACCAGATGATGGCTTCGTGCGACATACCGGTTGCAAATATGATGCTATCTGCGAGAGGAAGTTTATGTTGAATACCGAGTTTTGCGGCTAACAATGAAATTTCGATATCGCAAGGCACAACGAATCCTTGCATCATGCACTCAATGGTTTCAAACGCTTCTTTTTCTGTGCGAAGTCGCAAAACATGTTTAAAAACTTCAAGCAGTGAAATACTTGGCACAATTAAATTTTTCGTGTCTTCAATGGCGGTTGCAAAAAAGTTAGCATTGGGTGCATCCGCAAAATATTCTAGCCAGCCTGAAGAATCAACCACGTTTTTTTTCATACCCTGTCCTTGTCGCGTGGAATCTCTGTATCGATTCCTTTCAAAAAGCCGCGCATTTTTTTAATATTTTTGACAGGTACAAATTCCAGGCGATTTTGATAGTGAAAAACGTGTAATTTCTCGCCTGGTTTTAAATGTAAGGCTTTCCGAATTTCTTTAGGAATAACAATTTGAAATTTAGGGGAAATAATGACTTGCATATCGTACCTCATCGATAATAGTTTCGTATTACAATATTATAATCGATAAGTATCGATAAATCTAGGGAGCGGGCCATAAATCTACTGTTGCAATTTTCTTTTTCATTATCTTTGCGAACCATTCAGGCATGATCTTAAGAGAACATTTCTTGCAAGGTCTGTAATATCAGCCTTGTCGTAGGTTCTTTAGTAACAGTGCCTAGACGTTTAACAAGTCTCACTTTATCGACTGCGTGTATTTGATCTAAAACAACCTGTCGTTATTTTAAAAATATCCAGCACGGCATGCAATTCGGAGATGACTAATAAAAAAACAATTTGCGTTATCTCGTTCAGACGTTAAAATATCCCTCTTTCTAAATAGTGTAAAATGAGTAGTAATACCTAAGGAACAACGCATGTCGGATATTGATCCCATCGAAACCGAAGAGTGGCTAGAAGCGCTCGCATCCCTCGTCGAATATGAAGGACGTGAACGCGCACAATTTGTACTAGAAAAATTATTGGAAGATGCTCAAAAATTAGGCATCCACATCGGTGGCGAAGCTTTAACCACACCGTTTTGTAACACGATACCAAAAGAAGAAGAGCCGACTTATCCAGGCGATCTTAAGCTTGAATACCGTATTGATGCAATTAATCGATGGAATGCCATCATGATGGTGCTCCGCGCTAAGAAAACTGCAGGTGGCGTGGGCGGGCATTTATCCTCTTATGCTTCGATTGCGAATGCTTATGAGGTCGGTTTAAATCATTTTTTTCGGGGTGCCGCCAAAGATTCTCCCGGAGATTTGATTTATTTTCAAGGGCATTCCTCGGAAGGGAATTATGCGCGCGCCTATCTCGAAGATCGTTTGACTGAAGAAAATCTCGATCATTTTCGTCAAGAGGTTAGAGGGCCAGGACTTTCCTCTTATCCGCATCCATGGTTAATGCCTGATTTTTGGCAATTTGCGACGGTTTCTTTAGGTTTGGGTCCCTTACAAGCAATTTATCAAGCCCGTTTTTTAAAATATTTAGAAAATCGCAAATTAATACCCACGAATGATCGTAAAGTTTGGGTATTTGCCGGCGATGGAGAAATGGATGAACCGGAATCCACAGCCGGTTTATCTTTTGCGGCAACAGAAAATTTAGACAATATTATTTATGTGGTGAATTGTAATTTACAGCGTTTAGATGGACCAGTACGTGCGCACGGGAAAATTATTCAAGAGTTGGAAGGACAATTCCGTGGTGCGGGTTGGAATGTCATAAAAGTGGTTTGGGGTGAATCGTGGGATGCGCTTTTTGAAAAAGATAAAAAAGGTATTTTATTAAAACGCTTGAATACGATTTTGGATGGGGATTTACAAACGGCAAATGTAACAACGGGTGAAAAAAGACTGAAAGTACTCGCCAATAACGATGAAGAATTAAAAGCGTTTTTTGAAACATTATCCGATGATGAATTTGATAAATTAAATCGCGGTGGCCATGACCTTCAAAAAATTTATGCAGCTTATGCAAAAGCCGTCAAACATAAAAACCAACCGACGGCGATTTTACTGCATACCGTCAAAGGCTATGGTTTAGGAAAGGGTGGCGCCGAAGGTCGAAATATCGCGCACAACCAATTAGACCTGACGGATGAACAGTTAAAAGCATTTTGTCAGCGTTTTGATTTGCCCATCAAAGATCAGCAAATCAAAGATCTTGCTTATTATAAACCAGAAAAAAATAGTCCTGAATTAAAATATTTACACGAAAGACGTAAAATATTAAATGGTTATTTGCCCGAGAGAAAAGTCTTTTCTCATCCGATAGAGACTCCACCTTTATCTGCATTTGAAGCAACTTTAGTAGGAAGTGCGGATCGAACCATGTCGACTACGATGGTTTTAGGGCGTATTTTTAATGTTTTATTAAAAGATCCGCATATCAAAGATCGATTAGTGCCTATTTTTTCGGATGAAGTGCGCACTTTTGGGTTAGAAGAATTATTTCGTAAAATTGGGATTTATTCGCATGTCGGTCAGCTTTATACACCGGAAGATAAAGATCAATTGTTATATTATCGAGAATCGCAAGATGGCCAATTGTTAGAAGAAGGCATTACAGAAGCAGGCTGCATGTCTTCATGGATTGCAGCGGCCACGTCTTATAGTGCGCATCAAATTCCTATGATTCCTTTTTTCGTTTTTTATTCCATGTTTGGTTTTCAACGGGTAGGCGATTTTATTTGGGCGGCGGGAGACATGCGCGCACGTGGATTTTTAATTGGTGCAACCGCAGGACGCACTACCTTGGAGGGAGAGGGTTTACAACATCAAGACGGTCATAGTTTATTAGTCGCTGGGACGGTACCCAATTGCCGTGCGTATGATCCTGCGTTTGGTTATGAAATGGCAGTGATTATCCAACATGGTTTGAAGGTCATGTTTGAAGAAGAACAAGATGTTTTTTATTATCTCATGGCGATGAATGAGCGTTATCAGCAACCCGCAATGCCAAAAGGGGTGGAAGAAGGCATTATCAAGGGTCTTTACCTTTTCAAAGAAGGCAAAGACGCGAAGGTAAAAGTACAGTTATTGGGCAGCGGTGCTATTTTGAATGAAGTCATTGCAGCAGCAGATTTATTGGAAAAAGATTTTGGTGTATCAGCCGACGTGTGGAGTGCAACCAGTTTTAATGAATTGAGGCGAGAAGCATCGAATCTTCAGCGTGCACATATGTTTGGTCCCTCTAAAAAATTAACCGAAAGCACTATCGAAAAATGCTTAAAGAACCGGAAAGGCCCCGTGATTGCGGCAACGGATTATGTGCGTGCCTATGCAGAGCAAATTCGTCCATGGATGAAATCTTCCTATACGGTTTTGGGAACGGATGGCTATGGGCGAAGTGACACCCGCACAGAATTACGACACTTTTTTGAAGTGGATCGTTATCATATCGTGGTAGCTGCGTTATATGCATTGGTGAAAGATGATCTTATTCCTCCTAATCAAGTGACGAATGCACTAAAAAAATATAATATTGATCCTGAGAAACCCAATCCGCTGACCGTATAGGGAGGAATTTACCTTGGCTGTTAAAAATATTATCGTGCCAGATATAGGTGGCGCGAAGAATGTCGATGTCATTGAAGTTTTAGTAAAACCCGGGGATCGCATTGAAGTAGAAACGCCACTCATCGCGTTAGAATCCGATAAAGCCACCATGGAATTACCCTCATCGGATGCGGGTGTGATCAAAGAAGTTAAAGTGAAAGTCGGTGATAAAGTGTCTGAAGGTTCGGTGATTGTTGTCGTTGAAACCGAAGGTAAAGTCGAAAAAACCGAAAAACCTGAAAAAATAGAAGCAGCTGCACCTTCTAAAAAAGCACCCGAACCCGAAAAAGAAGAAGGAACCTATGCAGGTACTGTCATTCCTGCCGGTTACAATGTCGATGTACACGCAGGACCGGTGGTGCGTAAATTAGCCCGTGAATTCGGGATTGATTTAATGAAAGTGACGCCGACAGGCCCCAAACAACGTCTTCTCAAGGAAGATTTACAAATGTTTGTGAAATCAAAGTTGGCAGAAGCCCCTGTCACGACGGGATTACCCTCATCCCCGGTGATTGATTTTAGTAAATTCGGTCCCATTGAAGCAAAACCCCTTTCCCGTATTAAAAAAATCTCCGGTAAAAATTTACATCGTAATTGGCTTTTAATTCCGCATGTCACGCAATTTGGAGAAGCAGATATTACAGAGATGGAAGCATTTCGTATCGAACAAAAAGGCATTTATGAAAAGGAAGGCATTAAATTAACGCCGTTGGTTTTCATGATGAAAGCGGTCGCTGCCACTTTAAAAATGTACCCGCAATTTAATGCATCGTTGGATCAAAATGGCGAAAATATTATTTTAAAAAAATACGTGCATATTGGTGTCGCGGTGGATACGCCAGAGGGTTTAGTGGTGCCTGTGATCCGCGATGTGGATAAAAAAGGCTTGGGCGATTTAGCACGTGAATTAAGTGTGGTGAGTGAGAAAGCGCGGAATAAACAATTAACGACACAAGAGATGCAAGGCGGCAGTTTTTCCATTTCCAGTTTAGGGGGTATTGGTGGGACAGCTTTCACCCCGATTGTGAATTTACCGGAAGTCGCGATTTTAGGTATTTCAAAATCTTCATACAAACCCGTTTATCAAGAGGGTGAATTTGTTCCGCGTTTAATGTTACCGTTATCCCTTTCCTATGATCATCGCGTGATTGATGGTGCAGACGGCGCACGTTTTATTGCATATTTAAGTGATCGATTGAGTGATATTCGAAAATTATTATTGTAGAGGCGAGCAATGAGTAAGGTATTAGAAACAGAAGTGGTAGTGATTGGTAGTGGTCCGGGTGGATATACGGCGGCATTTCGTGCCGCCGATTTAGGGAAAAAAGTCACATTGGTTGAGCGTTATGAAACAATTGGTGGCGTTTGTTTGAATGTCGGTTGTATTCCATCGAAAGCATTATTACATGCAGCCAAAGTGATCGATGATGCGCATGATATGCAAGCGAATGGCATCGATTTTGGCACACCGAAAGTCGATAATACGAAATTACGCGGTTGGAAAAATAAAGTCGTGACCCGATTAACGGGCGGCTTAAAAATGTTAGCCAAGCAGCGTAAAGTGGATATTGTGCAAGGGGTCGCGCAATTTGTATCGAACAATGAAATTTCGGTGGGAGACCAAGTCATCAAATTCAAAAATGCCATTATTGCGGCGGGTTCTCGCCCAGTGAAATTACCTTTTTTACCGGATGATCCGCGTATTATGGATTCAACAGGCGCATTAGAGTTAGAAGACACAAAATGTAAAATGCTTGTGATTGGAGGTGGCATTATCGGTTTGGAAATGGCAACGGTTTATCATGCACTGGGCGCTGAAATTACCGTGGTTGAATTGATGGATCAATTGATTCCGGGTTGTGATAAAGATATCGTCGCACCTTTGCATAAACGGATTCAAAAACGTTATAAAAATATTTTCTTAAAATCCAAAGTCACAAAAGTGGATGCGAAAAAAGATGGATTGTGGGTGACGTTTGAAGGAGAAAATGCACCGAAAGATCCTGAACGTTTTGATCGTATTTTATCGGCCGTGGGTAGGCGTCCGAATGGCGATTTAATCGCAGCTGAAAAAGCGGGTGTAGAAGTAGACGAGCGTGGATTCATTCGTGTCGATAAACAACAACGTACCAATGTCCCACATATTTTTGCGATTGGCGATGTGGTGGGGAATCCTATGCTTGCGCATAAAGCCATGCCAGAAGGGCGGGTGGCGGCAGAAGTGATTGCTGGTTTGAAAAGATATTTTGATCCGCGTTGTATTCCGAGTGTGGCTTACACGGATCCCGAAATCGCATGGGTTGGGATGACGGAGAATGAAGCGAAAGCGAAAGGCATAGCGTACGGAAAAGGTGTTTTTCCTTGGGCTGCAAGCGGCCGTTCTTTGAGTTTGGGGCGTGACGAAGGATTAACAAAACTTTTGATTGAAGAAAAAACACATCGTGTGATTGGGGGTGCGCTGGTGGGCCCCAATGCGGGAGAGTTAGTCGCAGAAATTGGTCTTGCGATTGAAATGGGTTGTGATGTCGAAGACGTTTCTTTGACGATTCATCCGCATCCGACATTATCAGAAACCGTGATGTTAGCGGCGGAAGTGTTTGAAGGGACGATTACGGATTTGTATTTGCCGAAGAAGAAAGTGGAAGAAAATAAAACCATTCAATGACTTGTAAAGTTCACGGTTTGGTGTTAAATCGAGTGTTCTTAATAAGATTGTGATGTGGAAGTGATTTAGCTGACATAAATATTTACTATTTTACTAGGGCGTGTCGTCAATTATTTATTAAGCAGACTCAATACATATGATGCATATCTACACTAAAACGTCGTCCCGCGACTTGTTCGCGGGATCCAGGGGAGCTTGTAACTGCTATCGCTGCGACTGGATCCTGCGGTCAAGCCGCAGGACGAGGGAGAAATGGGAAATTTAAGCCATTTAATTGACGACACACCCTAAGATTTTTTATTTTGAATATAATAAATACCATCCATTTTCATTATTACGTATCATCTTTATCATTCCGCTTGGAATAATTTTTAGTAGGAGGTTTAGATGGTATGTTCTTTAAATCTTCCTTGTCTTTGTTTGCTGGTTCTTTAGAAAAAAGACTTTTAGCAACTAAAGGTGATGGTTGGTTTGAACGAGGAGAAAATTCTTTGACAGAACACAGGTTAATTATACTGTCACATATCTTAAATTCTCCGGACTGAGCTTCAAAAGCATCATCATCCCTCGGATCAGATGCTGAAGTATATTCTTTATTTAAATAGTATCTCACTTTGTTGTTTCCACCTTGCGTATAAAGCTGTAGCAAATCAGCATTTGGATGAGATTGTTTAAGAGAATTGTATAATGCTGCAATAGCGGGAATATCTTCAAGTGACCAGGCTTGAGTATGATTAGCAATAAATACCCTTCCCTTTCTACTTAATATAATGGAGAGTGAATTTTCAATTGTATCATAAAACTTTTTGAACTCAGGGCTATCGCCATATGGCAAATAACACCCAAATGTTTGTACTGTCAATTTCCTTTCTTTATCTATCGAAGTATATTCGCATTTTTCATCTGAGGTGCTTATGAGATTATAAGATGCTGCATTAAGAACAGTTCCATCATTACCGAATAGTCCATCGATCATGATAATGCGTACACTTTCGTGTTTTGAGATTTCCTGAATATATGTAGGCAACTGTTGTTCTGGTTTTCTATAGAGGCCAGCCCCGATAAGTGCTGTACCAATACTAATTAATACATTATCTTCTTCTATTTTTTTGAAAGCATTTATTAAACTTACTAATTGATTAGCTTGTCTGTTCTTTTCTACGTCATCAGAAGAGTTAATGCTATTTTTGTAAGCTTCTTTTAATTGATTTAAAAAACTATCACTTAATTTGTTTTCTTTATTATCAATAGGACCTTCTTTTGTTGGACGTGAATTCACTTTAGCCTCGTGAAGCTCATTAAGTTGTAGGGAAAGATATTATATTTAATTATAACAAATTTGTATCAAATTTTGAGCAACAGAATAATTTTTTTGCAGAGTTATTAAAAAATACCTTTTTAATCAATGAATTAAATTAATCTATTTCGCTCATGATGCCACAGATCTTCTTTATTTTCTGTTTCTCTTGCAAGTAACCTTGCGGCAATAAATAACACATCCGATAATCGATTGATATACCGCAAAATATTAGGATTTAAATTTTCACCCTGATGTAATGTTACCAGATGTCGTTCAGCGCGCCTGCAAACGGTACGTGCGAGATGACAAGTGGCGGATTTAATATTGCCGCCTGGTAAAATAAATTCTTTGAGTGGCGGTAACGTTGCATTCCATGTTGTAATTTTTTCATCTAAAAATGCAATTTTTTCATCTGTGACAGCTGTCCGATAGGGTGGGCAAAGTTCTCCTCCGACATCAAATAAATCCTGCTGCACTTGTTTCAATGTATTTATGATTTCTTGATCTTGGGGGCAATGTGTAATCACCATGCCGATCACACTATTTAATTCATCCAGTGATCCAAGTGCTTCAATACGAGCATGATCTTTAAAAAGACGACCTTTTCCTAAGCTGGTTTTGCCATCGTCCCCTGTGCGTGTGGTGATTTTTGAGAGTCGGTAGCCCATGAGTGTGTCCTTTTTAGATTCATACCATATTATAGTATCTGCTATACTTCATAGCATAGTAAAGATGGATTAAATCGTATGTTACGAACGCTAAATATCGAAACGGATTTGGATAAATTAGTCATACTCGAGCAAAAAACCCAAATTGCTCCTTGGGCAGCTGATGTCTTTCAAAAGTGCTTAGATGCAGGGAGCTATAGTTGGGTGATTGAAGTTCAGAATAATGTGATCGGGTTTATTTTTGTTCTTATGCAAGCAGGAGAAGCACATATTTTAAATATTTGCATACAGCCAGAATATCAAAATAAAGGATATGGTTTTCAATTATTAACGGAAGCATTGTCGCAACTAAAGGAAAAAAAGGTTGGCATTGCATACCTTGAAGTCCGGCGAAGTAATGCGAAAGCCATCGCATTGTATCGAAAGATGGGATTTACACTCATTGGCGAAAGAAAAAATTATTATGCTCAGAGAGAGCATAAAGAAGACGCATTGGTATTTGCGAAGGATTTGCGTAAGGGGTAGTATACCTAGTTTTTTAACAGCCTGTCATTGCGAGGAGCGTTAGCGACGTGGCAATCCACCTCTTCTGGATTGCCACGTCGCTAACGCTCCTCGCAATGACAAAATGGGTATTAACTTATGCAAGAAAATCAAATACTTAAAAGGCGAACCTTCGCCATTATTTCACATCCCGATGCGGGTAAAACGACCCTGACAGAAAAACTTTTGCTGTTTGGTGGCGCCATCCAATTGGCAGGAACGGTTAAAGGCCGTAAAGCATCCAGGCATGCAACATCGGACTGGATGGAGCTTGAAAAACAGCGTGGAATTTCGGTTACCACCTCTGTTATGCAGTTTCCCTATAAAACACAGGTGATGAATTTGCTGGATACCCCGGGGCATGCGGATTTTTCGGAAGATACCTATCGGACCTTAACGGCGGTCGATTCTGCCTTAATGGTGATAGACGCGGCAAAAGGGGTTGAGGAACGTACCATTAAACTATTGGAAGTCTGCCGTTTGCGGCATACGCCCATTATTACTTTTATCAATAAATTAGACCGTGACAGCCGGGATGCGATTGAGTTACTCGATGAAATTGAAACCATTTTAAAAATACGCTGTGCGCCGATTACTTGGCCTATTGGAATGGGACGAGATTTTAAAGGGGTTTATCATTTGTATGAAGATGCGGTCTATCTCTATGAACCCGGGAAAAATGCCGTTCAACAAGAAGGGACTAAAATTTCTGATTTAATGAATCCAGAATTAGATCGTATACTTGGGGATCAAGCGAAAGCATTACGTGAAAATGTCGAATTAGTCAAAGGCGCAAGTCATGTTTTTACGAAAGATGAGTTTTTACAGGGCACCTTGACGCCGGTATTTTTCGGTTCTGCATTAAATAATTTTGGCGTTCGAGAATTGTTGGATGCCTTTGCAGAATATGCGCCCTCTCCACAACAACGCGAAACTAAAACCCGGGAGGTAAAACCTTCTGAACCGAAATTTTCTGGATTTGTTTTTAAAATCCAAGCCAACATGGATCCACAGCATCGTGATAGAGTCGCTTTTTTGCGTGTGTGTTCGGGAAAATACACACAAGGCATGAAAATGTATCAAGTCGGCATTGAGCGTGAAGTCAAAATTGGGCAGGCACTCACATTTATGGCGTCTGATCGTGAACAAGTGAATGAAGCATGGCCAGGAGATATTATTGGTCTTTATAATCATGGCACGATTCAAATTGGGGATACATTTACGGAAGGTGAGCATTTAAAATTTGTGGGGATTCCTTATTTTGCGCCAGAATTATTTCGGCTCGTTCGATTAAAAGATCCGTTAAAATTAAAAGCCTTACAAAAAGGCTTAAAACAATTATCCGAAGAAGGCGCAACGCAATTATTTCGTCCCTTGAATAGTAATCATCTTATTTTAGGTGCCGTCGGTCTTTTGCAATTTGATGTGGTGGCTTACCGTTTGAAAAATGAATATAACGTCGATTGTGCCTATGAAAATGTTTCGATTGTGACGGCGCGTTGGATTCATTGTGATGATTCTAAAAGGCTTGAAGAGTTTAAAGCAAAAGCATTTGATAATTTGGCGTTAGATGGCAGTGATAATCTCACCTATCTTGCGCCGACAAGAGTGAATTTAAATCTCATGATAGAACGTTGGCCTAGGGTTGAGTTTAGGACGACGCGCGAGCATTAAATTAAGTAATCTCCGTAAAATGCCCGGCCGCGTATTCATGTAATACGCTGGCGATGAATGTTTGGTAAGGTAATCCCTTATATGCTGCTTTTTGTTTTAGGCGGTCTAAATCGACACTCGAAAGACGAAGGGTTATTCGTTGATCTTTACGAAGAGAATTTGCTGCGGCTGCTTTAGCAAAAGCGGCTTCTTCTTTAGCATTTTTCACAGTTTTCCATTCGCCGCGCTCAACAGATTTCAAAAGTTCTTGTTCTTCACGATCTAGTTTCGCTTTAAGAACATTTCGTTTTTTTTTCATGATGCACCTCTCTTGCTTAAATATTTTTTAGTAAGTTTTCGACTTGGCACAATTGTTTTAAGAAACACTGTATGTTTATCCTTTCTTACAAAAGGTACTAAATAGACATATCCATTAATATCGATTATATAAATCTCCTGATTGGGATACTTTGTCTTATTGTAGTGTTCTATCGTATCTAGTAGTTTATTATTGTCCAATGCTGCTATCACGTCTTCAAAGCTGATATGACGTTCTTTTATTAACTGCTGATTCTTATCAGCGGAAAATTCAAAATGTGGTTTTTCTATGTCCATATATTATAAATGTATAACAATGTACTACTTTTGTCAAACACATTCTAATGATTAATAGTATTAAGCACATCTGCTAAACTTGTAGGAGTTAACTTCTTTAAAAAATCTTCTACAGGCAGACATAAAATATTTTTCTTTTGTAATTTTTCATGACCACGATATAGCATAAGCAGCGTGGCCTCAGGATAATCCTCATGAAATGCTCTAAGTCCTGTTAAATCTTTATCATGTATATTCTTAGAATTTTTAATTTCTATGGCATAAAATTCTTTTGGGCCATAAATAATAAAATCGACTTCTACGCCATGCTTAGTTCGCCAATAGAATAATTTATTTGGCGTGCCTTGATAATCATTCCACGCATATAAATGCTGCAAAATTAAGCCTTCTAAACCAGGTCCATCCAACTCTGTTTCTTGATCTAAAAAACCTGTCATGCGTAAGCTACGATAAATACCTACATCAAAATAATAAAATTTTTCGTGTGAAATTAATTGGCGTTTTGCACGGATTGTAAAAACTGGAAGATGAAAGCTCAATAATAGATCATGTAAAACGCTTAAATAACCTTCGATTAATTTTCGTGAAACAGCACATTCACGTGCAATATTACTCATATTCAAAACTGAACCATGAGAAAAGCTAGCTACCTCTAAAAACCGCGAAAAATCTCCAATGTTTCGAACTAAACCTTCCGCTTTGACTTCTTCATTTAAATAAATTCCTATATAAGCCTTCAATGTATCCAGCCTATTTTCACTTTCGGCAATTAAAGGTACTAAACCATAACGTAAAGCATTTTCTAAGGAAAAAGCATCCCCTAATTCTGCAGCCATAAAGGGATACATATGTCTTATAATCGCACGTCCTGCTAATAGATCAACCCCTGAACGTTTTAATTTTCTTGCGCTAGAACCGGTTAATACAAATTGCCAACCTTGTTTTAATTCAATCAAGCGATGAACTACGCTTAATAATTCAGGCGCTTTTTGTATTTCATCGAGGATAATTGTTTTAGCAGAAGATGCGAGAACGGTTTCTTCTAATCTTTCTGGATATGCTTGGTATAAACGCAGTACGCTAGGGTCTAAAAGATCAATAAATAAACCATTAGGATATTGATATTTTAGCCACGTAGACTTGCCTGTACCGCGCGGACCAAATAAAAAGTAGCTTTGTTTGCTAGGATTAAAATAGCGCCTGATAGTCATATTGCCCTTATTTTAGTAAAAAATAACCCGTTACCTCTATTTTACCTGGAAAAATGGAGATAACAAGTAAAAAATTTCCGATTTCTCCGTCACTTTTGTTAAATCAAGGCGTTAAGGCGACGACCTGCAATATTTATTTGTTAAAAAATAAGTATCTGTTCAGCGGTTGCCACTGAACTAATCGTGCCCGTGCCCGACAGAATGTGCCGGTATACTTGATATTTGTCGGCGTCTTGAGATTATCGATGAAAAGAATTATTCAAAATTACGAGAGTTATTGATCAGGATAGTTGGAATGTTGATTAAAATGGCCAAGGCTTTTGATAAAAGTCACTAGAAAAGACGCACGCGGGCACGGGCACGCTCACGGGCACGATTGGGTCAGTGGTGGCCGCTGAATAGATACAACAAAATATACATTTAGAACTATGTCCCACGAGTAACCATTCATTAGAGACGCACTACCATTACCCAGATGAATTTAAACATTTATCTCATCCAGAGCATCCTTTAAGTATTTTGCACGAAAAAGGCATACGCTATTCACTCAATACGGATGATCCGCCATTTTTCAATGATGCGACTTTGTTAACAGAGTATGCTTACGCTGCAAAATTGCTCGGATTAAATCAAGAAGATTTACTGCGAATTACTTTAACAGCGATAGAAGATAGCTTTGCTGACGCTGACTTGAAAGTAGAATTGCGAAAAAAAGTCATGGATTTTTCTCGCAAAAATGTAATGTCTGATTACGTTATGTCAAGTATAAGGTGCATTAAGCACATCTACTAAACTTGTAGAGGGAATGGGACAACCCCCGTTTAGTCGATACGATTCTTTTATAAACTCCAATAAGTATGTGGTAGGCTATTTTTTTGAAGGACCGTATTTCTGTTTGAATTTTTCATTAAAATCAGGTGTAAATTTATTGTTCTTAATATGTTTTGCAAAAAATCGATAACTACAACCTTCAAAGAATTCGCTTGGTTTTGCTTTGCAGATAAAATTAAGATCAACCTTAGGACTAATTGATTTGCGAATCTCAAAAAAATATTTTTTAGCAACGCTAAAAGCTGTGGTTTCATCACTGCTGCTTCGAATCTTAAACCAGTTGGTGTGGTGAGACATTGCGCGTTCTGCGTTTAGTAATATATTGCAAAAATAGTCTTCTGCTTCGTCGATAAATATGTTTTGATTGTCCAAATCATTTTTCAAGTCATCTAATTTTTCCACTAGGTAATCAGCAATGACTTTCTTTTTTGGATCTTTTGTGGCTTTTTTCGCTTCCTGAAGCCCTTCTATTAATAATGGAATTTCCAAAACAAGATTTTCTTTGCTATCATTAAGTGTAGGATTTGATATATCAGGATCAGTTGAAAAATATATTTTATTTTCAGAAGTTGGTTTATCTTTTTCATCAGGTAATGGTTTCAATGCTGTGCCGGAGGGTAAATTTGATTCTGTTTCAGGAGCTTTTTCAATGGTACCGGAGGATAAATTTAATTCTGATTCAGAAGTTTCTTCAATGTTTTCGGAAGGTAACTTTGATTCTAATTCAGCAGTTTCTGGTGATGGGGAAATTGTTTGATCTCCAGTGAATTTCTTATAAAGATATTCCGCCCATGCTAAATCTTGTTCTAATTTAGTAAAATTAATAATGCTTTTTGGATCAAGTAATAAATTAACATAGATATTTAAACGAAACTGTAAATTATAAATTTTTTTTAATAAAATATTATCTTTTGAATCTTTATGCGTTTTTTTTATAAATTCTTCTAATGCTGCTTGATCTATTTCTTCATATTTATCGATAGATTCTGCATCGGGGCGGTTGCTTTTATGAATTTTAACAAAATCATTTTTATGAGGGGATAATATTTCAGTAAATAAATTTAATGTTTCCTGTGTTCTATCCCTTGATTTTTCTCGACATTGAAATGTTTTTTCTGCAGGAGTATGTTGCGGTATTATTTGTATTACATCTATCTCAAAAAATTGATTTGCACCGATGGTAAATGTGGATGTCTTCATCTCTTTTAATTCTAACGTGATGATATTTTTTGTATTATTGTAAATATAGAGGGGATAATATATTCCCATGTGTGTATATAGTTTTTGTTGTTCTTCAACTAAATCAAAAATAATATGCGTATTTTTCTGTATTTTTGCAGCAGTTGTGCCAATCCCTAATAAACTATCTACATTCACCTTAAGAAGCGTTTCATTCATAGCCCGACCCATGCTGGGTGGGATATATCCAAATAAATCAGAAAAACTCGAATGTGTAGCATCCTCTGAAAGTCCTCTATTTATTTGGGCTAGTTTTTTTCTACGTTCTTCTGGTGTTCCTGTAATTAGAGTCGGATCATTAAAACCTAGCTTGTACGAAAGTCTCCCTTTTTTATTTTGTTCATAGTAGGAGTGGGCGTCAGCCCAGAAAAAGCCTTTGAATTTACTCACGGATAAATCTAATATCACAAACAAAGACTCAGCAAAAAGCTCTTGTCTAATGAAATATGAACTGTTTGGCAATAATGTTCCTGATATAACAGGGAATAATTGATATCCGCGGAATTGATCTAACGACGGCCCCCCATCTTCACGCAAATTCCCTTGAATTCTTCGATCATCAAGTTTGTCATAAAAAGACTCTGGTGAGTGACAGCAGTGTATAACAACACTGCCTTCCTCATGCAATTGGGAGAGTTTTTTTCTAGCGTTCGACATCATAAATTCTCACTCATTAGTGTGTAACATTATGACAATAAAGGGTTGAATTGTAAATATTTTATACATGCGTTGTCTGCATGTATTGAGCATTGATAAAACCACCATTTAAGATTATGATTCTTCGTTTAATTTGAGAGTTACCACCGTGATTGAAGTCACCTCTATCCAAAACCGCATCAAAGATTTAAACCAGCGCCTCGATGACATTCGGAGGTATCTTTGACATCGATCAAAAACGCGAACGGTTGGTCGAAGTACAGCGCGAACTCGAAGACCCTGCGATTTGGAGTAATCCTGAGCGTGCTCAAAATTTAGGCCGAGAACGTGCCCAATTAGAAACCGTTGTGAATGCTATCCAAATTTTAGAGAATAGCTTGCGTGATTCTGCCGAATTATTTGAATTGGCAGCTCTAGAAAATGATAGCGATACCGTGGAAGCCATCCTCAAAGAGTTAGATAAAGCCAATCAAAGTATTGAACAATTAGAATTTCAACGCATGTTTTCTGGTGAAATGGATGCGAATTCTGCTTATATGGATGTTCAATCCGGATCGGGCGGTACGGAAGCCCAAGATTGGGCCAATATGTTGTTACGCATGTATTTACGTTGGGGAGAACGGCATGGGTTTCAAACAGAATTGATTGAAGTTTCTCCTGGGGAAGTGGCGGGGATTAAGAGTGCAACGGTTAAATTTACCGGTCCTTATGCCTACGGGTGGCTTAGAACCGAAACAGGTGTGCATCGACTGGTTCGAAAATCACCCTTTGATTCGGGCAATAGACGCCATACCTCTTTCGCTTCTGTTTTTGTGTCGCCTGAAATTGATGAAAGTATTGATATTGACATCAATCCTGCGGATTTACGCGTCGATACCTATCGCGCGAGTGGAGCGGGTGGTCAGCACGTCAATCGTACCGATTCTGCTGTGCGTATAACCCATTTACCGACGAATGTAGTGGTACAGTGTCAAAACGATCGTTCGCAGCATAAAAATCGTGCGCAAGCCATGAAGCAATTACGTGCAAAATTGTATGAACTCGAATTACAAAAAAGACGCTCAAAACAACAAGAATTAGAAGACAGTAAAATGGAAATCAGTTGGGGCAGTCAGATACGTTCTTATGTATTGGATACGTCACGTGTCAAAGATTTACGTACGAATGTGGAGCATATGCAACCGCAAGATGTACTGGATGGGGATCTAGATAAATTTATCGAAGCAAGTCTATTGAGTGGATTATGAACATGAAATCTGAAGAAAATGCGGAATGTGATACGAATGAACTCATTTTACAACGACGCAATAAATTAAAAGCGTGGCGAGAAGAGGGGCATGCTTATCCCAATGATTTTCGTCGGGATGTTTTCGCTTCAGATATCCATGCGCAATATGAAGCAAAAACAGAATCTGAATTAGAAGCATCGAATATTCCTGTCAAAGTCGCAGGACGCATGATGACGCGTCGCTTGATGGGAAAAGCGAGCTTTGTACATTTACAAGATATGTCATCCCGTATCCAATTGTATGTTCGACAAGATGCGGTGGGAAATGACACCTATGAAAAATTTTTGCAATGGGATTTAGGTGATATTTTGGGAGTGGAAGGCACCTTATTTAAAACAAAAACGGGCGAATTATCGATACGTGTTTCTCATGTTCGATTACTCACAAAATCGCTTCGACCGCTACCCGATAAATACCACGGGTTAACCGATCAGGAGTTACGATATCGTCAACGTTATGTGGATCTGATGGTGAATGAAGGCACACGCGAAACGTTTATCATTCGCTCAATGATTATCGAAAAAATGCGTCAATTTTTAAAAGTGCATCAATTCTTGGAAGTGGAAACGCCAATGATGCAAGTTTTAGCGGGCGGTGCTGCCGCACGTCCTTTTGTGACCTATCATAATGTGTTAGATATGCCACTTTATTTGCGTATTGCCCCTGAGCTGTATTTAAAGCGTTTGGTTGTCGGCGGATTTGAACGGGTGTTTGAAATCAACCGCAATTTTCGTAACGAAGGGCTATCTACACAGCATAATCCAGAATTTACGATGTTGGAATTTTATCAAGCGTATGCGGATTATCGAGATTTAATGGATTTGACTGAAGAATTACTTCGATTTCTTACCAAAGAAATTTTAAATCAAACGTCCATACATTATTTAGATCATACATTAGATGTTATGAAGCCATTTGAAAGAAAAAGTCTTTTTCAATCGATTTTAGATTTTAATCCAGAATTCAAAAGTTCGGATATTGATACATTAGAGGCTGCAAAAAAAACAGCGGCAAAATTAGAAATTCCCGTGCAAGAAAGTTATGGTCTTGGGAAAATTCAAACAGAGATTTTTGAAAAAACGGTTGAGCATCAATTGATACAACCCACTTTTATTACAGAGTATCCAGCGGAAGTGTCACCGCTTGCAAGACGCAATGATCAAAATTCTTTTATTACCGATCGTTTTGAATTGTTTATCGCGGGTCGTGAAATTGCAAATGGATTTTCTGAATTGAATGATGCAGAAGATCAGGCGGAGCGTTTTCGTAAACAAATGGCAGATAAAGAAGCCGGTAATTTGGAAGCGATGCCGTATGATGAAGATTATATTACGGCGTTGGAATATGGGATGCCACCAACGGCAGGGGAAGGGATTGGGATTGATCGGTTGGTGATGTTATTTACGAATTCGCCATCCATACGTGATGTGATTTTGTTTCCGCATATGCGGCCGAGGTAAAAACGTCTTCTTTACACATGTCACCCCGCAGGCATCGCGTCTAAGAGGTTTGATAAAAATTTGGCATTTCACGCGATGCTTTTGCGGTCCCGTAATGCTTTAATACGGGACCTCTTGCCCGAGAACTCCTGCAAGAGATCCCGTGTAAAAGCATCACGGGACGACGCGTGCCTGCGGGGTGACAACCTGTTAGTTTTTGAGTGTTATATTTTTCTCTAATGTATCTTCAGGCTGTGATTCAGTCTCTTTTGCCTTAAAAAAAGCAATCGTATTCTTAAAAGTCTTATCTCTAAGCTCTAAATAGTACGCAATCAATGCATCATTATTTGATTTAGAGACTTTCACTAATATTTCACGTGATAATTCTAGATCTTTTGGCAAATTAAATTTATTGGATGTTAAAAGTTTCAAAAATAATGATGCATCAAATGTAAAATTTTTATTTTTTAATATAGCAGTCAATGACTCTGCATTAATTTCTGGATCTGTCATCACTTTTTCAAAAAAAGTAGCTTCATAACCTTCTTGATGGGTCACATCAATTTTTTTAAGAAATAATGATATAACACTTTCCATGAGGAGACCCTCTCGTGCTGCTTCAAGAAATGCATTTCTAAAAACAATTTCTGGTAATTCGTGGATTGTTCCTTGATAGTCATTTGGACTATCTGGATAGTACTTAGCGTTCTCAAGAAGCTCTAGAATGGTTTCATAATGTATTTTTAAGCCATGCGCATGTAAAAAAGGAAGTAATTCAAGTTTATCCAAGTTTGTTCTTTTAAGTGGGGATACAAATGATAAATCTGGGAAATATTTATTGATAAATGTCATCGTGTCTTCAATATGAAAATGTTTAATCAGTTGTTCTAACAAGGTATCGTCCCATATCAATGCATAATTTAAATTTAAGCGTAGCCCATTATTTTCAATCAAACTTGTAAGTTTGGAAAAACCATCCCTGTTGCTTATGATACCTGTATGAATATTTTCACCTGAAAAAAATTCATTGATCGCGTTTTTATAAAAATGTTGAATGACATCTGGGCATGTTTCAAAAATATCAAGTTTGTTAGATTTTTTATAGATTTCATTTTTTATAAATTGAATCGTGGCAGGAGTTAATAGTTCTACTTTTTTATCCGCAATAAGTTCTCTAAAATATTTGATATGGTTTTGGCTATCATGTTTAAATCCTATAGAAAGTATTTTTGCTTCCGATTCTAAATCTAGTGTGTATTTTTTAATAAATGAAATTGCGGTCTCATAATTAAAAGAATACATGAATTGATTTACCAATGTTTCATAACGCTCATTTGAATGATGAATAGATAAATCATAAAGAGATATTAGTTGATTGAATTCTTCATAGGTTAAGCTCCTTTGAATCGCGTCACTGAGTGTCTCGCAATTCAATAAATTTTGTAACTCATCTTTTGTGAATATTTTTTCAAGAAATGTTTGATTTTCAATTGCGTATCGTGTGAACCATGGTTTACTGTTTTTCGATTTTGCTATTAGCCCACTTTTAAGTTTTTGCAAATGGGTAGGATTTGATAATACAAAATCACTATTATTTTGAATTTTTTTTAGGTAATCCGTCAATGATCCATTTGATCGCCTCGTTTCAATGATATGACATAAATGAGCAATTTGTGTTTCTAATTGAGGTACAAAATTAGTTAGAAATAATTCGGCTTCTGAAGAGTGATATTGTTTTAATACAATATCGATCATGCAATAATTTTCATGCGTCTTATGAATATCTAATTGATACTCACTTACCAAAGTGATGAATGTATCGATATTATGAAATAAAAACATGCTATCAACAAGTTTATCTATGGCAAGAATTTCAGTTTTGACGACATCACCCAGTATAGGTTTTAAAATAGGCGGATTTTTGGATAATATCATCAGTTTGTCGAAATTTGACATTAGAAGTAGTCTTTCTTTAAGGGTAGATAATATTTCAGGAGATAAAGTCTCTATCAATGACATCGCTTCTTTTGATTGTAAGTATTCTGATAATCTTAATTTATAGCAATTTTCAAAAGTTTTTTTGATTAATGCTGTTCGATCGGCGAATCCCTCAAATGCATGAAGATAGTCAAAGAATGCTTTGATGTTCAGTGAAGGACTATCAATATGCGATTCAAATGATTTTAAACGTGTTTCTTTATCTATATCAATATTTAATTTTTTAAAAAACGCAAAAGCACTTTTTAATTGTTCTAATGATGTGAATTTAAGGATTTTTATAAGCGTTTCTTTGTTGATGCGCTCTAGAATTTCTTTCGTTGTAAAAATATCAATAATTTTTTCTACTTCGAGTAAAAGTCTTAAAAAATCGTTTTTACTAAAACTAAGCACAAATTTTTTCAAATTTGCGATGCTCCATGAATGAATTGCTGGACTCGATTCTTTAGAATAATGTCTCGCTAAAATCGTGCGATAAGATTGATATTCATCCGGATTGTTATTATTTAAAATATTTTTATATTCGTCCAATAATGATTTTAAAGGTAATTTTTCTATCTCGGTTTTGTTGTATTCTACTTCATGTTCAAATAAGAATGACTTATCATTATATTGTGGATATTTGATGGTACGGTTGCCATTAAAGTAACTTTCAATATTGGCGACATTTTTCAATACATGAATGCGATTACCCCAATTCGGGGCAAAAAAATGTGTTTTTATGATGCATGATTGATTCGTCGTATTGTATTCTAAGGTAACTCGACCACCATGATTTTCTAATGGAATATTTATTTCAACAGTGATGATAGGATGTGCATGTTCAATACTCGATAAATTTACAGAATCTTCGTGTTTTGGCAAAATTTCCTTAATAAGTCTTTGTAATGCATTGGGTAAAAGCGTCATATCCACACGTGACTCTTCACCTAAAATGTTAAGACTCGTGATAATATTTTGGTGCATGAGTGAGAATAACCCTTCAAGCGTGATTTCCTGTCTTTTTTCCATAAATTGGCGATCAAAAGAGGCTGTGCTTCCAATTCTTGCAGATGCGACAGAGAAATTATAATTGGGTTTTAATTCAGAGGCTTTATGGTTTTTTGATTTCTTTTTAAAGGCATGCTCAATAGATTTTATCATCGAGTCTTTTTGACTGCTTTTATCAAAATTTAGCTTGGACCATTGTTTAAATGTTTCGTCAGGGATTTTATTCATCCATTTTTTCATGAGTGCTTGATAGATCTCTAGCGTTTTAATAAAGCGCGGAAGAAGTAATGGTTCAATCATATTTTCTTTATATTCCGGACTTCCTTTAAGGCTTTTGATAGATCTATCGA
>Ga0207091_1027_pt2 | contig 33250 bp, 29 predicted proteins | sample Alteio_BWMinHeat_47_FD_153534 | JGI IMG/M metagenome (GOLD analysis project Ga0207091, IMG submission 153534) | Enriched cells from forest soil in Barre Woods Harvard Forest LTER site, Petersham, Massachusetts, United States -... | ecosystem: Environmental > Terrestrial > Soil > Temperate forest >... | reverse complement strand
GCGAACTCTTTGCCGCACCCTTTATCCTTCCGGCCACACTCTTCATACTTGTTTTCGGTGGTTGCACAACCGATTAATAAAGCTAGGGAGTGTTTTCAAAAGGTTTTGCGACAATTTTGAACGTGAAAGCTCGCTGAAATCGACGACCGGCAGGCTTCGCAAGTTGATTCGTATTATTCAATACGGATCAACTTGCGATCGTCGATTTGAGCGGCTTTGACGCCAAAATTGACCAAAAAACTTTTGAGAACACTCCCTAATCCTATACTACACCTATTCTTTTCTCCTTATTGTTGGCACGAATTTCGCATATTTCAAATTATGACTTTATAGCAGGGAGGCAATTATGGAAAACGAGAAAATGTTAAAAAAGATTTCCGAATTGGAAACAATTAACGATCAATTACTTACAGAACTGAACTATCTAGATCAGCTTTTAAAGCAGATTGGCTTTGAACAAGGCCTAATTACATTAAAGGCTGCAGCTCAAGAGCTTATAGAAGAAGAAAAAGAGCATAATTCGTAGACTAGTAATTAAATTTATGCTATAATTAAAGTATATTTGAACAATATATACTATTATGGCATCAAAAACTACGTTTTATTTAACAAAAGCACCTGATTCTAGCCTCCTTTTAAAAGGAGCATGGCAAGGCACTACCTCCATATCTGTAGATTCTAACAGGGTCACAGGTGCCGTCAAAGCTGTTATTGATAAGCTAACCGCAAGAGATGACGCGAGAAATGGCTCTAAGTATCTGGACCTCAAAAACTCAAGCTCCTTTTACGTCACTTTTAACGATAAAAATGATCTAAAAATTGAGACTGATCAGACTCACTTCAACCTTCAAGAAAAAACAGCAACTGTATTCTTAAAATTTATTTCCGAGCAGTCAAGCTTTGAATGGCTTATAGAAGCAGCGGTTTCCCTTATCTCAAAACTTGTAGACACTTTGACTTATCTTTTCACTCCAATGCGCCATTTTACAAAATGGATGAAATACCGCATCCACCTAGAAAAATACGAGGAGTATGCTCGCACCAATGATCTCCAAAAACTAGAGGGCAATTGCGAAATAACAACTGCTTGGAACTCTCTTGTCGAAACTCTGCGAGAGCCAAGTCATTTTGAGACTCCTGATGACCAATACAAAAAAACAGTTGAGCTACTCCGCATAACAGAGGTGTTGATTAAAGCGAGTGACAGAAAAGGCCATTTTGAAGCCCAGCTCAAACATGTCGAAGAACTCGATTATATCCGTTTTGCCGGCATCGAGTTATTCTCTTATTGCAAGGAGCTCGTTGAAAATGCTGGCGAAGAGCAACTCCCCTCAGAACTGACATTTGGTAATTTCCTAGATGAGTTTCTACGTTGGGCGACAAAATTAAAAAATCCCTCGAAATCGACCGCAATGAATCCGTTTGCTTGCGAAAAAAATAGGGCAAAAGGACATTTAAACGTCGCTTTCGATCCCCTTTTAAACGCAAGCAATATTCCTTACCGAGATGGTGTGATCTCCGTTAATGGTCAATCGACACTCCTGCTCTGGCATGGAACGCCAGTTACGCAGAACGACATGCATGTAACGTTATATGATCTCGGGGTCGGTCTCCTTCGCAAAATTCCTATTGTTGGTGGTTGGATTTCACAGGACAACACTATTGAAAGCACAGCCGAGGTCACTGATGATTATCACGGTTTCATCAAAGCAGCTGATGCAAAAAAAAGAGATGACGGAAAAGGCCAACAAATTCTTCACGTCATTTTGGAAGATGGAACAAAGAGGTCGTTTGGCGACGAAAGCGGCCGAGTTAAAGCAAGGATACGATTAGCTAATACTTATGAAAACTTCATCCCCATTGCCTTGCGTTTAGATGGAGAATTTTTCGAACGCCATGAAAAGGAGTTTAAAGACAAATCAGAATCGATTGAGAATTTGAAGGATCGCCTTAAAAAACAATTACTGATGCCCTTTGTTGGTAATACAAAAGACGAACAAATGAATGAGCAATTGAAGGCAAACGGTTTTTACATTCCACAAGTCCTGCGCGATGGCTGCAAGCTAGACGCAAATATTGATCGTCTTCTCAAAGAAGTTCAGGAGATCTATTTCCCTGGCGTAGAAAACATAGAGAACCAAGCTGACCACCAAGCATTTATTATTCTTTCTTATGTCCATATCATTCTGTTTGCCTGCAAAGAGATGAAGATCGACATCTTGGAAGCCTTATGCAAAGACGATAAAGACCGCGGGAATGTCATCAAGACAATCTTAAAACTCCATTTCCTCTACATCACCGATCAAGCTACCTCTGAAAACTTGAACAATGTCCTCACGCATACGCTGGCAAGACCCTTTATCCTCCAAAAAGCTCCTATTATTAAAAGCAGATTGGTTTTGCTCAAGCGCGTCATCCCTGTCATCAGCACTGCCTATGCAAACAACAAACACCCAGTAACAGCTGTATTCGGAGAGCGTATAGAGAGCCCTTCTTACACTGTTGACAGACCAGCAGGCCAGACCCTTTACCCTAACAATAAGACCTCAAAAACCATCACAGAATACCAAACATTCTTACAACACCATCAACCGACTCTCATCCCACCACAAAGGTTTCATCTCTTTGGCCGGCGTCAAGCAGACATATTGGCTGATGCAAAACAGCGACTTCTCACCCATTTGCAAGGAACCTTTGATAATCAAGATCTTAAGATCTCTGTCCAATTCGAATCGAACTCTGGCACCGTAACAAAAGAAGGCGTGAAATACCATGCCCGTTTCATCATCACCGATGGAAATGTCAACTACGGCACCATCAATGCCTCAATGACAATCAAGAATGATCGTAAACCTAGACAAGCTCATTTTGAGTATTCCTTAGACACTTAAAACCAATTACTTACATCTTAATAATCTATGAATTAAAATATTTACTATAATTGTATTATTATAATATTTATGTTATAATAATTATAAGTTTATTAACTTTAGATACTATTATGACAACAACATTTCAATTCAGCAAAACAAACAACTCACTGCGTTGTACAGATATACTGCGTGATTATAATTCCATAGGTGATAAGAAAACACATTGCAACGCCTCCAAAGCTGTGCAAGCTGTTTTTGATAAACTGATCGCAAGAAATCCTGCTAAGTATCAGGCAGACATCACAAGCTTAAACCGTTTTTCCGTTACATTTATCAATAATCCAGAACAATGCAGCCTAATCATTGAGTCTGAAGCTGTTGAAATCCAATTAAGGCAACTCACTGAAGAAACCTCTGCTTTATTCTTAAAGGCCATCCCTGCAACTAAGCCCCAGGAACCTGCAGTCACCGCTCGCAAAGTCATACAGCCTCCAAAGCGCATTGTTACCGAACCTTCAACAACTGAGTCTACAACGACAGCGATCTCTACTGCTTCCGAGCCTATAGTGGTAGAGCCAATGAGAGTCGACACTACTGCTACTACAACGACAGTTGCTACTACTACTGTCCCTAAAAAAGAACTTACAGTAGAAGAGCAAATGGGAATAATTGCATCGATGATGCAGGCTCAATTTTCAAATACTCAAATTGACCATTCTGCAGCGTACTTCGGCAACTATCTGATGGATAGAGTTTTTGGAGAAGCAGTCTCCTGCAATTTTGATATGACTACAGGCGACTTTACTCTGAATTTTGCAGAGAAAAAAGATATTAAGTTAGAATACTTCCCCAAAAATCAATCCATTAAGCAAATGATAATATTTAACCAGCTTAGTGGGGCTACTCTGAGCATTGCAAAGCAAGTCAAAGGAAGCTTCAAAAATGGAAAACTTATCTTCGACTCTGGATGCCTCACACTGAATTGGTGGGTTACCTCAGCAACATTGTTGGGTATTTCTGAAGGTAAAAACAATAAGCTCATTATTCAGGGTATATACTTAGGTATCGATTCACAGGGACCCTTCTCAGCACAAGACTTCGTTGACATCATCGAATGTAACCTTCCTAAGTAATTTCTAAAAGCGCGTAGAGTTCTTCTAAGCTAATCGGCCCTACCTCACCTTCAAATTCGAGTAAATTCTGAGAAAGCGATGTTTTTTGTCGTTGCAGTTTGAGGATTTTTTCTTCAATGCTCATCGCAACCAAATACTTCCGAGCGATCACGGTATTTTTCTGTCCCAGTCGGTGCGCTCTGTCAATGGCTTGCCTTTCGGCAGCTTCATTCCACCACGGATCATAGAGAAAAACATAATCAGCAGCCTGGAGATTTAAGCCGACTCCGCCAGCTTTAAGGCTCATCAAAAAAACTTGGATTTTAGGATCTGTTTGAAAGGCATTGACAGCCTCTTCTCGATTTTTCGTCTGCCCATCAAGGTAGGCAAAGGGGTAGCCCTTTTCTTCCATCCATGTTTTAAACAACCCCAAAACCGATGTAAATTGACTGTAGAGTAAGATTTTGTGGCCAGTAGCAATTGCTTCCTCTAGATCGCTGCAGACTGTTTGAAATTTCGCGCTCTCGCCTGGATGTCCCACCAGCTGAGGATGGCAGCAGATTTGTCTGAGTCTCAAGATGAGCTCTAAGATCTCCATCTTCTGAGAAGAAAGGCCGTGCTGGGTGACTTTTTGGACCAAAGCAGACCGCTTTTCCTTGAAATATTGATCGTAGAAAGCCCTCTGATCATCTTCCCAATCGACAAAGACAATCTGTTCTTGTTTTTCTGGCAGCTGCAGAGCGACTTCTTGTTTTGTTCGTCTTAGGGTGAATGGCCGAATCTTTTTTCTGACTCTTTCAAAAATAACAGATTCTTTCTTTTGACCTAAAAGCTCTGGCATCAAAAACCGAAATAGCGACCAGAGGTCTTCATACCGGTTTTCAATCGGTGTTCCAGTGATTGCAAGCTGAAATCTGCTCTTGAGGCGGCAGCAAATTTGAGCTGTGAGAGAATCGGGATTTTTGATCGCTTGGGCTTCATCCAAAATGACCGCTTCGAAATCAAGAGATTCGAGCAAAATCTGGTCGATCCGAAGCTGCGTATAGGACGTTAAAATCACTTGGGCTTCTTTGAGCTGCTCGATGTCTTGAAGACGATCCTGGCCTCGATGCAAATAGACGTGCATGGATGGCAAGAACTTCTCAAACTCTCTTTTCCAGTTAAACATGAGGGAAACCGGTACGACGATCAAAACAGGGGCGCTCAGTTTCAATGTCGATAAGAATGCAATCACCTGAATGGTTTTTCCAAGACCCATCTCATCGGCAAGAAGACCAGAAAATTTCGAGTGGTACAGATACGAAAGCCACTGGAGACCGGTTTTCTGATAATCAAAAAGCTCTCCTTGGAAATTCTCCAGAGAAGTCTCTTCCCACTTTGCGGGCGTGTACTCATGAGGAATCGGGACAATGGTCTCTAACAACCCAACATGGTGCCGTTTGACCGAAATCCCGTCGTGCACAATCTCTTCATCGGCAAGCACCTCCCACTCTTTAGGAAATTCTAAAAGACCCACTTCAGTGCTGCTCAAATTCACAAACCGGTCTCGACGAACAAATGCTCCGACGACATTTTTAACATCTGTTTCATGCTGACCATAAGCAACTTTCCCTTTGACCAAAATATGACCCTCTTGTGAAGTCGCATCCAAAACAGCAGATTTTTGCCGCACCACTTTTTTTCCCTGCGCATCTATGATTGTCCAGCCGATATCGAGAAGAAAAGTCAAACTCTTGACCACTTTATCTATAGGACAATAATAGTCAGATCCCTCGACCTTTTTTTTCATGAAATCGGTTTCTAAAAGATCTTTTTCCCAAAATAGCTCTTCAACAGAGCTCTCTGCTTGCCTTGTTCCAAAAGGGCCATAGTCCATCCAGAGATCGGCAAAAGCTCCTGTCCGGTCTTTCAATTTTAAGATGGGAAGCGGCTCTGGTTTCCACCTAGGGATGGGACATTTCCAGACAAGAGGAGGAGCCTCTTCAACCCATGTTTTGAGCTCTAATAGAGAAAGTGTTTGAGACTTCGTGCAAGGATCAATCTCTTCTTTCCAAAAACGGAAGATCTGGTGTTGCAGGGCGCCTTTTTCAAAAACAGCCTCGCACGTTGAAAGATCTTCTTCTCGGGTTCCTGTCTTCATTTTAGGTGTAACCAAGAAATTCTCGCCTATGGCTTCGATGAGATAGAAAAATTCCACCTCGGTAAAAGGGTCCAAAACGACCTTTTTGCCTCTCCAGGTAAGCTGCCCTTTGGCAGCCAGCCGTTTCAATTCTTCTTTAGAGCTGCTGCGGAAAATCTCTTCTTCTGTACAATCTGTCTTCATGGATAAATTAAAAATATGGGACGCTAGGGCCGAGGAGCTTGCCAAAACGCATCCGCTTAAAACCTTGCAACATCTTCCGGAAATCCCTGGCATCACTAAAGGGACTGCTAAATTTTTGCGTTGGAAAAGCCTTGTCTATCTGCTGCGTCATGATAAAAATCATATTTTTAAACGGTACTTTTGGAAACACCCTCTCCAGTATACTTGGAATATCCTTAAATCGTATGCACAGAAAAAAGCCTACAAGCGAGACGGAGATTTTTTTCTCTATAACTTTGATTCGATCGAAGAGTTTCAAAAATCTCTTAATAAGCCCCTTGTCGTTGTGGGGTATTCGTACTGTCACAAGCCTTTAGAGTGTCCCTCTGGACGTTTCACTGATCAATGCATCCATGATGAAAACCATCCCGTCTGCGGCCAGTGCTTCATTGGAAAGTCGGTCCATGCGCTCCCTAAAGAAAATACTAAGGTCTTTTTCATTCCCACCGTCCATTACATCGGAGAGCAGTTTTTTAAACTCCTAGAGACCTACAAAGCACATGAAATGGTCTTTCTGATCACAGCCTGTGAGCTCACTCTAAAGATGTTTGGCGACTGGGGAAACATGTTAGGGATCCGAGGTCTTGGCGTCCGCCTCGATGGGCGGATTTGCAACACGATGAAAGCTTTTGAGCTCTCTGAGATCGGCATTAAACCAGGCCTCACAGTCGTTCGGGATGAGACTCAAGCTAAAATTCTAGAATTCTTGATGTCCATGAACCTATCCCGATATTCTTAATATGGAGATTTTTAGGCATTTTTGGATAAATTTGTTTCCAGTGAGCGAAGGCAATGTTGAGATAACATGGCTTCGCGAGCTGGAGACAAAGATGCCAAAAAGGGCAAAAATATCCATGTTAAGAATATCGGGATAGGTTCTCTAATTGCGCACAAGGAAAATCCATTTTTTTCTCTCCAAATTTTCTTTTTAACCTATGAAGGAAAGTCCAAGGTTCTCTTCGGGGTCTTTTCAGGGAGTTATTTGCTTTCCCAGCCCCATTATGCTTTCCGAATAAAATAGGCGAGACGATGTTCATAACGGCTTCTATGAGCCAACCTATCCTCGTCTTTACCTATTGCTTCGGTTTCCTTCACAGAAAAATCTTATATTTTATCTATGCTGCTTTTTGTTCTCCAAAAACAAACTCTTTTTGCTCGATGAGCATTCTATGCATGATCACGGCTAATTTTCTGCCTACAGCTAAAGCAGCTTTTTTAGTTCCTTTTTTTCTCATTAGCTTCATTCCCCAGGCTTTGAGCTTGCTCCACTTCTTCGTCCGAGTAATCACTACAAGGCCTGCTTCCACTAATAGAGAACGGAGCTCATTCGACCCACACTTTGATACTTTTCCCTGTATTTGGGTGTCTCCCGAAGAATATTGTTTGGGCGTCATTCCTAAATAAGCTCCTACAGACCTGGAATCAGAAAATCTAGAAGGATCAAAGATTTCAGCTTTATAAGTTATCGCTGTAATCACTCCGATTCCAGGGATCGTTAAAAGTAAGCTAACATCTTTATCTCGAGAGGCCATCTCCAGTAGTTTCCGGTCGAGTTTTTCAATTTCATCGGTCAGATGATCAAAAGCATTCAAAAGTGCTTTAAAACTTAAATACACCGTAGGGTCTAGCTGGTTTACATAATTTTCTACAGCCTTACTAAAACGAGAGGCTCCAACGGAACCTAGCCGAACTCCATAACTCTTCAAAAGCCCTCGGACACAATTTTTTAATTGTGTCCGTTGATTGACCATAGTTCTTCGTGCAACTAAAATAACCCCTCGATCTACAGCCTCTTGGTCTTTATGATGAACCCGGGTAAACATCCCAGATCGAAGAGCTTCAGCGATCCCTCGTGCATCATTTTTATCGGTCTTGTTAATCTTCAAAGAGAGAATAGCATTCATCTTTCTGGCGTCCATACAAACAACTGGCAAGCCTCTTTCTTTAAAACCGTTGAGTAGATAATGGCTGAGAGACCCGCTCTCGAATCCCACAAAACCTATCTCCAATCCGATTTTTTGTAGGTAATCTGCCAGAAGATGCGGATCTGTTTTTTCCGATCCTTCATGGACAATTTTGCCTGCTTCATCGATGATACAAATAAAAGTTCTTTTCATTGCTACGTCAAGTCCAATATAATGTTTCATGAGTTGCTCCAATTTATGCTCTTATCGAGCGGGTTAAAGAGATTAAAATCTCTTGTTTACATTGGAGAGCTTATGCTACTCCGCAACTCGGAGCAACTCGTTTTTTAACCTTTTTGCGCAATTACAGCATGTTCATAAAGTCGACAGTGGAATTGCAGTGATATTTTTTCGATAAATAAGCCTACAAAGGAAGAAATTGTGAAAGCTGATAGAAAATGGGCCCTTTAGAGTTAAAAGGTATGCAGTAAGCAAAAAATTTTACAACTGAGCCGTTAACCATCAGCAAAAAAACTCATGAGATTTAGAAAAATTGCTGTGGGAATATCCTAATAATAGATAGAATGTTCTCACGAACAATGGAGAATTAACCATGACAAGTGTAATTTCTAGTAGTTTTTTCGCCTATAGCACACATGCCATAGGATCTGGTCTCATTGCAGGAAGCACATGCATAGTAGCTGATGCTGTAGCCGATGCAATCGAGAGTACGACAAATCTAAAGACAGGTTTTTCAAACTATTTGGTGCCAGCATTAGGTTTCTGTGCAGGAATGGTTACGGCTTGGTGGATAGCAACGAGTCCCACACCTCAGTACATCGCTATAAGTCTGAATAATAGCGTAACGATGGTGATGGGTGGACAAGGAATGGAATACGAAACCGCAATTCAATTATTAAAAGATACAATTGGACCACAATTCAACTCCCTCCCTTCTTTTCTTTGTGGTGCGGCAGGGACTGCTTTAAGCTGCTGGTCATTTAGTAAGTTGGGCATTGTAGTGAATGATCCGCAAGGTCTAACTGCCGTTTAGGTTCAAGACTTTTCTTCTGCATTAGGAGGTAATTAATTCCTCGTTGAATTGCTTCCGCACAACCCTGGGGGGTTTTCTAAATGCACAGCATGTCCAACTCCAGCTATTTCTAGAGAAGGTATTGTAACTATCTCTGTGTTAGGATGTTAGAGAGTCGTCTGAAAGGCTTGGGTCTGCCTGTCAGCTGGAAAGGCCGGACGCGAGGAGCTGCTTGGCAAGAGGGGCAGCAGCACCCTTTGGTTTTCTCTGCACAGGGAAGACAAGAAAGATAAAGTGCGTTGCAATCCATATTGGCGCAATTGAAATAGAGGTCGGATGTGGCTTTGCAGTGTTTGCAGCAGCTGACCACTTCGGCGGGTTCTTTTTCACTAATCGGCACGGCTAGCCGGTCGTCAAAGACAAACAGCTTTCCTTTCCAGTGTTTAGAGCCGGCTTTGAGACCATATTTAATGATCCCGCCTTGGAGTTGGTAGACATTGTTAAATCCCTCTTCTTTGAGAAGAGCGGAATAGATCTCGCACCGGATGCCTCCGGTACAGTACATCATCACCTTGGTTTTTTGAGGATCGCACTTTTCTTTGAGCTTTTTGGCATACTTGGGGAATTCTCTAAATTGCTCCAGCGTCGGAAGCTGCGCTCCTTCAAAATGGCCAAGCTCCCATTCGTAATCGTTTCTGACGTCCAAAAGAAGCGTCTGATCATCTTTTTTCTCGAGCATCTCCTGCCACTGTTCTGCGCTCAAATGTACCCCTGTTTTACTCATATCGACAGAGACATCCATGGCAACGAGCTGGGGACGGGTCTTTACAGTCACCCTTGGGAAGCAGTGTTCTGCATAGGTGTGGATTTTGAATTCGACGTCTTTGAATCTAGGGTCAGAGGAGAGCCAGGCCATATATTCTTCAGCAGCAGCAGGAGCTGCGCTCATCTGGCCATTGATCCCCTCATGAGAGATGTAAATTCTTCCTTTAACATCGCGAGCTGAAAAAAATTCTTTATGTTTAAGCACCTCTAAAGCAGGGTTTTCAACCGATGTAAAATAATAATATGCTAAGACGGCATACGATGTCATGCCTCACACTATACTAGAAAGGAAGCAATTTACTCTTGTTAAAAATTTGATCCTGAACTACTATTGATCATTCAATTATTTGGAGCAACAATGGTACGTTACACTGGCCCTAAAAATCGTATTGCAAGACGTTTTGGCGTGAATCTCTTTGGACGCGCTCGTAACCCTCTTCTGCATAAAGCGAGCCCTCCTGGCCAACACGGAGCAAAGCGAAAAAAGAAATCTGACTATGGCACCCAGCTCGATGAAAAACAAAAGCTGAAGGCCATCTACGGCATGATCACACAGAAACAACTCGTGCGCTACTACAAAGAAGCCCTTCAGAAGAAGGGAGTAACTTCTCACCTCTTCTTGCGCCGCCTAGAGTGCCGTCTTGATAACATTGTTTATCGACTTAAGTTCGCACCAACGATTTTTGCCGCCCAGCAGCTCGTTTCCCATGGACACGTCTACGTCAACGGCAAAAAAGTCGACAGACGTTCATTCGAAGTCCGTGCAGGAATGGCGATTTCAGTCAAAGCGAAGTCTCAAGCCATGGGCCTCATTAAAGACTCCGTTGCCAATACATCCAGAGATGTTCCAGAATATCTCGAACTCGATGCAGCAGCCTTTAGCGGAAAACTCTTGAGCGAGCCTCATCTCGACCAGATCCCTTTCCCAATGCCTATCAACATCGCGATGGTTTGCGAGCATATCGCCCATACAAACTAAGAATAGAAAAACCTTTTTTAATTAAAGACCTCCTTTTAGGAGGTCTTTTTATTTCTAGGTGAATCGATTAATAATATTCTAATTCGCTTTGTTTATTACACTCATTCTCACTCAATTTTATCAACATTTTTTTGTGTGGTGATTTTTAAGACACCGTTAAGATAAGATGAGTCCGCGTTTAAACCAAAAAAGGAAATCAAAATGAAAACGACATCTATGACATTGCTCACAACTGCAATGCTTTCTCTTTCTTCATTCGTATCAGCTGATGCTGGTTCAGAATGTGAAATCGAAAAAAATAACCGTATTTATGCAGCGCCAGAATTTATGTGGTCGCATTTCCACGGTCCAGTTGAAACTGATTCTTTCGATTTCAGCTTGAACCAAAACGTTTATTACGGTGGATTGAGATTCGGATATGAATATCTGAAGCCTCAAGCATTCTACGCTAATACAGACATTGTTGCTCTTTTGGGAACAACACACTCAACAGCACAAAACGAAAACACAAAAGCTTGGGATCGGACTAAAGAAGTCTTTGAAGGCAAGCGTGGTCGTCTCTGGTCTAACGTTGAGCAGCGCCTCGGTTATACTTTTGCTAGCTCACTTGCTCCAAGCTGCACCGTTTCTGTTTACGGAGCGCCTGGTTTCCATTACGAACATGTCAATGGAAAACACGCTTACTGGACCTACGCTGCAACAGGCTTGAAAACTGTTCAACAGTTTTCTGACAGCTTCCATCTTGGATGCGATGTGAAAGTGATGTACGCTTTTGCAGCCCAAGATAAAGACAACATCGCCCTTCCGACAACCTTAGGGAAAAAAGAGTTCTGGGGTTACGAAGTAGGAGTTCCATTTGAGTGGAAAGTTGGGAAAGCGTTTGATATCCAATTGAAGCCTTATCTTCTCAAACTCAATATGAACAGCCAAGAAACCATTCTCGGCACACGTCTTGAGTTAGGATATAACTTCTAACCCTTCAAAAGCTGCCTTAAAACATAAGGCATAATGCCCCCATGGCGGTAGTATTCTACTTCGATGGGGGTATCTATTCTGACCCTTAATTGGATTTGTTTCTTTTTCCCGTCTTTTTCCATTTCCAATGCGACATCTTGATGCGGTTTTATCTCGGCAAGTTCTATCGAAAAAACTTCATCGCCTTGAATTCCCAAAGACTCAAAACTCTCATCATTGGTAAATTCGAGCGGAAGAACTCCCATTCCGATCAAATTGCTCCGGTGGATTCTTTCAAAACTCCGTGCGACGACAACTCTGACACCTAAAAGCGCTGTTCCCTTCGCTGCCCAGTCTCTAGAACTTCCCATTCCGTAGTCTTTTCCTGCAAAAATAATCAGAGGGACACTCTTCTCTCCATATTTCATTGCAGCATCATAAATCGGAAGGAGTGTTCCTTCTGGCATCAGCTTGGTGTATCCACCTTCTTTCCCATCTGCCATTCTATTTAAAATTCTGACGTTGGCAAATGTGCCCCGCATCATCACGTTGTGATTGCCCCTGCGGCTTCCATAGCTATTAAAATCTTGTTCTTTGACGCCAAGCGACAAAAGATATTTTCCTGCAGGAGTCTTTTCTGAAAATGCCCCAGCTGGAGAAATATGGTCCGTCGTCACAGAATCTCCAAAAAGCGCGAGCGCCCGCATCTTTTTCAATTCTTTTTGCGGTGGCAGTTTCAATCCAAATGTTTCAAAGTAAGGAGGTTTTTGGATATAGGTGCTCTTTGGATCCCATCCATATTGCGCTGTTTTCTTCATCTTAATCTCTTGCCAGACAGGATTATCCTGCATGATATGCGCATACCTTTCTTTGAACATCGACGGCTGAAGAAATTTTTTAATCTCGTCTTGGATCTCTTGCGTAGTCGGCCAGATGTCTCTTAAGAAAACAGGCTTGCCTTGCTTGTCATGCCCGAGCGGCTCTTTTTCCATATCGATATCGATACGGCCAGCCAGCGCAAATGCAACCACCAGCGGAGGAGACATTAAAAAGTTTGCTTTGACAGCTCCGTGGATCCTGGCTTCAAAATTCCGATTGCCGCTGAGCACGCTTGCAGCAACCATATCGTACTCTCCGATGGCCTTTTCAATCCGATCTTCCAAAGGGCCGCTATTTCCAATGCAGGTCGTGCAGCCATAAGCGACGAGCTGAAATCCCAGCTGGTTTAAATACGTTTGCAGACCGCTCTTGTCGAGATAGTCAGTCACGACACGCGATCCCGGGGCTAAGCTCGTTTTAACAAGAGGGTTGACGGCAAGCCCTTTTTCGACTGCTTTTTTTGCCAAAAGGCCAGCGCCGATCATGACGCTCGGATTACTCGTATTCGTACAGCTCGTGATCGCTGCGATCACCACCGATCCATGGCTCATCACCATTTCAGCTTTTGACTCATCATCATATCCAGGACTAGCCACAGGTTCGTTGAATGGTCTGTTGGCGACCATCTCTTCTTCATTTCGTCCTTGAGCTTTTTGACTCATATTGTGGGTCCCTCCACTGTCATGTGGAGGAGAATAAACACCGCCGGCATGGATAAAGACCCGTCTTGCATGTTCAGCTTTATCTTTGCCGTAGCCGCCTTCAGGAATTGGCGTTGTCATCAAGTTGTGAAACTTTTCTTTCAATGTATCAAGGTTGATCCGATCTTGCGGCCGTTTAGGACCTGCAACACAAGAAGAGACTGTTTTCAGATCAAGCTCAACGACTTTTGTGTAATCAATTTCCCCCTTCTTAGGAATCCCAAATAACTTTTGAGCTTCCAAATAGGCTTTGACTTCAACAACATGTTTTTCATCCCGGCCTGTCATTTTCAGATAATCGAGAGTCTTCTCATCGCACGGAAAAAATCCCATCGTCGCGCCGTATTCCGGAGCCATATTTCCAATCGTGGCTCGATCTGCAACCGATAGAGAAGCCGTCCCCTCGCCAAAAAACTCAACGAACTTGCCGACCACTTTTTCTTTTCTTAAAAGTTCAGTAATCCTCAATGTCAAATCGGTCGCTGTAACACCTTCTTTTAAACTTCCCATTAAATGGACCCCGATCACCTCTGGTGTTTGGATCGAGACCGGCTGGCCGAGCATGGCTGCCTCGGCTTCAATGCCGCCGACTCCCCACCCCACAACCCCTAGCCCATTGATCATCGTCGTATGCGAATCTGTTCCAACTAGCGTGTCAGGATAAAGAACACCCTTCTCACTGATCACCACGGAGGCGATATTTTCCAAATTGACCTGGTGACAGATCCCAATGCCTGGAGGGACAACTTTAAACGTCTTAAATGCCTCTTGTCCCCATTTCAAAAACTCATACCTTTCTCGGTTCCTGTCAAATTCAATCTGTAAATTGAACATGAAGGCATCCGATGTTCCCGACCGATCGACCTGGACAGAATGGTCCACCACAAGATCGACCGGAACTTGAGGTTCAATCAGCCCAGCCTCAACCCCCTGCGCTGCCACCGCATCCCTCATTGCAGCCAGATCAACCAGCAGTGGCACTCCAGTAAAATCCTGCAGCAGCACACGAGCAACAACAAAGGGCACATCTCCCTCTGATGGCTTTTGAGCATTCCACCTCGCCAGCTCCCTGATATCGTCATCTTTGACCCTCATCCCATCGTGGTTCCTCAGCAGCGACTCGAGCATGATCCGGATCGAGACCGGCAGCCGGCTGATCTTGCCAACCCCCTGCTCTTCCAAAGCAGGCAGGGAATAATAAACCTTCCCCTGACCCAAAGATTTTAATGTCTTAAACGGATCGCCCATGTGTGACCTCTTTTTTTACTCATATACTTTAAAGCAGCAAAAAGATCGAAATTTAATTTCATTTTTTACGAGGTCTCTTTTGAACAGGCAAAAGCCGTATTTTTTAGTTCAGCTTCTATTTCTCGGGTAGAGGGAAGAGATTGTTGGAGGCAGTTGTTCAAATTGTCTCACAGCTTGTGAGACTTTTGACGCGAATTCATGTCAAGATTCTAACTCTTCTGGATATTTTTGCTCTTTTCTGGAAAAATTGAACCCATGACCAAGAAGATTTCATTCTATTCACTCGTGATTCTGATCATTGCTGCTATCGACAGCATCCGGAATTTGCCGGCTGCTGCTCTTTTTGGCAGCTCGATGATTTTCTTCTTTGTTTTTTCAGCATTGGTTTTTTTGATACCCACGGCATTTGTTGCTGCTGAACTTTCGGCGACCTTTCCAGAAAAAGGTGGAGTCTATCATTGGGTCAGAACAGCTTTTGGAGAAAAATGGGCCATGCTGGCCATCTGGCTGCAATGGATCAACACCATGGCATGGTATCCGACGATCCTCTCCTTCATTGCCGGCACGGCTGCCTATTTAATTAATCCTGAACTTGCCCAGAACAAAGCTTATCTTGTGAGCTTTATCTTGATTGTCTTTTGGGGACTCACCCTAATCAACCTCAAGGGCCTTCATATTTCAGCGCTCATCAACAACATCTGTGCAATGATCGGAACGATCATCCCGATGATTTTCTTAATCGCGCTTGGCATTATTTGGGTCGCCAAAGGAAAGCCTGTCCAGATCGATATCAGTTCTGACACGTTGATCCCGTCTCTTTCTCACTCGACCCATTGGATTTCGCTGATTGCCATCATGGCCTCGTTTCTTGGCATGGAGCTCTCTGGCGTCCATGTCAATGACATCCGAAACCCTCAGAAAAACTTCCCGCGTGCTGTCTTTTTAGCAAGCTTCTTCATTTTTGCAACGATGGTCTTAGGTTCACTTGCAATTGCGTTTGTCCTCCCTGAAAAAGATATCAACCTCGTTTCCGGCGTCATGCAAGTCTTCAGCAACTTCTTTGAAGTCTTTGGCATCCGCGCTCTCACACCCGTCCTTACGTTGATGATCGTCATCGGTTCAATCGGATCGATTACCAACTGGCTGATTTCTCCGGCAAAGGGTCTTCTCCATGCGGCTGAGTTTGGATTTCTCCCACCTTTCTTCACGCACAAAAATAAAGCCGGCGTCGCTTCACATATTCTTTTAGCTCAAGCGATCCTTGTCAGCCTTTTCTGCCTCATCTTCCTCTTAGTGCCCAGCGTCAATGCCTTCTACTGGTTTTTAACCGCGCTCAGCACTGAGCTCTACATGATCATGTACATCTTGATGTTTTGTTCTGCTGTCAAACTCCACTACTCCTACTCCAACCGACCCACCACCTTCAAAATCCCTGGCAAACACATAGGAATGTGGATCACAGCACTCCTCGGCCTCTTCGGCTGCACAACTACCATCATCGTCAGCTTCTTTCCCCCTGACAACGTCGACATCGGCACCTCAGCCCGTTACCTGTCGATGATTTGCGCTGGCAACCTCGTTACCCTTTCTCCTGTCTTCCTCTTCTATCTCTACAAGCGAAAGCGACATCTAACTAGCAAGCATTAATAAACTTTCTCTTACTCAAATGCAGATTATGGAGTTGCAGCGGCTTGGATTCAAAAGCCATTTTACGTTTTTTCATGATCTGTTGGATATTAAATTCCCTGAAAATATCACGAAAAATCTGGTTGTTGATCTTCAGTTTCTCTAGAATAAAAAGACGGATTAGAAGCTCTAAAGAGGGATTGATTTTAGCCGCTCTATTTTTGGTTTTTTCCCAATTTATTACAGCAGCATGAGTCACTCCAAAATATTTTCCAAATGCATCTAATGTCATCTCAAAATAGGTTCTAATAAAATGCACTTGATTCCCAGAAACAGGGAAAGACATGTCGCACAGCTCAAGAAGAACTGCTTTTTGAAGTTCATTGAAATCAATTGCAGGAGTCCAAACATCCCTGACTTTAACCATGGGAACATTGAACAAAACAATAGGGAAACCCAGCCCTTCGTACCTGAATTTTTTGACTCGTTTTTTTTCCATTTTTACCCTCGGCTTCCAGTGATTTCTATAACTGTGATAATTAGCATGTTGCTTGCATCGAATGCAACAGCAATCCTAATATCACGACTATCGATGGTTTTTCCACGTATCGCATAATTCCAGCTGTTAAATTCCGGCTTAAATTCATCCTTCTTTTTCTCATGATAGCCCTTTTTTAAAACATACAACACCTCTGGCAACGAAATACTTCTAAGAGTTTTTCTCTGCAAGGCATGCCGTGTATCATAATAACAACCCAAATCGATGCAATCTCTTACTTTCTGAAGCACATTTGTCGTCTTCGAAGGCCTACTCACATGAATCCTTATATCTTATATGAACGCAAATTGTAATTCACTTACATTTTGTTTGCAATTTTTTTTATACCTCATAAAAACTGCTTCAACAAGGTTTAGATAAAAAGTTGAGGGCGCTGCTTTCGGCATAGACTTTTATTCTTTTTAAATCCTATAATTTCTCTGAATTTTAGGAGGCTGATATGAGCGCAATTGGATCGATAGACACTTACGATGCTGAAGATTGGACAACGATCTCTATTTCTCTTGGAGAAACACCCGATCCTGCTGAGATGGAAAGTGAGATAAAAAGGCCTCTTTCAGAACGCGTTGTTGAAAACCTAACTTCAAAAAAAACGGCCCGTTATCAACTTGATGGGTGTCTTAATATCGAAGGACCCACAGAGCTGTACCGCCAAAATGTTATTCAATCGTTGCAAAATCAATCAAATTGGATGTTAGCTTCCTCCGTCATTTTAGCTATAATGCTTGGTACTACGATCGAAATGACTTCACAGAAAATTCAATCTCTCAATTCGCCAATTTATCAAAAACCTGCAGAGCAAAGAGCACTTGGTTATCAAAAATCATTCCCCGCCGTCTATGCATTGGGTCTAGATAATAAAGGCGTGTTTCATCCCAATGAAGTTGAGTATCTTTATAAAAAACACCTCAATGCGTTTTGTCAAGGATTGCTGCAAGAAAACCCTTCCACAGACAAAGAAAAAAAAGAGTGGCTGGATAAATTTTTCACCTTAAATCCTCTTTCTCCATTGATGCAAAAGTGTGGACTTAACACCTCTCTAAAGCAGCTCGGAGAAGAATACGATCGTCTTTTCCCAGAAAGGATGTCTTATTATAAGCTGTATTTGAAATTTGGGGGCCCTATAGGATCGATTGGATCTATCGGACCCATTGGTCGTACAGGAATGTATCCAACTCCCTACCTTTATGATCTTGAAGGTCTCAGCATAGTCTATGAGAGAAAACTCGAAGATCTGAGGATTGATTATTTGACAAGAAAGGAAGAGCTCAAATCCCATTACAGATGTAAAATCTCTCCTGAATCGTCGCTCGTCCAATTGAAATTTCTCAATGACCAATATGAATATGATCTGAAAACCCTAAAAGATCATTATATTGCCAAGAGTGAACTTCTAAAAGCAAAGTACCCAGAAGACCTGAAGGAACTTAAAAGCCAATTCGAAGAACCCCATTTCCTTGAAGAGAGAAGACTTGAAAAGGGGCTTGAAGAGCGCCTTGAAAGAAAATTTGCCGAAATTGACGCTATTTTTATTGAAAATAAAAATCTTGTCTATCGCGACGGCCTATACGAGGACGGAAAAAACCTTCTTGAGCTTGCTATAAAAGAATTGAATCAGCAATAGCCTTTGGGGTGGTAAATTTTAAAAAAACGATACATACGGGCAGTTTGTAACGAGTGCATCTTTTAGGTACGCTCCCTAGCCTTTGAGCAGACTTGTTTAGATGTTCGAAATGTTCTATACTCTTTCTTTTCTAAGAGGACTTTTGTGTCAAAAACACCTGCAGATCAATTGCTCATCGGCGCTCATACTTCTGCTCAGGGAGGGCCCCATAACGCTCTTCTTGAGGGAAAGGAAATTGGGGCAACGACAATTCAGTTTTTCACAGCAAACCAAAAGACATGGCATGGGAAAAAGTTAACTCCTGAAGCCATCGAGCTTTGGGAAGAGGCACGAAAATCGACCGGCATCAAAGAGGTCATGAGCCATGACAGCTACCTCATCAACCTCGGCTCTCCTGACAAAGAAGGGCTCCAGAAAAGCCGAAATGCCTTCAAAGAAGAGCTTGAAAGATGCCACCTGCTCAAAGTCACCTATTTAAATTTCCACCCCGGTGCAGCACTTGACGCATCTGAAGAGGAGTGCCTTCATACCATTGTGGAAAGCCTCCTCGAGCTCGAAGAGCTCGCGGCAAAAGGACATACACGTCTTCTTTTAGAGTCGACTGCAGGTCAAGGCTCCTCTGTTGGCAATCGGTTCGAACAGCTGGGCTACATCGTCGACATGGTGCAGAAAAAAATCCCGATCGGCGTTTGTCTTGACACCTGCCACTTATTTGCCGCCGGCTATGATATTTCCACAAGAGCTGGATGGGGAAAAACGGTTCAACAATTCGACAAGCAAGTCGGACTCAAACACCTCTACGCCCTTCACGTGAACGACTCGCTAAAACCTCTAGGCTCTAGGGTCGATCGGCATGCTCCCCTAGGCAAAGGACTGATTGGCATCGAATGCTTTAAAGTCATGATGGAACTACCTGAACTCAGAGAACTGCCGAAATATTTAGAAACCCCAGAGGGGCCTCCCGTCTGGAAAGAAGAAATTAAAATGCTCAGAGGCTTTTACAAATGAAACGGACAAAAATCAAAGACATCACGCCTTCTATGCTCGGAAACCCGATCACGATCTATGGCTGGGTCCGGACCGTGCGGGATCAAAAAAACTTTGCCTTCATCGAAATCAATGACGGCTCGACACTCGGTGGCATCCAAATCGTGGCTGACAATGCACTTCCTGGCTATGAAGAGATGATGAAAAATCTCACGACAGGAGCTTCTGTTTCGGTTCAGGGAAAACTCGTAGAGAGTCCTGGAGCCAAACAAAAATGGGAGGTCAAAGCTAGCTCGATAGAAATTTTAGGTCTCTGCTCAGCTGAAGACTATCCGCTCCAGAAAAAAAGACACTCGTTTGAGTTTTTACGGACCATTGCCCACTTAAGACCTCGGACAAACACCCAAGGCGCTGTCACCCGTGTCAGAAACGTTTTAGGTTTTGCAACCCATGAGTTTTTCCAAAAAGAGGGATTCCTCTACGTCCAAACCCCCATTATCACAAGCTCTGACTGTGAAGGAGGTGGTCAGCAATTTGCCGTTTCTGGCTTCAATTTAAACCAGATCCCTAAGCTTGCCGATAGCAAAGTCGATTTCTCTCAAGACTTTTTCCACCGTCCCACCTACCTCACCGTTTCTGGGCAGCTTGGCGGAGAAGCATTAGCTTGTGCTCTTTCTGATGTTTATACGTTTGGCCCGACATTCCGTGCAGAAAACTCCAACACTTCACGCCATTTGGCCGAGTTTTGGATGATTGAGCCTGAGATGGCTTTCGCCGATCTTAAAAAAGACATGGAGGTCGCAGAGAGCTATCTCAAATTCATCATCAATGCCGTCTTAGAAAGATGTCCTCAAGATTTAGAATTTTTTGATGCCTTCATCGAAAAAGGGCTCATTGAAAGGCTTAAACATGTCGCCTCGACCCCTTTTGCACATTTGACCTACACGCAAGCCATCGACATCTTGAAAAAATCAGGCAAATCTTTTGAATATTCCGTTGAATGGGGCTCTGACCTGCAATCGGAACACGAACGGTATTTAGCAGAAGACTACTGCAAAAAACCGGTCATTCTCACCGATTATCCAGCCAAGATCAAAGCATTCTACATGCGCATGAACCCCGATGGAAAAACCGTTGCCGCTATGGATGTGCTTGTTCCAAAGATCGGAGAGATCATCGGCGGCAGCCAGCGGGAAGAAAGACTCGACCTCTTGAAACAAAAGATCATCGACTACGGCCTCAATGTCGATGACTACTGGTGGTACCTGCAGCTCCGTCAATATGGCAGCGTACCTCATGCCGGATTTGGAGCAGGCTTTGAAAGGCTTGTTCTTTTTGCAACAGGGATGGAAAACATCCGTGATGTAATTCCTTTCCCAAGATATCCTGGCCACGCAGACTTTTAGGAGTTTTAATGCACGCTATAGCCTCTTATTTCGCTCCGGATCCTTTCAAGTGTTACGCTGGGTGCGTAGATAAGCTTAATTACCAAGATCTGATTGTCACTAAATACAATCGGATCTTCTGCAGAAGATGCCTTGAACCTTGGGTCAATACAAAACAAACCTGCCCGATGGATCGAAACGAGCTCTCTCCCATCACAGATAAGAACATCCGAAAAAAAGATGAAGATCCCATGATCCATCAGAATCACAGCCTAGGAATGCAATACACCAGCTTTAAATTATTTTTAGAAAGGTTTGTCTATTCCATCCAAACAGATTTACCTGCCTTGGAGAATAAATTAACTGCTAAAAATCTCAAGCTGATCTCAAGCTGTAAAGAATTAAAAGAGAAAACAAAGTCTGATTCGCAAGAGAAGGTTGCATGTTCAATTTGTCTCTCATCCTCACGGATGTATTTTATCCTCCAAGATAAAGATCCGGCTAGGGTCGGACGTTTCCTGCACGAGGAATGCCTGAAAAACATCGTCGACGACAAAAGTCGCATCTTAGACATTTCTACCGATGACATGGTCGAAGTCGCAAAGGAATTACCGCCTCCAAAGGAAGCGCCTCCATCACCGGCTACAGGCTTCATTGTGGCGATTATTCCTCCGGTGTCGTTTTGGGCCTTAGCGATGAACACACGGATTTACCACAATAAGAGCTTCGTGCTCTTTGTGCTCTCGATTCCTGCGCTTATTATTTTTAAGCTGGGTTCTTTACTCTTGAAAGGTTTGAGGGCTGTCTTTAACGCCAAGCCTGCCTACTGAGTATCATCCTCAAAAAGTCCTAGCCAAGGCCCTTTCTCGACCAGATGCATCCAGATTTGGTAGGCTTTCATGCCACCATCTAAGAGCTCTTTTGCGTTTGCAGCAGAGCATTCACCCTTCGACACCTGTGCCTCTAAACCTTGATCAATCCCCATCTGGACGATGGCATCGAATCCAAATACCCGTTGATAATAGATCTTAAAACTATGCATTGGAATGCCGGCCAACACACCAGACGCGACAAAAGTTGCCCCCTTCACAATGTAAGGCGAAACTCTATTTAAACCTGGGATGACAGGCATGCGGCTCGTTACCGCAATGCTAAATGAGATAAAGATAGAAGAAGTAAAAAATCGTCCTGCAAGTGCAACAATCTTATGAGCCGCGAAGTAACAGCCAATGCTAAATGCGACACTCGCGACCAATTTCGCATTTCTCTCTGTGAGATACCGATTGCATATTCCTTCAACTTTAAAAACCATCCTTTGCAGCCGTGCTGGCCAGGTGTTCAATGCCGATTCAAAGTGTTGAAGCTGCTCTATGATCTCTCTTTTTTTCTCAATACTGCATTGACTAAACACCTCTTGAAAGCTCTGAGCATAAAAACATCTTTTTTCATCATGAGAAAATGCTGGAAGAAGGCTAATCCAGCTGCATGCTTGTATTGCTAAAGGATTCTCGAGACCTAGAATCATTGGAAGAAATCCAACTTGTTTGCAAATTTGTATTAGGGAAGGATCCACAGCAGAGATCATCGATGCGATCGGGTCTAATTCATGGCCTTTGCTCTGGAGATGATCCTGTGCTAGGGCTTCGATGATTTGGGACTTTATTGCTTCCCGCTCGCCAGGTTCTTCTGGAGGAGAGTCGAGAATCCCTGCAAGAGCAAACCGCTTTGAAAGAGTCGGAGCTCTTTGTTGATACTCAGAGACGACTGTCTTGTTAAACTGAGCGGTCGTTATTTGTTCGGGCTTTGAAAAGTAATTCAGGGTGCTCTCTTTTATTCCATCCTCCAGCTCAGGATTAAAAATATCATGCATTTCTACGTCATGGTCATATCCATTGACAATCGTGTTAACAAATGAGCGAGCATGGACTGCTGACATGAAATCTCCTTTTTTAGAAAAAAATCTAACTAAACTGTACTAGGGATTAATCTAGCTTTCATTCCTTCTTGCATCAATTCCATCCAAGCTCGGTGGGCCTTCATGCCGCCTTCGTTGAAATAAGCAGCTGTTCTGGCATTATCGGTAGCGTTCAAGCTGGCAGCTAGCGAGGTTTGCATTTTCCAAGAAGAGGTCAACAAACTAAAAGATCCCATCACTGGCCAACTCACCACGCGGCTGGGAAAAAATGCGACATTTTCGACAGCAACCACGGCTCGACGTGCAAGCGGGTGTATTCTTCCGGAAACGTATTTAGCAATATAGAATGTGATAGAGGCCTTCCAATAATGCAAGAAAGCAAGTTGAACCAAAGCAACTCCGCCGCTGACAACCCGGATCACCGAAATATGCGCGTGATTGCTAAGAAAGTTCACTGTACGTGGAATGACAGTCTGAGAAAGTAAATTGTAGACCCGAGGTTGTGCCCACTGTGCGACTCGATACGATACATAGGTGAGTACAATTTTTGCCCACGTGCGATTTAAGATTCCAGAAACAACAAATTCCGCCTTGTATTTCAAACTGCGATACGTATAGGGAAGATCATCGAGGACAGGTCGTAATTTATTTGCCAAATAAATCATGCCTTGTCTTTCGTCAGGCCGGGTATCGTTATTTACACGATTAAATGCATCTTGGAATACCTGCGTGAGAAGTTGTTCGCTATAGGGTTGGAAGTGACCCAGAGGTTTCTTCAGTTTGAGCAGCAAATTCTTTGCAATCTCTTCAATAGCTCCTCTTCTTTCTCTTTCAAGGATAGGATCTTCTAAGGGAGCCTCGAGAAAACGTGTAGATTTAAGCCAATGTGCAAAGTTATTTGCATTGTCATGAACAATTGTTTGAACTTCTTGAGGAAGTTGATCCATCTGAGAAGGGGGGCTAAATAACAAACCACTCTCTTTATAAACCGGCAATGTTTCTTTTTCAGGAAAATGAAGAAGGTCAAATTGTCGGGCAACCAGAGTTAAGAAAATAGATGCATCTTGATTAATTGCAGTCATGAGAAACTCTCCTTTAAAATTGGAAATATTTTAAAGAAAGCTCCTGTTTATAGCAACAATTTTAATGGGCAATTAAAGATTTTTTTTCGTAGAGAGCGGTGTATTTCTCGACGGATGCCTGAAGAAAATTCTTGATGGACTCGACTTCTGAAAGACGCTGAGAGCAGTAGCTCTCAAAAAACGTCCCGATCTGCTCCATATTGAGCAGTGTTAGCTGCGGATTTGTTTGGCAAGACGGATCGACACAGCGGGGAACGCTTAAGTCTAAGATCAAGCGGGTACAGCCAGGCCTTGTCGTCATCAGGGGCGTCATCAGATATTCATCGGAATAAGTCGCAGCAATGACACCATCATACTGATGCCAGTTTTTAATCTCAGACCGGTCCTTTAAAGTGAGTTGGTAATCGAGTGCGAAAGGCTCTGCTGAGGCAAGATCACGTGTGCAGAGCGTCATCTGGCGCTTGCCTTTTCTCCAAAAGTAATGGATCATCTTCCGATTGATATCGGAATTTCCAATGAAAAGAAGATCGGATGTTCCTAGGATGGTCTCGACAAGTTGATAGATCATTCCTTCTAAATGGAATGAAGTCTGAAAAAGCGGAAATGTCGAACGGACGGTCTTTCCTAGTTTGAGAGCCTTTTGAAAGAGGTAATGGAGTGGCGCGGATAAATGTTGCTGAAGGCGTGTCTCTTCATAGGCGAGCTTGACTTGTCTTTGGACATCGCTTTCTGCAAGCATCGCACTGTCAAGTCCTGCAGTCACGCAGGCTAGATGAAAAAAGCACTCAGCGTCAAAGAACGTATAGAAGCCGTATTCCTGAGAGTGTGGCGCCCGTTTTTTAAGGTAGTAGAAGAGTTCGGATTGCGCCTCAGCAAGGTCGTCCTGGCTGAAGTAAACTTCAGTCCGGTAGCAGGTCGATAAAACGATCTTATTGGGAGACAAATGGCGGCAAGCCTCTGCGATCTTTTCTCTCAAATCAAGAGGTGCCGATTTGTAGTTGATTCCAAGAACGCCGATTCGCATAAAAATTTCAATTTAGAGGCTTTCAAAAATTATTTCAAGATCGAAGCCGCGTCTTTGGAGAGCGGCGATTTTTTTGTTCCGGTCTTTCCGAAGGTAGATAGGAGATTTTAGAAGGCGTGCAATGATCTCTTTTTGTTCTTCTGAAGTGTACGTTGAGGGATTAAGTCCTTGCTGCTTAAACTTCCCTGAAATGCGATGGGGGCCGTAGCCCCGCCTTTTATACGCCTCAAGGCGCCGCTCTGCGAGGTCTTGGTCATTGAGAAAGCCGTTTTTTTGAAATTTTTCTAAAACAGATTCGATATCTTGAGGCTCAAAACCCCTACGAATTAATTTTTTTCTTAACTCGTAAGTACTATAGCTTTTAAGGCTTAATAAGCGCAAAACAACTTTCTCTATCATTGTGGAGCTTTATAAGATATAATATGAATGGAGGCAAGTATGAAAATTCCACCTGTAGGCCCTGGAGGCCACACTGAAGGCAGCAAAGAAACCGGCAAAACACCCCCTTCTAAAGCGCAGATCAGCACCGACGATCCTTGGTATACCTATGCTCACAAAATGTTTCCAGGAACAGCGATTACCAAAGAAATTATTGACGGGCTTAAGAAAAATATGATGACGATGATCAACACGACAATGAGTCACATCAACAAAAGGCACGCCGAAGCTCAACAGTACATCAAGAGAGTGGCGCGCGGCCAAGAGTAGCCTTTATGTCAGAAACTATCATCGTATCCGAGGAGATGATCGGAGACCGTTTAGACCGCCTTCTGTGTCAGCAGTTTCCTACCTATTCCAGAACCTATTTTCAATATCTGATCGAAGAAGGTTTTGTTTTAGTCGGTGGGCTGCCAGTGAAGAAAAAAGATAAGCCTCAACTCGGCGATGAGATCGAGATCTGTTTCCAGCTCACTCCTGAGATCTCTTTGCAGCCAGAAAATATCCCTCTTGACATCCTTTACGAAGATGACCATCTGCTAGCGATCAATAAACCAGCAGGGATGGTGACGCACCCGGCTCCGGGACATTACACTGGGACTTTTGTCCATGCACTTCTCCATCATTGCAAAACACTTCCAATAGCAGACACATTGCGCCCTGGCATCGTCCATCGGTTAGACAAAGACACCACAGGTGTCTTGCTAGCTGCTAAAACATCCGAAGCTCATCAAAAACTCGTCGAGATGTTCTGTGAGAGAAAATTAGAAAAGTCTTATTTGGCCATTTGTGTGGGCACTCCAGGAAACGGCACAATCGAAGCTCCGATTAAACGTCATCCGACAAAAAGAAAAGAGATGGTTGTCGATCCGGCAGGAAAAGCTGCGACCTCTATTACAAAAGTCCTCTCTTTTGATGGAAAGCTCTCGTTAGTAGAAGTACAGCTCATCACGGGAAGAACCCATCAAATCCGTGTCCATCTCAAACATAAAGGTGCGCCAATTTTAGGAGATCCTGTTTATGGAGCGCCTTCTTGGAATAAACACTACGATGCTCCAAGGCAAATGCTCCATGCCTACCGTTTGAGCTTTTGCCACCCGATCACAGGCATAAAACTCGATCTTAAAGCTCCCTTGACAGAAGATTTTAAAAAAAATAACTTGATGCTCAACCTTGATTAATAATATCCTGCTTGCGTATCTTTGTTTTAAATGACTCTTAACATGAGGCTGAAAAATGAAAGAATTCGTCGAATACATCGTCAAGAATCTGGTCGATAATCCGGATCAAGTACGGATCAATGAAGTGGGTGGAACACATACGCTGATCATTGAGCTGGCTGTTGACAAGTCAGACATTGGTAAGATCATTGGCAAAAAAGGGAAGACGATCAATGCGATCCGGACTCTCTTGATGTCAGTAGCTAGCCGCAACGGCATTCGAGTCTCTTTGGAGATCATCGAAGAGCCCAAAGCTGTGACAGGGCCAGCAGCTGTCAACGCTCCTGAGCAGACAGTTTAGGTTTTAGGAAGGTAAGGCGTGATGAGCGCCTTACGTGAATTGATCGTACCCGCTTTAAATCGTAAGACCGCAATCGGCAGTTTCTCTTTGACAATTTTCGACGGGATCGGTTTAAAGCTTTCTTCAAAGATCTGCTTCAATTCTTTGGCATTGTCCCCTAAGAACTCGACTTCCATGGGGTTATCGATAACGGCAGGGCACAAGCGGAAACTGCTGAGAAAGTTCTTCAAGTGTTCAACTGCAATTTCTGTCGATGGGATCCAGATCCACATCTCGTCTTGATGGGCAAACTGTTTAGACTTGCCTTCATAGAGATCTTCGGCTCCTGGAATCGTGCTGATCATATGGAGATGGAAATCAAGATCTGATTTTTCTTCATTCGATTTCTTTGCTGCAAAGAGCCAAACATGGCGAATCTTAGAGGCATATTTTGCAAACGTCGGATAGGTCTTGCCAAACAGCTTGGTCTGCCCAACACGGCAGCAAATGTTTTGCTCCTTCGTATCATCGAAAATAGAAGACGGTTTGCCTTCTGCAGCGAGCTTTAAATTCGCTTCGATGGCCTTTTCCTTGGCAAGATAGACTTTCCGATAGAGCGAATACATCTCGTCATTTTGCAAGATCCGTTTAGCAGCTGTTTTTTTGAAATTCTCATCGTGAGGAATATCATCCAAATCGATGACTTCGACCTCTTTGCCCGTCATTAAAGTTTTCAAACGGTTAATCAGCTCAGCAACGCAATGGACATCTCGAACAGAAATTTTACTCAGCAAGTCGGTATCATCTAAAATCGCATAGAGAAAATGGAAATATTCAACGATCTCCCTCTGAGGAGAGACAAAATGAGCCTCTTTTCTCTGAGCGACCAGATATTTTTGCAATAGCCGCTGCAAAATCCGTTTGCTAGACGCCGATTTTAGATTTTTTTGAGTCTCTTTGATCTGGCTTTCGATTTGGGCCACACTCATCCCGCCCGTACTATAGAGGTCTGTGATTTTAAAGCTCTGCTGAGCAACCAGGGTATTCGATGATTGAGCATCCGAAATCCAAGCGACAGGAGGCTGCGATGTCGCAAGCTGTGTCTTATGATGGTCGATGACGCTGATGATATCTAGATATTGAGGGACTTTGGTCTCTTCTCGGTTGCTGAAATCCCTTAAGGAAACCGTGCCAAGTAGAGGTTTGAAAATTTCCGTTGCTTGGATGACGCCAATTGGGAAAATCTTTCCATTGTGGTCAGAAGAGGTCACCGTCAGATAATGGAGTCCATCCATCTTTGTCTTGATCTCCTCGAGATCAGCGCGATAGTTGACATAGTGCGGCTGAAGACCTAAAACTTTTGTTTTGACTTGCAGAGCCACATCGAGCTTGTCGACATATTGCCGGACGGTATAAATCGCATTCTCTAAAGCTCCGATCACCTCAGCTAAATAGCTAAAAATATGGGCTCGATTTTCAGTGAGTTTGCCTTTTTTATCAAAAAGTTTAGCATTTTTGATCAGAGAGATGAATGTTTCAAAATCAAAAATCTTCAGATGTGTCATCGCTTTTGCAAATTCTGCAAATGAACATTTCAGCCCTTGCTTAACACCTAAGACTTTGTGAAGGTAGTCGTTAACAAGCTCGGTTTGTTTCTTGGTGAAATCTTGAGCAGGCTCGCACTCTTCGATTTTGAGTTTAAGTGCAGTTTCAAAGAACTTTTCAAGCTCTTTAGGAGTCAGTTTCTCGACCGCAAAAATCGAGATCAGTTTCACATGCAGCGAATTTTCATACCACCGGAGACACTGGTTTAAAAGATTGATCACCGATTGAACTCGATCGACATCCGTGCTGCGCCATTCTCCCAAATAAAACCCTTGTGAATCGACGAGCAAAACAGCTTGAGGTCCATTTTCATGATCGATATCAAAAACAGACTCTTTGAGTTGTTTTTTCTCGACACCCTGCTGAGTCACAAGATCAAGACCCGAAACAGACAGTGAAGTCCGGTGCTTAGCTAAATGAAAAAAAACATCTTTGCCAAAAACGTTATAAAAAAGCAGCGGAACTTCCGCTTGCATCGGCGGCTCTCCCCCAGGAATGTTCCAGACATGAAGCCCCTCTGAAAGGCGCGCTGCAAAAGCATCGACCCATCCCCAAAACGAAGCAATCGTCGTATCAAGATCGGGAGATCCATGCGCCGTCACAAAGTGGCTGCCTGGATAAACCTTCCCCATACCCACCGGAAATAAACCTTGATAAGCCTCGCGAGGCACCCACCGCCCAGCAATTTTTCCTCGGATATACCTATTCGCATGAGCGTCCAGGTGAGAAAATTGGTTCAGCCAGAGCTCAAAATTATTGAAATGGTAATGCTCTAGAATTTCATCCGCATTGATCCTCTCAATAAAATCCAAAACCTCAATCAATAAGAACGATCCTTCCGGGGCTGCCTCAATCAGTTTTAAAAGCGCCTTGTTGACACGTCCAAACTTTTCTTGCTCATTTAGCTTTTGAAAAACCGCACTCTTGAACTCTTTCCAAATCGCGTCAAGTTTCGGAAAAGATTCTTTCGAAAGGACATAATCACCTAGATGCTTCATACTACCTCTAGAGGCAATTGCAAAACTCATGCGCCCCAGAAAATCGCCCCTTTGGCGCCAGCTTTCGCCGCGCTTCCTCGCCTGCCCATCCGGGCATGGTCTCGGCTGCGCGGCACGGGCCAGCTTGCTGGCCCTGAAAACTGGCGCCAAAATCATCGATTTTCTGAGACACAGCAGTTTTGCAACTGCCTCTCTAATCCAGCTCAGTCTAACAAAAAATTATCCCCAAGATCAAGGAGCAAAGCATTTGTCATTTTGGCGAACAAAAAATACAGCCAAATTCCGTTCGCCAGAATGACAATTGTCATTCTGGCGAACGGAATGATTTTTAATAACTTATAATCAATGCTTTATATTTTATGTGATTTTAGCAAAACTGCTGTTGAAGGAAAAAAATCGGGGGCGACTGTTCAGAACTTTTGACTGAAATCGGTTGCTGTCTTCAGCTATGCTTTTTTTCAAAAAAATCCTCCCAAGAGGCGCCTATGTCTAATAGCGAGGTTATTAAAAAGCTACAAAGTCACTTTGACAGTCTGGCTCAAATCACACCTGGAGAAGAAATCGAATTTTGGTTTGCTCGCGACTTGCAAGAACCACTCGGATATGCGAAATGGGAAAATTTTCTAACCACGATTACGCGTGCTCTATAGCATCTTGTAAAACAACGGGTTGTGATCCTAACGATCATTTTCGTGGCGTCAGGAAAATGATCAGTCTCGGTTCCGCATGCAAGCCATCCTATGGCTTGCTTCACCCCGCTTTTTGCGGAGCAAAAATCGGACTGAGCAGGATTCGAACCTGCGACCACCCACTTAGAAGGCGGGTGCTCTATCCACTGAGCTATCAGTCCATAGGTTCGTAAAATCTTATCTGTATTGGGAAGAAATTTCAATGTAAAAGACATTTTGAGACCTGCTCTATTGCCGAGCAGGCTCAGGTTGTGGTAAGCTGGGGTCATGGAAACAACCGTCTATGTACATGGGGCCCAAGGACAGATGGGCCAGACGATCACAGCCTTGGTGGAAAACGACAGCGCGCTGTCGATGCAAGCTCATTTAGAAAATGCTGATGTTGCAATTGATTTTTCTTCGCACACTGCCCTGGCGGATTTATTGAACAAGTGCGTCCAGCTGAAGAAACCGCTTGTCGTGGGTACGACTGGACATTCGCCAGAAAATCACCAACTACTCCAAGAAATGTCTCAACAAATTCCTATTATTTTCTCACCGAATTTCAGCCTAGGAGTCGCTGTGACTCTAGAGGCTGCGAAACTCATCTCCCAGCAACTTAAAGGGCTTTGTCAAATCGAAATTATTGAAGCCCACCACCAGACCAAAAAAGATAAGCCGAGTGGGACTGCGCTAAAATTAGCTGAAGTTGTTAGTGACAAAGAAATCGCTATTCATTCTATTCGTGCTGGGGATATCATTGGAGACCACATGGTGGTCTTTGTGTTAGATGGTGAAAGAATTGAGCTCAAACACCAGGCCCATTCACGTAAGGCTTTTGCCCGCGGAGCACTACTCGCCGCTAAATTTTTAAAAACCAAACCTCCAGGCCTCTACTCGGTAAAGGATTTATTTCTATGAAACGCGTTAAAGTTAAAAATTTTCTCATTGGAAAGGGACAGCCCCTGGCTGTCATGTGCGGTCCTTGCGTGATCGAGAGTGAAGAGCACGCAATGAAAACGGCTGAGTTTTTAAAAGAGCTCTATGCGTCGCTGGGGCTCAACCTGATCTATAAGTCGAGTTATGACAAAGCCAACCGGTCGTCTTACCACTCTTTCCGTGGGCCTGGCCTGGAGAAGGGATTGAAAATCTTGGAAAAGATCCGAAAAGAGCTCGATCTTCCTGTGATCACCGATGTCCATAGCCCTGAAGAGGCTACTGCTGCAGGAGCTGTCTGCGACATCTTGCAAATTCCAGCTTTTCTCTGCCGCCAGACGGATCTTGTGACAGCTGCAGGAAAAACCGGAGCTGTCATTAACGTCAAGAAAGGTCAGTTCATGGCACCCTGGGATATGACCAATGTCGTCGATAAAATCGTCGCGACCGGCAACGAACAGATTATTTTGACAGATCGAGGGACAAGTTTCGGATATAACAATTTAGTCAGCGACATGCGAACCATCCCTATTTTGCAAAAACTCGGATATCCTGTCTGTTTCGATGCCTCCCATTCGGTCCAAATTCCTGGAGGGCATGGCACATCGTCAGGCGGACAGAGGGAATTTATCCCCACCCTTGCAAAAGCTGCGATTGCATCGGGATGCGATTGTCTTTTCCTCGAATCTCATCCAAATCCAGCAGAGGCACTGAGCGATAAAGACTCGGTTTATCCGTTTGATCAATTGAAAAACTTGATGGAAGAACTTAAAAAGATTTACAGTGTAGTTCATGTTTAAACGAGCGACTTTCATGACAGCCCTATGTATGGCAGCCATCACCTTTGCATGGCTCTTCAAGCTTGTCTATCTTTCTGAGTCCGATCGAGTGAAATATGAAAAAGTGTTAGAAGCAGGAAGAGTTATTGCCAGGGCAACCAAAGGCGAAGAGACCCATCAGACGAGAGGCGGAGTAAGAAAAGATCTTTGGCTCTCACAACAAGACGACTCGCGGCTCCATTACCGGATCGATAGTAAAAGTTCAGTTTTAACTTTATTACCCATTGATGAAAAAATCGATATTATCGAGAATCTCCAACATATTAAGTGCTGGATGCAAGATAAGCTCTATGCCCAAGGAGATGTTGTGATGCAGCAAATGAGATTTTTCGAGGCAGATCAAGGGATCTATCAATATTCTACTCAGAGATTTGCTGCCAATTCTGTCATTCTTTCCCTTTTCCGCATGCCAGGAACTTTGCTTCCATCGTTGGTCGATCCTTCCAAAGCATTTTTGCACGGACTCGCTCAAGATGTCTCTTTTTCCATTGCGGGAAAAACAACTCAGTTTCAAGCTCAGAAATTTAAAGCGACCCTCATGGGGTCTCAAAATGAGGAAAAGCTATGATTTTTCAACTTTTTATCATGCTTTGTACTGCAGCTCCTGTGACCCCAACTGCTGATGCTGGAACCATCTCCTCTTCAAACGCCTCGTATGACGGCAACGCCCTGATTTTGAAAGGACAGGTCGTCCTCGACCACGGCCTGGGAAAAATGGAAGCTGAAGAAGCGATCTTGCAAAAACAAGAAGTCGGGAAAGACTTCCCCTTCTCTTTGATCCATCTTGAAAAAGAAGTCCATCTAACTTTAAGTCAAAATGGCGAGCTGACTTGTGAAAAAGCCGATCTTGATTTTGGCTCTCTCAAAGGGTTTCTTACCTCATCAAGGCGCGTCACTTACACCGATATCATCAAAAGAAAAAAAGGAAAGTCTCCCTCTTTTCAACTACTCAGCTCAGCCGTCGATCTCCAATTTCTCAAAAAAACAGACCAGCCTAAAGTGAGTTACGATGTGCAAGATGTCATAGCCAAGGAAAATGTCGAGCTCACCTATGCCGACGGCTTTACGCTTTTTACCGACGCCGTCCTCTATAAAAAAGAACTGATTAATCCAGCGAGCAACGAATTTCAAAGCCATCTTTCTTCTCACGGCAAGCAAAAGTGCAAACTCGTCCACCAAGCAGATACCATCGAA
>Ga0207091_1028_pt1 | contig 34482 bp, 30 predicted proteins | sample Alteio_BWMinHeat_47_FD_153534 | JGI IMG/M metagenome (GOLD analysis project Ga0207091, IMG submission 153534) | Enriched cells from forest soil in Barre Woods Harvard Forest LTER site, Petersham, Massachusetts, United States -... | ecosystem: Environmental > Terrestrial > Soil > Temperate forest >... | reverse complement strand
TTTGGTGTTGGCTTTTACGCATATCTGATGGTTTTGATGAATTTAAACAAAATCTCAAAATACCTAAATCGACAATCCCCAAATTCTAAGCAGGGTTTGTATAAATTTTTTTTGGCAGTTGTCATAAAGGGTTTACTTTTATAGTATTATTTACTAACCATTTAAATTTTACTACCATGGCAACAGCAAAAAAAGCTGCAAAGAAGGCTGCACCCAAGAAGGCTGCAAAGAAAGCCGCTCCTAAAAAAGCTGCAAAGAAAGCCGCTCCTAAAAAAGCTGCAAAGAAAGCCGCTAAGAAATAGTCTTACAGCTTTATTAGCAAAATAGAATTAAAGTCCCGGTTTCATCCGGGACTTTTTTATTTTGCACCCTCAATCATATTTCTTTTCAAAAAAAGAAGTCCCAAAATTGTTTGTTATGGATAATTATGCCATTGCCGATAACTTTTCCCTGCTTGCCAAACTGATGGACATTCATGGTGAAAATAGCTTTAAGACAAAAACATATTCTGTTGCCGCCTTTACCATTGAAAAACTGCCTATGCAGCTTGCCGGGATGCCTGTTGAAAAAATAGCTTCCATAAAAGGCATTGGTGAAAGTGTTAGCAAAAAAATACAGGAGCAACTGCAAACAGGCGAACTTGGCCTGCTGAACGAATACCTTGCGAACACACCGCCTGGTATTATTGAAATGCTTGGTATTAAAGGCATCGGACCTAAAAAGATTGCTGTAATATGGAAAGAGCTTGAAATAGAAACGCCCGGCGAATTATTGTATGCCTGCGAAGAAAACAGATTGCTGCTGTATAAAGGCTTTGGTGAAAAAACACAAGACAATATAAAGGAAGCTATAAAGTTTTATGTAAGCAACCAGGACAGGCAATTGTATGGCGATATTGAAAATTTTGCACATGATGTTGACACAAAAATAAAAACGGCCTTTACAGAAGATACATTTTTGGCTGCTGGCGAATTTAGAAGGCAGATGGAAATTATTGACAGGCTGGAATGGGTTACCACGGCTTCAGCAGGCGAGTTGAAACTGTTTTTTGAAACCCATGAGTATACGATTTTAAAGCAAGATGAAATTGTGTCATCTTTTAAAGGGAGGGAAAATATTGAGTTTACCTTTTACCACAGCAACAATATTTACAAAGACCTTTTTTTGAAAAGCGCAAGCGACGAGTTTTTGGAGGAGTGGCTATCGTTGAATCCTTTGAAGGGCCAGTATTCGTCCGAGGAAGAAATTTTTGCAGAAAGCGGTGTTCCATTTATACCATCATGCTTACGGGAAAAGAAAAATATAATTCACAAAGCAAAAAAAAATCAACTTGCGCAAGTAATACAGCCGGGCGATATAACAGCCATCATACACAGTCACAGCAAATGGAGCGATGGCGTTAACACTATTGAAGAGATGGCACATGCAGCCATACAACGCGGATTGCAGTATTTGGTTATTAGCGACCACAGCAAAACTGCCTTTTATGCCAATGGCTTGAAAGAAGAACAAATAATTGCACAACACGAACAAGTTGATGAACTGAACAAATCATTATACCCGTTTAAAATTTTTAAAAGCATTGAAAGTGATATATTAAATGACGGCAACCTTGATTACAGCAATGATGTACTTGATACTTTTGATGTAGTTATTGCTTCGGTGCACTCCAACCTGAAGATGAAGGAGGAAAAAGCAATGATGCGTTTGCTCACGGCGATTGAAAACCCATACACCAGCATACTTGGCCATGCAACCGGCAGGCTGCTATTAAGCAGGAACGGATACCCAGTTGACCATAAAAAAATTATTGATGCCTGCGCAGCCAACAATGTGGTGATTGAATTGAATGCACACCCCAAGCGGCTTGATATTGACTGGCGCTGGCTTGACTATTGTTTAGAAAAAAATGTGCTTATTTCCATAGACCCCGATGCACACAGCGTGAATGGTTTTAAAGACACACGCTACGGTGTGCTTGCAGCCCAAAAGGCTGGGCTTACAAAGGAGCAGAACCTGAGCAGTTATTTACTGGCACAATTTGAAAAGTTTGTGGAAGTGCAGAAGGCCAAGAGAGGGTAGGGGGAGTGGCGATAAAAAGGCGGCTATCTGCTGCCAATCAAATGTTACACCTCATAGCCTATACTGGGGTCGGTTGGTTTTTCTGAGTCGGGTAAGTCGCAACCGTTCATGATAAAATTTATCCAAGTTTCGCTTTTTATTTTCATTATAGTCTTATAATAAAAATATTCTTCTTCCTTATTCAATACAATATCATTGTCAATCTTGTCTAAGATTAATTCCGTTTTTTCTTGTATGCTTAAATTAGTCTTGACCATTTTTGATTAATTAACAAGTTGTCAATAGCAAATATAACGTTTTTAAAGTCATTTTTTTTCCACTGGGTTGGAATTATTTCATTTGCATTTATCTCCCAATTAAGTTGCTCCAAAAGAAATTTATCGGCGGATTTTAACGCGATATATTGACCATAAGCCCTCGCCCATTGCTCTCGGGGATGCAATAGATATTCTATACTGCACTTTTGCTTGTCTGTTAACTTTCTCATTTTCCCCATTAAATCAAATTTGCCTGTCTTTTGCATCTTGAGTAGCTTTTTAATAGTATCCGTTTCTTTAAAAGCTTCTAAAACCCCTCTCAATTCACCATCTCGAACTTCACTTTCATTAACCCCCTTTACACCAATCGCTTGGTTATCAATAAAATGCCCAATTTCATGCAATAGTGCAAGCTCTTTATTTACCGTATTACTGCTAATTTTTATTCTAATGCCCCTTCCCATTTTGTAATATTCAAACTCGCCGTCAAAGTTGGTGGCATTTACCTGTATTAAATCAATTTTGCTTACTCGGGGCAACCTATGTATTTTATCAATCGCCGCAAATACGTTTTTCGAAATCGGTTTTACTGGTTTTTGAATTTTGTCAAAAAGTTCACTAACTGATTTAGCTAATGGTTCGGGATCTATCTCTTCCTTTTTTGAGATTGGTTGTTTATTTCTTGGCATTAAAAATCTTTAAATTTTTGCCATGTAAAATAAACAAATTTGAATAACCAACACTTGTCAAAAGCATAAAGGCCCTAAAGGCTTCTAACCTTCAAGGCCTGTTGCTTACACTGTTAAATGTCTCAAACTATGCTTCTTTCGCTGCTTGGTAATTAATGCCGTTTTCTGCCACGCTTGTAAGCAGTTCGTCCGCTTCTTTTTCCTCGGCAAGCGTTAGATCCAAAATTTCTTCTACGTCATTGGCGTTGTTGTGTTCATTCGTTAGATCTTATGGGTTATGATATGTAGATTGTATAAAATTCCATGCCACTTTTAACCTTAATGACCGTTACTTTATGCCCTCACACCGAAAATATATAACCGTTTATCCAAATATTTAAACAGCAGGCACCCTGTTCATTACCTTTAAAACTTTGTTTTACCTAATTTAAATTCACATGAGAAGATTATCTTTTTCGCTTTGCTGCCTATGGGTGTGCCTGCAGGCAACTGCCCAAACGCAAAGCAATTTTGACCAGCATGAGGCATTTGCACCCCTGTTTTACCCGTCTTATGGCGATGAAATACGCGCAGCGGACGGCACGCCTGGGCCAAAATACTGGTCAAACCGCGCTGATTATGTTATTGATGCCTCATTGGACGATTCGCTGCAAAGCATTACCGGCAGTGTAGTTATTACGTACACGAACAATAGCCCGCAGTCGTTGCAATTTGTGTGGCTGCAGCTTGACCAGAATATTTACAGCAAGCAGTCAAGGGGTGCGGCTGTTACTGCAATAACCGGTGGCCGCTATGCCGACCGCAACCAGTTTGATGGCGGTTACAACATTAAATCTGTTACCGTGGTGCAGGATGGCAAGGAACTGCCGGGCAATTACCTAATTACAGACACCCGCATGCAAATAAAACTGGCCAACGCCCTTAAGGCCGAGGGCGGCATTATACAATTTAAAATCTCCTACAGCTTTTTGGTTCCTGAATATGGCACCGACCGCATGGGCCGTTTAAAAACAAAAAATGGCTGGATATATACGATTGCCCAGTGGTACCCCCGTATGTGCGTGTATGATAATGTATATGGCTGGAACACGCTGCCTTACCTTGGCGCGGGTGAATTTTATTTGGAGTATGGCAACATTGAATATAATGTAACAGTACCCGCAAGCCACATTGTTGTTGGCTCTGGTGAATTGCTAAACCCAAAAGAAGTGCTTACTGCAGACCAGTTAAAACGCTGGGAGGTGGCCAAACAAAGCGACAAAACCGTGATGCTGCGTACCGAGGCCGAGGTGACGGACCCATCATCCCGCCCCACCAAGTCTGCGCGCCTAACTTGGAAGTTCAGGTGCATCAACACCCGCGACGTGGCATGGGCATCGTCCACTGCATTTATATGGGACGCAGCACGCATTAACCTGCCAAGCGGCAAAACTGCCGTGGCTGCCTCTGTATACCCCGCTGAAAGCGCCGGCGACACTGCCTGGGGCCGGTCTACGGAATATGTTAAAGGTGCCATTGAATATTATTCAAAATACTTGTACGAGTTTACCTACCCCTCAGCAACCAATGTTGCCGGCATAGTGGGCGGCATGGAGTACCCCGGTATTGTTTTTTGCAGCTCCCGCTCCAGAAAAGGCGGTTTGTGGGGTGTTACCTCCCACGAGTTTGGCCATAACTGGTTCCCGATGTTGGTGGGCAGCAACGAGCGCAAATTCCCTTGGATGGACGAAGGCTTTAACACCTTCATCAATACTATGGCCGACAAAAATTTTAATAATGGCGAGTACATAAGCAGAAGGCCGGTAAGCCGCCAAAGGCAGGCGACTGCATTTTTTGGCGACAGCTCCGAAAGTATAATGACCATCCCTGATGTGGATCAAGAACGCAACATAGGCAATGTTGCTTATTCAAAACCCGGCGAAGGCTTGACGCTGTTAAGGGAAAATATTCTCGGCCCCGGCAGGTTTGACAGTGCATTCAGCTATTATACCCACCAGTGGGTATACAAGCACCCCACACCGTACGACTTTTTCCATTGTATTGAAAATTATGCCGGCGAAACACTCGACTGGTTTTGGCGCGGATGGTTTATGAGCAACTGGAAGATTGACCAGGCAGTTATAGATGTGGCGCAGGTTGACAGAAGCGATTCTTCAAAAGGTAGCATAATTACGATAGCCACCCTTGAAAAACTACCCATGCCTGCAACCGTTGAGGTTACAGAAGCCAATGGCAAGAAAGGCCGTGTTGAACTGCCTGTTGAAATATGGCACAGGGGTGGTGTATGGAAGTTTAAGTACAACTCAACCGACAAGGTAACGAGGGTGGTTATAGACCCTGATAAGAAATATCCCGATGTTAATAAAAGCAACAACGTTTGGGAAGCAGATTAAGGGTTTGAGATGAACAGGTATTAGAGGCTTTGAGACTCATAAAAATGATGTCATCCTTGCAAAAGGATGGCATCATTTTTTTTTAACCCTCGCCTTCGGTTTATAACTTTTGGAAAGTTCAAAAAATTTCCAAAATCTTAGTTCCCCGATTTCTGAACACTCGCCAAACAATTTCTATGTGTTTCTATGATTACTATGTATCTATGCGGTGAAAAAAACCACTCAACTGCTTGAAAAAGAAAATAGGCATTTATACGGCATCGGCCATTGTGGTGGCCAACATGATTGGCACCGGCGTTTTTACCAGCGTGGGCTTTCAACTATCCTCCCTGCAAAACACCTTGGCCATCCTGCTGCTTTGGATTGCGGGCGGCGCACTCTCCCTGTTTGGTGCTTTCGCTTACGCCGAATTGGGCACCCATTTTAAAGAGTCAGGCGGTGATTATATTTACCTCTCGCGCCTCTTCCACCCCATCTTGGGATATTTGTCCGCATGGGCGGGGCTCACGGTCGGGTTTTCAGCCCCGGTTGCCTTGGCGGCCATGGCCATCACCAAGTACCTCGCCCCTTTCGGCTTGCAGGACAACAAGTGGCTGGCTATCGGTATCATTATTCTCATCGGCCTTATGCACAGCTTTAGCATCAAACACAGCAGCCGGTTTCATAACAGCAGTACCTTGATAAAGGTACTGTTTATTACCGTGCTTGTTGTACTTGGGTTTGTTTTGCCAGGCAGCAACGTAAGCGCAGTAAATTTTAGTGCATCCTTTAGCAAAGACTTGCTCAATCCCGGTTTCTCTGTCTCTATGATATATGTAAGCTTCGCTTACGTAGGTTGGAATGCCGCGGCGTACGTTGCGGATGAAATTGACAATCCCAAAAAGAATATACCAAAGGCATTAATAGGCAGCACGTTGTTTGTTGCATTGTTGTATATATTGTTCCAGTTTGTATTGCTTAAAAATGGCAGCCGTGCCGAGTTACAAGGCAAGGAAGAAGTTACATTCACCGCTTTTACCAACCTGCTCGGCAGCACAGGTGGCAAATGGGTAAGCGTGTTCATCGCCATACAGTTAATAGCCACTATAAGCAGTTATTTATGGGTGGGGCCGCGAGTTACATGGGCCATGGCACGCGAAAACAAGCTGTGGAAACCGCTCTCTAATAAGAACAAACATAGCATACCGGTTGCCGCAATATGGCTGCACGTGGTGTTAAGCATTGCGCTTGCCCTCTCCGGCAGGTTTGAGCAGGTATTGTTGTATTCGGGCTTTGTGTTGCAAGTGATGGGCATGCTGACTGTTGCCACCAGCCTCGCTATAAAAAACCCAGAAGCAGGAGTGTTCCGCAGCCCGCTGAAACCCTTGCTACAAATTATTTTTCTTGCATTTAATATGGTGGTGCTGGTGTTCACCTTTATAAGCAGGCCGTTTGAGAGCCTTATTGGCATCGGCATTATTGCACTCGGGCTGGTTATCTATTTCTTTGACAAGCCAGTAAAAGAAGAAGCGCTGGAAGTACTGGGAGAGGAGATCATCACGTAATACATTCACTTGCGAATGCAAAAAGTTAACCGGCAAAATTTGCCGTGGATGCATATCGGCAATACCTTCGCAAAAAAATAACCTATGTCCAGTTGTCCAGTATGCGGTGCTGAATTAAGACTATTAAACACACCCTTGTTAAATACAGGCAGGCTTGCCAACGGTGAAAAAATGTGCACAACCTGCTACAACAGGCTTGCCAAATTATATGACAAAGACCAAATACACACCCTAACGTCCGCAGATGTTAAACAGGTTTTTGAAGATGATGATGCGCTGGTTAACAACATAATAACCCAGATTGAAAATACGGGCATCAACAGGCAATCATTGTTTGACTACTGGAATACCACTGAGCTGCAATACCTGCCAAACACGCTTGAAAATGATGAAACCATCGTGGCATTTGCCAACGGCGTGTACGACAATATTGGTGGCATTATCGTGGCGACAAATGTGCGCTTATTTTTCCTTTCCAAACCGGCTTTGATGGACGCACAGGTAACGACTTTTGAATGGGATGCTGTTGACAACATCCAGTCCGAAGTAGCGGATGGTTATGGTGCGTTGCTCATAACTTACAGCGGAGATTTATATGCCGTTGAACAGGTTAACCCAGAAGACTCGGATAGGTTTTGTTATAATGTTTCTGCAAACATACCCGGCTTTGGCGCGCAGGATGATAATGCCGCGCAGCAGGATGAAACTGCGCCACCGCAGCAGGATATTCCAGAACAGCTTGAAAAATATGCTGCGTTGAAGGACAAGGGGATATTGACTCAAGAAGAGTTTGATGCTATGAAGAAGAAGCTGTTGGGGTTGTAGGGAGAAGTCATTGGTCCGTAAGTCAGAAAGGGGGTGAACTTAATTTTATCCCCATCAAAAACTAAACACCTTCTTCAGCAGCTTAGACTTTATCTTGCCTGTTTTACTTTCCTGCTGAATGTATTTTTTACCATCGTGGTAGTAAGTAATTGTTTCTTTGGTGGCGGGATCAACAATAAAATATTCCTTCACGGCAAAGGTTTCGTAAAGGCTCTTTTTGTCGTTTAAATCATATTTACGGTTGCTTGAGAGTATTTCGATAATTAAGTCCGGGATGCCCCTGATTTTATCATCTTGAATAATACCCAAATTTGTATTACTTATAAAAAGTATATCCGGCTGAACTACATTATTGTTATCAAGATAAACATCAACGGGTGCAACAACACATTTACCTATTTTTTCTTCTTTTATAAAATTCCTTATTTCAACGGCAATATCAAGGCTGGTATCCTGATGGGAAAAGCTTGGGGCAGGGGGCATATAAATAGTGTTATCAATAACCTCGGCCAACGTACCTTCAGGCAGCATTTCAAACACTTCCAGTGCCGAGCGCGGAGGGAGTTTATATTTTATATCTGTTGTTGCTGACTGCATATATATGCAAGTTACAAACATTTTTAAAAAGTCCTGAATAATCCAAAAACCTCATAATTGTACATGGCCAATTAAATTCCCCCTGTTGAAAGGTGTGACACTCCATAGGAGTCCTTTGGACAAGGAACGCTCCATTCCCTTCCTTCAGCCTGCCCCCAAAAGCTTCTCTATGCATTAAACAACCCTCACTCCGCACCATCATTGCTGCCATGCCCCTGATGCCCATCCTTCCCCCTTCTCCTGTGCTTTGGAGAAAAAAGCCCCCTCAACAAGTTCACCAGCCCAACAAGCAACACAATAAAAAACAAAACAATGTACATTACTGTCTCATCCTCCGCCTGTATAAAAAAAGTACCCAAACACAAAATTGCCAGTGGCAAAAATGCGTGTTTAACTATATCGTAAATATTTGATGCCTTCATTCGCCTTGTTTTGTTGCGAAGTAATTGTAGTAGGTGTCTCATGTTATGTAAAGCTGCTTTAAGTAGTTAATTTTTGTCCCAATATCTCAAAAATCCCCAACATAATCCATTAAAATTCATCCTCATGCAATAATCACTCCCCTCCTCCGCAAAAAAACAAAAAGGCCTTCTTCGCTCGACCCCTCTCCGCGCGGAGAGGGGGTAGGGGTGAGGCGAGAAAACAACGTTTATAAAATATTTTTCCACCCCGATTCTTCCTAACTTGCTGTTCCTAAATAACGATATATGCCGCAGAAAAAAATCTTGCTCAACGAGTCGGAGATGCCCGAACATTGGTACAATATCATCGCCGACATGCCCAACAAGCCTTTGCCGCCGCTGCACCCCGGCACCAAACAGCCTGTTGGCCCGGACGACCTCTCGCCAATCTTCCCCATGGATTTGATTATGCAGGAAGTAAGCGGGGAGCGCTTTATCGAAATTCCAGACCAGGTGCGCGAAATATACCGCATTTGGCGGCCAACGCCCATGATGCGTGCCTACGGCTTGGAAAAAATGCTGGACACGCCTGCCAAAATTTATTATAAATACGAAGGGGTAAGCCCCAGTGGCAGCCATAAGCCCAATACGGCCGTGCCACAAGCATACTACAACAAAAAGCAGGGCGTAAAAAAGCTCACCACCGAAACAGGCGCGGGCCAGTGGGGCACCGCGCTGAGTTTTGCCTGTGCGCAGTTTGATTTGGGATGCGAGATATACATGGTGCGAATAAGCTACGACCAGAAGCCTTATCGCAAAATAATGATGAACACGTTTGGTGCCGAAGTATATGCAAGCCCCAGCAACAGAACGCAGGCTGGTAGGAACATCCTCGCGCAAGACCCGCATTCAACCGGCAGCCTTGGCATTGCCATATCCGAGGCTATTGAGCGCGCTGTTATGGACGAGCATACCAAGTACAGCCTCGGCTCGGTGCTTAACCATGTGCTGATGCACCAAACCATCATAGGCCAGGAGGCCATCAAGCAATTGGAATATGCAGGCGACTATCCCGATGTAATTATTGCCCCTCTTGGCGGGGGCAGCAATTTTGCGGGTATTGCATTCCCCTTTTTGCGGCATAAGCTTGCTGGTGTAAAGGACGTGCGCTGCGTGGCTGTTGAGCCCGCAAGCTGCCCCAAACTCACCAAAGGGGTGTTCAAGTACGATTTTGGCGATACCGCCGGTTATACGCCGCTGTTGCCCATGTACACGCTGGGCCATAATTTTAAACCGGCCAGCATTCACGCGGGAGGCCTTCGCTACCACGGTGCCAGCGTATTGTGCAGCCAGTTGCTAAAAGACGGGCTTATTGAAGCGGTTGCCATACAGCAATTGGAGTGTTTTGACGCGGGTGTAAAATTTGCCAAGGCCGAAGGCATTATACCAGCCCCCGAGGCCACGCATGCCATTACGCAGGTGATACGCGAGGCAAAACGCGCCAAAATGGAAGGCACGCAAAAAACGATACTGTTTAACATGTGCGGCCATGGTTTTGTTGACATGCAGGCCTATGCCGATTATTTTGAAGGCAAGCTTACCGACGACTATTTTACCGACAACGAGTTAAGCGCCAACCTAGCGGAAATTGAAGCACTGCAGCCAGCTTGATACATAGTCATTAAGTCATTGGTCAATAAGTCAGTAAGTAAATACATTTAGTAGTAGAGCTTGAAGGTTTCAACAACCTTCAAGCTCTTATGTATAAAATTGCTAATCTTCCGGTGGTTTTGCCATGGACTATCCACTATGTACCATGAACTTTTTTTTGGGAACGGGCAGAGGTTCTTCGTGGAGTCGGTTGTTGTGTCACTCTTTTCATCGTTCCCCTTTCAATGGAGCGAGATTTTGGCAACAGACGTGGAAAATTTTTTAGAAACCCTCCAAGTCTTGCGCACGGCGCGGCAGGTAAAGGCCTGTTGCTTTTTTTACTGAACGGGCTTAAAACATTTCTTTTTTCACTGCTTTAACAATATACAAAAACATCGGTGCTGCTAGCAGTGAGTATGTGCGGCTGGTTTCAAGACCGAGCTTTTTAAACTCAGTTTCATATTCCTTGGTATGCCTGAAATCGGAAATAAGTGCAGTGCCGCCAGGTTTTAAAACGCGTACAATTTCGCTGCAAGCCTTTGCCCTGCCTTCCTTGTCCGGTATGTTGTGCAGGCACAAATTGCTTAGCACGTAATCAAAACTGCTGTTGGCAAGCGGCAAATCCTGTGCATTGGCATCCATCACGGTAACCTTGTTGATTACCTCTTCTAATTTGGCATTGGTAATGGCAGCCCTTGGGCTATTATTGCTCAGGTCTTTCTTACTCCAAATGTCAACACCCACGCTATGGCCGGTGGAAAGTCTTTTCGCTGCGCCAATCATCAATAGGCCGTGGCCCGTGCCAATATCCAATACCTGCTCGTCACCTTTCCATGTTAACATATTCAGCATCCTGTTCCTGTGGCGGAATTTTTCTTTACGTGTGTACAACCATATTAAAATGAGTACAATGATTCCGGTAATGGAGAAAGAGAAAATGATCCTGGCCGCTGTTTTTGCCAAGCCATTGCCATACATATAAAGAAAGCCTGCCAACACGAGGCTGGCAATTACGGCAAACAGTATCATTACACCTGTTCGTGGGGCATCAACACCGTAATCGGGCATCGAACTTCGGCTATGGCGCATAATGGTTTGGATTTTGCTGACTGACCCAAATTAGTTTAAATACAAACCCATTTGAAAGAAAATACATGGGCGGTATATAGCCGTTGTTGTACCCGTTGAGGCTTGATTCCGTGTGCAGGTACTGCTAAACACAATATGGCAGCGGGGAGACAAGCAGACGCCCTTGCTTTAATGGAAAATAACAGACCGCGTGAAAATGCAAGGAGGGAGAGATATCGGTACAAAATAAGAAAAAGCCGTTTCAAAATATAAGATTTGAAACGGCTTTTGCGTGGTTATTATCCGAATGCGTGGCTAAAATACGTTAAGGCCTTAATAGTATTTGTTAAAGATATCCTTATAACGTTTGTCAGCCCTGAACAAATCATAATTTTTATCTGCTTTAATTGTGTTTTTAGATATTACTTTGGAGCTCATTGCCTTTTCAAATAAAATCATTGCCTCATCAGTCTTTCTTTGCAAAAACAAAACTGATGCCATGCCGTAAGCAGCTGCAGCATTTACATCGGAACCGTCTTTGTCAAAAGATTTTTTGAAAAATGTATATGCACTGTCTCTGCATGTGCTGTCTGAACTTGATAAGTTGTAGTAAACATCACCCAACTCATTATTAAACTGCTGGAAACCAGTATCCAGGCCATATTTCAAGGCAGTGACATAGTCTTTCGCCGCATCAGCATAATTGCCGGTTTGTCTGTAACAATAACCCCTGTAATAAAATGCGGTTTTAAGTAACTTAAGTGAATCATTGTCAATTGACCTTGTGTAGTTGTCAATTGCTTTTGTAAAGTTGCCTTTGTTCCTATATACGTCTGCGTCACTAAAATTCCAAACAGAATTGTTTGCATCATACGTAAGTGCCTTGTCTATTTTTTGAGCCGCATCGTCAAGGTCGTTGCTCTTCTCGTAACTCTTCCCCAAATTGTAGTATGCCAAGGCATAATTTTCATCAAACTTTACCGCCCTTTTCAATGCCTGGATTGAGGGGTCCAAAGAATTAATTTTATAATAAGAATATCCGAGGTTATTATTAATTCTGGAGCGTGTTTCGTCAGTTGTAATATCGCTTCTTCCGTTGTCTATTATTTTCAACGCATCCTCATATGTCGTTGCCGCATCGGTGTAATCAGCCAGTGCAAAATGCGAATCCGCCTTGCCCTTGGCCGCCCTGAGGTCGGCAGGGTTTAATTTTAAAACAGCATCAAAATTTTCAATGGCCTTGCTGTACTGTGTAAGGTTGTAATATGCGAGCCCCCTTTTATACAATGCATCGTTATAGGCTGGCCTAAAATAAACGGCGCTGTCATAGTTTTTGATGGCTTCTTCAAAAGCGTTCTCTGCAAAATAATAATTGCCTTTTTCAAACCTGAAAACAGGCGACAATGGGTTTATCAAAATAGCCCTGTTCACATAAATTAAGGCTGTATCCCAGTGGCTTTTGCCGGCAGCTTCTGTAGACAAGAAATTAATATCTTCTGCATTGTTTGCAATTACCGTCATAAAAGCGCTGTCAAGCCCCCTGGCTCTTGCAGTTCTAAAATCAAATCCAGCCTCTTCATTCTTATTTAAATGAAGATAACTTTCGCCCCGCTGATAATAATTTACTGCGGGTATTGGGTCAAGCTGAACAACTGTATTAAAGTCAGCCAAGGCTCTTTGATAATCTTCCTTGTCAAAATAAAGCAATCCCCGGTCATAATAGGCTTCGGTGTATTTTGAATCAAGGGCAATTGCATTGCTCAGGTCCGTAATGGCCTCGTCCTTTGCTTTTATTTCCCGGTCGGTGTGCAACTTGTAAAGCTCCATGTAACCTGCAATGTCATCATCATTAAGCGTCATGTAAGTTTGATAATCCGCTATCGCCTCTCTTTTCTTGCCATACTTGGCTTGGAGGAGGGCCCGGGCTTTAGTAGACGGGCCATAAGTCCTGTCGGCTATTATTGCTTGGGTTAAGTCCTGATAAGCACTGCTGAAATCTGATAACACATCATAACACCTTGCCCTGCCCATTAAATATTCCACATCGTTGGGCTGTTTTTTCAACTTTTTTGAAAACTCATTTTTAGCCCCTTTATAGTCTGATATTTTATAAAACTCGTCAATTGATTTAAAGAAACTTATCCTGTCGTAAAGGTCATTCATTTTAGCCTCAATGCCGGTTTTTTGTTCAGGTTTAATGCCTGCAATGCCAACAGCCTTCTTATACCATTTTATTGCCCCATCATGGTTTCGTTTGTCCTCATTTGCCGTGGCGGAATCAACATATAGTTGTAAATGAGCTTCAGGCGACAAATTGGCCAGTTTAAATGCCTCGTCATACAAATTTTTTGCAAAGGTATTCAGGGGGTCTGGGTTAATATCTATCGCCTTTTTAAATTCAGCCAAGGCCTCGGTAAGCAGGTCTTTATCCTTGTAGCCCTTGCCCACCGCAATAAATGAATCGCACATGGCCCGGTGCCTTGTAAACTCCTGCCTCTTCTTTTCTTCATTGGCTTTTGCTGTAGCAATCTCCTCGGCTGTTTTTGCATGGTTGCTGCTGTCTGAAACATTCTTTTTAAAATAAAACTCACCATAGCTTATACTGCCCATAATACCTTCAAACGCGTTGAGGTTTGGCGTTTTGTTCGACTCATTTTTTACAGTATTATATATTCTGCCATATAGGTCGTGTACTTTATAGTAACGTTCGCTATAAAGCTTCAGTTCTTCAATAACCGTGGGTATAAATACGCTTAGGCTTGGCACTTTCTCGGCGGCGCCGCTTGTTAAAATTTGCCTGCTTTTAACCTTATAGTCGTCGTTGTTTGGCACGTATTCATCCCCGCCCCGCATCGCGCCGCTGTAACATGCATCGGCAATAACCAACACATGTTTCGCCTTTGTGTTCTTAAGTATGTCGGTTATTTCGCCATTGGATATATACTCGTATTGTTTGGCTTCTGTATTTAGTGGCACCCAGTAAGCGATATTGGTTTGATGGTCAAGATCCCCATGCCCTCCATAAAAAATTAGCACATTGTCGTTATCGCCAAGGGCTTCCAGCTTATCGGACAAACCCTTAATAATTTCAGTTCTTGTTTTGTTATAAATTGATACAATATTATCTGGCTTGAAATTATATTCCCTTACCAGTTCGGCCTTCAGGCTGTCAGCGTCCGAAACGGTGCTTGGGAGCGCGGGCCATTTGGTACCGTTATAGTCGCTGCATGCAATTATGACGGCATGATAAGTCTCCTCGTCGCTAACGGGCGGGATAATAAAATTGCTTGATGTCGACTGGCTTTTTCTGGTTTGCAAATGAAAAATGGTGTCGGTTGCCACATTATTCTTGTTCCATGCCTGAATGTCAATGGTTGTGGTATCGCCAATATATGTTTCAAAATTGCCGAGCGTGTCAGTGCCTTTTGCATCTATATCAACACTCTTCCCGTTAACTTTTACTGGCCCGATGCCTGCGGCTGACTGCACTATGCCCTTTACATAAATCTTGTCTTCTTTATTTACTTCTGCTTCAATAACCACGCGCGTTTTGCCGGTTGAATCAGTTTCAATGGTTATGCCACGTGTTTGCGGTGCAAGCAGTTTAACCAAAGGCGGGGTTGCTTTAAGCCTTATGGCATACTGTATGTTTGAAATTTTTGCATTTACTGTCTGAATGGCGGGATTGATACTCTGGGCTTTTTGATAGTAGGTTAATGCGCTGTCCAAGCTATTCAGCTTCTCGTATACAAAACCTGTTTTGGCCAATATGTTGGCGAATTCAATACTGTCGGATTTTTCCCCGTTTACTGCCGCGGGCCTAAACACCGTAATGGACTGCAATAGCAATGGCAGTGCGTTTGTGAAGTCGTTATTAGATAACTTGTCGGTACAGGCCGATATATAAGTTCTTAAGTATGAATAATCGGGGGCATCTAGGTACGAGATAAGCTTTTTTTGTTTATAGTCCGCATAAGTAGAGACAGCCTGGGTGTACGACCCATTTGCACACAATGCCAAGATAAAACGTACGTCATAGATAGGCGTATTTGGACGCTGTGTAAGCGCCTTTGAAAAATCGTACATCGCGGAATCGAATCTGCCAAGTTTGTAGTAATCAACACCTATGTTATTCCATACAGTATCCCTTGTTGAATCTATTCTCAACGCGTCGCTGTAATCCAAAACCGATGCTTTGTACTGGCCCCACATCCTAAATGCATCACCCCTTTCTGCGTACAAATATTTGTCTTCCTTATCGTCCGGCTCATTGTCTAAAACTGTTGAATAATCAGCGGTTGCCGAATCATACCTGCCCAATTTATAATATGCACCTGCACGGCTTGCTAGTGCTTTGACATTACCGGAATCCGTTTTTAACAACTCCGTAAAATCGTTTACGGCCAGTTGGTACTTTCCCTGCTTGTAAAAAGCCATTGCCTGGTTAAATAAGGAAGCATCGTCGCCCGAGCTGTGTTTTATTGCAGCCGAATGCTTAGGTGCGGGGTCACTTCCTTGTGCCTTAATTCCTGTTGTGCATACACCTGAAAAGAAAATTAAAAAAAGGAATCGGGCTACTCTTCGTTTCATAGCAGTTTAATTAAATTAACTTTTAATCTTATAAATGATCCATTTCAATAAAAAAGGCCAACACTTTATTTTCAGTTACTTCTGAATCGAATAATATTCTATCGTTGTTGGTGAACTTAATATTTTTTATATCAATCAACCTATCAACAAGGCTGGTGCTGATAATTTGGTACATATTGTTATCTGCAATGGCCACCTGCTGGTCAAGTGATTTGATGTCAATCGGGGATTTAGAGAGCAACACGCACATTTTTTCTTTGCCCGGCACCTCGTCCAGTTTATAATTCTGCCTTTCGTTAGGCAGATAAAGTGTTGCGTTTGTAAAATTTATGAGTGGGCTTTCGTTCATATCCTTTTGGGGAAAAAGCCTGCTATAATTGTTTCTGTCATCCTTGCTTATTACATAAATGTAAGCCGCTTGGGACAGGGTAAATTTTATTTTATACCTGTTTCCGGAATATAAAGGCTTGCTAACATTAAAACTTGCGTAATTGTAATTGGCTGAAAGTGGATTTAAATCAACAATCTGTCCAGTTGTGTTTATAATTCTTTCCGAAACATCGATGCCCTCATAACTTCTGTCGGGTTTCTGTAGCATAAGCTCCATTTCGCCTTTAAGCCTTAACGAGTTGTCAATTGTATTGATAACAGATGTGGCCTCGCCGGGAGTGCTTATGGCTACGGGTGACTGGGATTGTACAGTAACACTTGTGGCCGTTGCGGGTGTTGCTGTTTGTGCTGTTGCCTTATTGGTGCCGCTGGTATTAACAGCAGGTGTGGCAACGTCTGAAGTTGAGGTAGGGCCAAAATCGCTAACGGTGTACATTTCGTAAGCGAATAAGAAAAAGTCATGATAATTTATCCAATAAAACCCGCTATTGCCTGCGCTTGGCCCCCAACTGTTCATAATTTCAAATGAACCGCCGCTAACGTCATCGTTATATCCAATTACACACATGGCATGCCCGTCGTGATGGCCAAGAAGTTTTCTGTTAACGCTGTCAATATTTTTATAATCGGCATCGGTTGGCAGCCACTCGCCTGATTTTTGAATTCCAAGAAAACTGTCGGGCGTAACCATGCCAAATGCAATGGCATTCTTGTTTGCCAGCAGGGTTTTTATCTTGAAGACCAACGAAGCTTCACTGTCGGTTGCCGGATTGTTTATGCGTTGGAAATCTTTTATGCGGTAGTTTTTAGCAGAGTCGAAGTCGTTGATTATGTAGGAAGCGCCGCAGGCAAAACTGGTTCCCTTTTTTAGTAGCACGCCCTTGTCGGCAATAAAGTTCAACGATTTTTTTAGCGATGATGTTTGATTGCAGTCACCGCTGGGCTGTACATTGTTATAAACAAAATCGGGTGAAAACGTATTGCTGATGATTTTTTCGTAATCGTTGTTAACCGTGTAGTTGTGGCTTACAGCAAATGCAATAGTCCTGGTGGCATATGCAGATGCCCAGGCCGAACAAGTGTTATAATCTTTCTGGTCGCCCACAGGCGGCGCATATTGCCTCAACGAACAGTTAGGGGGCAATGCAGCCCTGCTGGCAGTAACTGAGCCTGAAAGCACAGGCACAGCCAGAAAGTCTGTTTCTTCAAAGTTATTGCCCCTCGCGCGGTGCCGGCCTTCGTTGAGTGTGTCAGAAAGATCCAGGCCCTGCCAGTATTTGTCGAACAGGGTTGAAAATAATATCCCGTTGGGTTTGCCTGTAAAACTGTAAACATTGTTATAGGCCTTCAGCTTTAAAGAATCCACCGTCATATTTTGACCCTTGTAGGTTTTTACCGTATTGGCAATAATGTCTTCCATTTCATTAGTCAGGTCAAAATACGGGTTTATAACCGCTACAACCTGGCCGGAGTTTGTGCGGAAACTGTAATAGTTTAATTCATAACGTTTATAAGGGTCAATACTTTCTGATAAAAAATCTTTGTACAAAATAACCAGCGTATCACCATTCGACTGTAGCCTGTGGGTTACCGGCTTTACTGATGCGGCATCAATCTGGAGAAAAAAAGTGCCCCCGTTATCCCCCTGCGGATATTGGGCGGTGTCGAACAAGAACTTGTTTTCCTGTTCAATAATGACTTTGCCAGATTTTTCGTCTTCCGGAACCACTGCGGCTGGTATGTTTTCAATGATGGAAACGCCTGCCCTTAGTGAAACGGTTGCAATATCCGACATGGTTGCATCGCTCAAAAGCTGCGAAATACCATTGTCCACAGCCTGTGCCTGTGAGGAAGGCGTTACCATTTTTTCACCCTTGCCGGGAATAATCAACCATACCTTGTCCTTGGTTGATGAAAAAATAAGAATGTCGGTTTCGTTTATTGCGCTGCCTGGCCTGATATAGCTGCCCGCGCCGGTTTTTATCCTTCCGGAAACTTTAGTAACCACATATTGTGCGTGTAAAACAGAGGTTGCTGATATAAGAGCGCATACCAGGATAAAAATTATCTTTTTCATACGGTTTTTTAAGGTTTTTGTGTAATAATATATTTTTATGAAGTTAGGTTACGTTAGGTAAGTATGTTTCAATACGGCCAATGTCTACAAAAACCGATTTTTTTAACAAATAGATTTAATCTTATCAACTTCAAACATTTTTGCTAATCTGAATACCCGCAGTTTGTTATTTGGATTGTACAATTAAGTATGCGAAAGATATAGTTTTTTTTGAAAAAAAAGAAACATTTAATATCAGAATTACAAAGGAAGGAAATTCAATGGTCAAAGTACCTTTTTTTTATCTGTGTAAGTTACTTGTTGTCACAGTGGTTATTGTTTTTTTATCATATTCCCTATGACAAAAATTTTATTAAAATATGTGCAAAAATTATTTTCCTGCTTTGTCCAGAAATGCAGTTTTTACTGGTAAAAAATAAATAAAAATGGCAGCCTTGGTATTTGCTGCCATTTTTTAGAGGTATATTTTCCCTGCTGGGGTAAGTGTCTCCCGATATTTACCTACGGCTTCTGGGTCGTCTTGTTCCCTATGGAAAAATACCCAGTTCGGCGTAGGAGGTGCCAACTTTATTTATGGCCACCACATAAGCAGCTGTGCGCATGTCCGGTATCGCCGGGTTGGCCTTCCAAGTGTTCATTATCTCGCGGGTTGCCTCAATCATGGTCTCTTCCAGGCCGCTGTGTACAAGGTCTGCCTCGCTGGCGCCGTGCTCAATAAATCTCTTTTCGTTGTCTTTTACATGCTTGCCGGTAAGTTCCTCGATTTGCCCCAGAATATGTTTGTTCATGTTTTCTGTAAAGCGTTTTTCCATCCTGCCGTAGCGTACGTGGCTCAAGTTTTTAAGCCATTCAAAATACGATACAGTTACACCGCCGGCATTAAGGTACATGTCTGGTATAATCAGGGTTCCTTTTTTGGCAAGAATTTCATCGGCCTCTGGCGTTAAAGGCCCGTTGGCAGCTTCGCCTATTATCTTTGCTTTTACATTTGCCGCATTATCCTTGTTTATCACGTTTTCCAGCGCGGCGGGTATCAAAATGTCGCATTCCAGTTCAAGCGCGTCGCCGCTTAATAATAGGTTTTCTGCCCCAGGGAAGTTGATAATTGAACCAGTTGCCTTGCGGTGCTGAAAAACGTCTTCCTCGTTCAGCCCCTCTTCCCTGTAAATGGCTCCTTCGTATTCAGCTATCGCTACAACCTTGGCGCCATTTTCCCTAAAGAATTTTGCGGAATGGTAGCCAACATTGCCAAGCCCCTGCACCACCACGCGCTTGTCTTCCACGCCTGTCGTCAGGCCGAGCCGTTGCATAACGTCTTCCATCATACATACTTCCCTTACGCCAAAAAATACACCAAGGCCGGTGGCTTCTTTCCTGCCCCTTACGCCACCCTGCGTCACAGGTTTGCCTGTTACGCAGCCTGCCGAATCTATTTCTCCGGGGCGCATGGTGGCATAAGTATCCAATATCCAGGCCATTTCGCGCTCGCCGGTTCCGTAATCAGGGGCGGGCACGTCCGTGCCGGGCCCGATAAAATTCTTCTTTACCAGCTCGCTCGTATATCGCCGAGTAATTTTTTGTAATTCAAATTCGCTGTACTTGCGCGGGTTTATTTTTATGCCGCCTTTGCCACCGCCAAACGGTACGTTTACAATCGCGCATTTGTAGGTCATCAACGCCGCAAGGGCCATTACCTCGTCCTGGTTTACCGCCTCGCTAAAGCGTATACCGCCTTTGCAGGGTGTTTTGTGCTGGCTGTGTTGAACACGGTAAGCCTCGATTACTTCGATGGAACCGTCATCCCTCTTAATCGGGAACTTCATTTGATAAACCGCGTTGCAAGCTTTTATTTGCTCAAGCAAACCGTTTTCCCAGGTAGTGAATTTTGCCGCTTTGTCAAAGCTTTTGGTCACACTTTCAAAAAAACTGTAGTGTTGTTCTGCCATAGATGCTTTTTTTATGGTTGAATCGTTAGATAAACTAATGAACGTTTGTTATTTTTAAATATGTAATTATTTTTAATTTGTTCAACGCCGGTGATTTATTCGGCGTTATTCAAAAAAAGATGCCGCCCAAAAAAAGAACGCAAATATTGCTATTCGCGTTCCAGTTTTTTTATTTTTCTCTCCAAACTGATGAGGTAGACAAATAAGCCCGTTATAATAATGGCAGCCACGGTTATTACCACATAAATTTTTCCGTTACTGCGCATAAAATCAGTCGAATCACTGTTTGTTGAATTATTGTACTGTGCCATTGCCGCAATGTTTAAAAGGCAGCATGCTAAAACAAAACCCGTTCTTTTAATAAACTTATCCATTATTTAGTCGCTTTTCTATTATTAAATGTAGCCTAACACGCAAATTTGCTATCCAAACACCGGTTAAGGTCCAGCCTAATACGCCAATCCACAAAAACGCGGTTATCACCGGTGCGGAATCGTTCGGATTTAAGCCGGGGTTGCCATTGGCGCCCTGTCCGCCCGGGTGCAACGATTCTGTCATCCTCGGCAATATCCATATAGTGGGGAAGAGCATGGCAAACGCAAAAATATTATAAACCGCACCAATCTTTGCGCGGTTGTCAGGATCCACAATTGAACCCCTTAATACAAAATAAGCCAAGTAAATAAGCAGGGATATGGCCGCGCCAATCAGCTTGGCGTCCGTCTTCCAAATGGAAGGGTCGCCCCATTGGTATGTGGCCCAAACCGCCCCAGTAATTAAACCAAGTATGCAGTATACCGTGCCAGCACGGGCAAACTCAAGCGCGTTGTAATCGTTGGTGGATTTGGGGGACGAAAGATATTTAATGGAGTAAACAACAGAAACGACATAAAAAATCATCATGCCAAACCACATGGGCACATGGAAGAAGGTATTGCGGATAGATTCCTGCAGGCGGCCCTCCAACACGGGTACTTTGACCAAGAAACCCGCCGTGCATATGCACAGGAGGGATAGGTAAGCTAATATTTTCCACCAGTTTTTGCGGATCATTCGATTTGGTTTAGCAAAAGGGGACAGGAACAGCAAGCCTGTTTCGGCACCCTTCATTTCTGCGGGGCAAAATTAGGGGTAAAGGTGCTCATTCACCAAAAGTTCCCGAAAATAGTCTTCGTACAAGTACGAAGTACGATTTACGAAGTACGAAGTGCCCCCGGTCGTAAGTACGAACTTGGAAGTACGGGGTACGAAGTAATCAATTGCATGTCGGTTTTTACTTCGTACTTCGTACCTCTAACTTCGTACTTGTATCTCGTACTTCGTAAGTCGTACTTCGTACTTGACACTCAGTCCTTCCACAAAAACGGGAACAATATAAGCGACAGCACCACTATCATGCAATCCAGACCAATTAACAAAAGTATCATTTGCCAGATGCCGCCTTGCACAACCGGTTCAAAGGCTGTTTTGGATATTTTGCCAAGCAAAAGCAACTGGGGGATGATGATCGGAAAACCCATGATGGCCATCATTGCGGCCTGTTGCTGTGCTTTGGCAGCGATGGCCGAAAGGAAAGTAAAGACTATGCTCAGCCCAAAACCACCCAAAAGACTGATACCCAAAAAAGCCCAAAAATGGGTAATGGGGTTGTCGAGCAACACGATAAACACGAGCAGCCCCATAAGGCTCATCACCAGCATCAATGCTACATTAAAAATAAGTTTGGCCAGGATAAAATCCCCCGCGCCGGCAATGGAATAAAAATACAGCATCCGCCCCCGGCTTTCCTGCAAAAAGCTTTTGGCAACGGCATTTACGCAAACAAACAACTGCACAATCCAAAACAAGCTGTTCCATACGTATGCCTCGGGCTGCCCCATGCTTAGATAGATGATAAAAATGGTACTCGCCAAATACAGCAGTATGCCATAAAAAGTGTACTGCTGGCGTACTTCCAACAGAAAATCCTTCTTAATCAAGGTAATGATGCGTTTTGACGATGATGGCATGTTGGTTGCAAAAATAACGGCGGGGGCGTAATTGGGGGGATTATTTTTGGGAGAGGAGGTGAGGTGATACCGGCAGAGGTATTTCATGGCATCCAAGTTGCGTCGCAATCCGTTCATCGTTTTGTACAATGTGGGGCAGTGGGGAAGTAATAAGACCTGAAGTTTTTGGAAACTTCAAGGTCTTATGCGAATAATATACGAAATGAGTACATTAAGTCAATCAATATTTAATAATGAAAGATAGCAATTCTTTTCATTAGCAACGGGTTTCCACACGTTTTTTTACCGCTCATCAACCTGTAATGCAGAAGTTTCGGCAGGCTGCCATATCTTGACTAAAAAATTGCATGAAAAAACTTCTCGCCGTTATTTTTATTTTTGTTACAGCTTCGTCTTTCTCCCAAAGCAAACCAGCCGCCACGTTAAAAAGTATTTTGCTTGAGCAATTGAAAACAACCCATAATGTGGAAGACTGGTTTGTGCCGGTAAACATTGCCATTGACGGCCTAACCCCCGAACAGGCCTCTTGGAAAGACAGCAGTGGCAACCACAGCATTGCGCAATTGGTTAACCACCTTATTTTTTGGGACTCCGAGCAATTGGCAAAATTTAAGGGTGAAAAGCCGGCGCCTTACAGCGGCGACAATACTGAAACATTCACAGGCCTTGACAAATACGCTTGGGATGCAAGCGTTAAAAGGATTGACAGCGTACTTACCGCTTTTGAAAAAGCCATAGAAGCCGCCGATGATGCAAAACTTAAAACATGGTATTCAGCCATCGCGCATGTGGGTACGCACAATGCCTACCACACAGGGCAAATTATTTACATAAGAAAAATGCGCGGAAACTGGAATCCGGACAAAGGGGTGAAGTAAACCCGCTTGTAAGGCTATCGCATGCGGGGTAGCCTTCCTACTCCGCTTCTGTTATTTCCAATACCGAACTGCTCACCGGGTTATTCAAATACCAATCAAGGCCAGCCTTCATCAAATAATCGCCGCTGAACACTTGCCCGCTTTGCTTGAACGCAGGCTTGCCGTCATTTTCAAGGTTTATTTCTTCTACTTTATATTTTTTATTGGCATCAAGCCCCTGCAATATTATTTTGGGGAACACATCGCCAAACCTTGATTGAAGGGTAAACGCAAACAACACCGCCTTGCTTTTTTTGTCATCCACGCACATAATGGACGAGCAGGGGTTTTGCCAAGGGGATATCAACCGGTACAAACTGCCAAAGCCAATTACATTTTGTAGGCGGTCAAAGTTTTTTACCGCTTTCTGGCAGGTAGCCAGTTCATCTGGTTTTAAATGCGATACTTGTATGTCAAAACCAAGCTTGCCCATGCTGGAAACATCCGTTTTAAATTTAATTGATTGATTGCCCCATGATGTTACATGCGCACAAACCGCCGCCGAAGGAAAAAAGTACGAATAACCCCACTGAATGTAGATTCTGCTTATCGCATCCGTGTTGTCACTAGGCCAAAATTCTTGGAAATATTTCAAGCCGCCGTACTCAGCACGGCCACCTCCACCGCTGCACCACATCATTTCAATGTCAGGATATTTCGTCCGTACTTTTTGCAACACGTTGTAAAGACCGCGCACATAGTCAACATACAACTGGCTTTGCTTGTCTTTTAAATAAGGTGAATACGCGTCGCTCATATAACGGTTGCAATCCCATTTTATATAGGCTAAGTTTTTGTTTTGCCGCAAAAGGTTGTCAACAATGCCAAACACATGCTCTTGAACGGCGGGGTTGGTCAAGTCAAGCACCAACTGGTTGCGGCGCAGGTTTTCCGGGCGGTTGGGCAGCTTTATTATCCAGTTGGGGTGGTTTTCGTACAGCTCGCTTTTTGGGTTAACCATTTCCGGCTCCAGCCAAATACCAAATTTTACGCCCTTGGCCACGGCCTGCTGCACAAGGCTGTTAATACCGTTTGGCAGCTTTTTGGTGTTGGCTTCCCAATCACCCAGGCCTGCGTTGTCGCTGTTGCGCGGATACTTGTTGCCAAACCAGCCATCATCCAGCAAAAACAGGTCGACACCTAATTTTTTGGCATCGTCAAACAAGGCATTCAGCTTTTGCTCGTCAAAATTAAAATAGGTGGATTCCCAGTTGTTAAGCAAGGTTTGCCGGTGCTGTTTTGCATGGTATATGCCATAGTTCAAAGCCCATTCATGCAGGTTTCGGCTCGCTTGGCCCTTTCCGTTTTTGGTATACGTATAAATGAAGGATGGCGTGGTAAAGGTTTCACCTGGGCTTAGCACATAGTCGCTTGCATAGGGGTTAATGCCTGCTTGTATTTGCAACAGGTTATGAAAGTCCTCGCTATAACGCACATTCTCAAACAGCAGGCGGAAATTGCCGCTCCAGGCAAGCGTTCCGGCAATTACTTCGCCCGTTTCTTCCTCGGCAGGCTTGTTGATGGACAGCAGGAAGGAGGGTAGGTCGAAATTGGTGGCCCTTGTGCCCAGTTTGCTTTCAATGCTGTGCATGCCCTCTGGCAACGGAACTTCCTCCATGCGCATCTCATTTGCCCAGTCGCCATAAAAGTGGGTGAGAAAATATTTGTCCTCTTTTAGTTGTAGCGCCGCCGAGGCATAACGATGCAGTGTCACCGCGTTGTTTTCTGTGTGTTTAATAGTACTCCACTGCTCTATCACATTTTCTTTTTGGTATGCTTTGTAATGCAGTGTTTCTTCAAACGGATAAACAGGGTCCTTCAGAAGGATATTTGTTATGGTAACGTTGCTTTCCGGCTGCTCCGTTGTCACGCTTTCAAACAATAACTGCACCGAGGGGTTGCCGTCTGCATGTGTTACAAGTATGGCCGGCTCGCGCACAACATCCATATCGCCCTGCACAAAAGCGTCAATGGGTATTGGGTTTATTTTGTTGTATTCGTCCGTATGTAGCAATGCTTCGCCAAAATATACCTGCTGCAGTTTTTTATCGGCACCAACACGATAAACAAGCGCTGTTTTGGGGGTTTGAATAATTATTTGCTGTTGTGCTTTAATTGTCAGCGTAAAACAAAATATCCCGAAAGCAAAATACAGGTTTTTCATATAAATGCTTTTCATTTAAGGGGCAATGTACAGCAACGATTTGAAGGATTGTTGAAGTAAGGATAAAAAGTACAATACCGTGAATGGAGGTTTGATTATAGAAGGCTCAATATTTTGAGCATGATGTTAATGTCAGTAATGGTACTTACACGAAATAATTTCAATTAAATGCTCTTCTACTTTGTAAACCAAGCGGTGTTCACCGGTAATGCGACGACTCCAGCAACCGGCATAATCATATTTCAAAGCCTCGGGTTTACCGGTTCCGTCATATGGTGAGCGTGCTGACTCCAAAACTAGTTTTTTCAGTTTATTGAATACCTGCTTGTCGTCTGTTTGCCATTCATTATACTGTTCAAACGCCGTTGGTGTAAAGAGGATTTTTCTCATAAATCCTCGGGCTTTACTTCAATCAACTCGCCTCTTTTTGCCTCTGCCAGTGATTTGTCAAGCATTGCTTTGTTGGCGGGGCTGCTCATCAGGTAATCAGTTTCATCAATATCTTCCTCTATGGTAATCGTAATGGGCTTGTTCCTGAAAGCAGTTTTAATTGCCTCAAGAATATCTGTGGTAACCTCCTGTGCGGATTGTAAATGATAAGTTGTGTACATAATATGTTTATAACGTAGCAAATTTATTTAAAAAAGCGAAATAATCCTATTTTCTATCGCAACCCATTATATTTCGTCGGTACCCTCTAATTGCATAAAAGGCTGTATTTTCACATTCTGATAAAACAATCCTTGTATTGACCGATGCATACATACATCGCCATACTACGCGGAATAAATGTGGGAGGCCACAATGCCATACCCATGGCTGCCTTAAAGCTTATGTTTGAAGAATTGAAACTCAAGGATGTTATAACCTACATACAAAGCGGCAATGTGGTTTTTAAAACAACCAAAGTAAACGACGACCGGTTGCTTGAACGAAATATTGAAGCGGCTATTCAAAAGAAATTCGATCATGAAGTGCCGGTTATTATACGCAGTTTGGAAGAAATGGAAACGGCCATTGCCGCCAACTCAATTATTAAGCAGGTAGGCATTGATACAGAAAAACTTCACATAACTTTCCTTGATTCAATCCCGCTTGCCGTCAATCTTGAACAAATAAAAAAGTATGATTACCCGCCCGATAAATTCATCATCATTCAAAAAGAAGTTTTCCTGTATTGCCCCAATGGATATGGCATAACCAAACTCTCCAATACTTTTTTTGAAAATAAATTAAAAGTAAAAGCAACTACAAGAAACTGGAAGACGGTTAACAAGCTGGTGGAATTAGCGAAAGGGTAGGAGTAAAATATTAGGATTTTACCCGCAGGTTTATTATTTCATCCGTCATTTCTTTTGCAAACTCCTCATCACCTGGTGTTGTCCATGCAACGGGCAAGGCAAAATCTTTCACGGAATGTAATGAACCAGACAATGCCGTTGTTGCGTTTTGGTGCGCATGCAACACCATGTTTGTTGTTTCTGCCAGTTCTTTTTTTGTAATATCCTTCGCTATTATCAAACCGCAGGTTTTATCAGGGAAGGCAATATAATATCCCTTGGGGAACGCGATGTTTAATTCATAGGAAAGCAGCACCCTGCTGCTGCCTATCCCGTCTGCGTTAAGAAAAACAATAAAGATTACCCGCTTGCCATCGCTGCTCATCTTGTGCTGTGTAAAAGAAATTTCGTTTTCGTTGATGGAAAGCCTCAGGTTTTCAAATGTTTCCGTTTGCCAGCCTTCAAACCTGCTGTTCAAAGTTTTAAACAGGTACGGCGTTACATATTCCATCGGTTCCCCTTCCTCCAAAACTACCCATGTCAAGATAAAGTCTTCATTGGGAAGCTTGTGCCCGCACATTTTCTTGGTATTTTCGAGATAATAACTGGCCGGGACTAATAGAGGAAAGATATTGTCAAGGTTCATTTTGCATGGCCTGTATCTTTTAAAGATTATTCCATTGGCGTAAGATACGGGATTTATGAATGGCAGAAAAGCCAATGTTAATATGGGGGCGAAATACTGAAAAGGGCGTTATCTTAAACACTATGATTAGCTTTGCCTTTTCAAAGAGAACGTCAAAAAGTAAGCATGGCAAAATCAGGCAAACCAGTAAAAGCCCAGCATTTTTCTTTCAGGCAACGCCTATCAGCCCTAGGAAACCTTCCAGTATTCTTTAAGCTTGTGTGGCAGAGCAGTCCGTGGAAAACATCCGCAAGTTTTGGCTTGAGGATTATTCGTTCGGCCATGCCGGTGGCATTGCTGTATGTTGGCAAATTGATTGTGGATCAGGTCGTGCTGCTCAACCGCAACCCGTCATTGACAGACCATCGTCATTTATGGATATTGGTTGCAACAGAGTTTGGCCTTGCCATACTTACTGACGGCCTGAACAGGATGATTAATTTGGTGGACAGCCTGCTGGGCGACCTGTTCTCAAACTATACATCCATGAAGATTATGCGGCACGCCGCGACGCTTGACCTTGAACAGTTTGAAGATTCGGTTTTTTATGACAAGCTTGAACGTGCCAGGCAGCAAACCACCGGCCGCACAGTACTGCTAACACAGGTTATGAGTCAGATACAGGATATCATTTCCATGGCATTTCTCATCACCGGGTTGCTGGCTTTTAATTCTTGGCTAATACTACTGTTGCTGATTGCTATTCTACCTGCTTTTCTTGGGGAGGCATACTTCAATAATCAAAATTATGCCTTGACGAGGAGCCAGACCCCCGAGCGGCGTGAACTGGATTATGTGCGTTACCTGGGTGCAAGCGATGAGACGGCAAAGGAGATTAAAATTTTCAACCTTGCCGAATTTATTATCCACAGGTTTAAACAGCTTTCTGATAAGTTTTACCGGGACAATAGCAGGCTCGCGGTAAGGCGCTCTGCTTGGGGTACTTTTTTCTCCGTGCTGGGCACTATGGGTTATTATGGCGCTTACGTATTTATTATTATCCGCACGATTAACGGCAGCACAACGGTGGGCGGCCTCACATTTCTGGCAGGTTCATTCAGGCAGTTGAGAGCTTTGATGGAGGGTATGTTGGCACGGTTTACAACCGTTTCGCAGGGGGCTATTTATTTGAATGACTTTTTGGAGTTTTTTGAAATAAAACCAAAAATAAAAATCGCACAAAAGCCCTTGCCGTTTCCTGACCCAATAAAACAGGGGTTTACTTTTGAAAACGTTGGCTTTAGGTACCATAATTCAGACACATGGGCCAACCGGCACCTGAGTTTTACCCTTAAACCGGGGGAGAAACTTGCATTGGTTGGTGAAAACGGTGCAGGCAAGACTACTCTGGTCAAACTGATGGCGCGGCTGTACGACCCAACGGAAGGGCGTATTTTGCTGGATGGTGCAGATCTGAGGGGATATTCCATTGATGATTTGCGCATGCACATAGGTGTTATTTTTCAGGATTATCTGCGGTATCAAATGACTTTGTCGCAAAATATCGCCGTTGGGAATATTAAAGAAGCCGGCAACAATGACCTTATTAAAAAAGCAGCCCACGAAAGTCTGGCAGACGTGCTGGCTGAGAGATTCCCCAATCAATACGAGCAATGGCTGGGACGACGGTTTAATGATGGCATTGAATTGTCAGGCGGGGAATGGCAAAAAGTGGCATTGGCGCGAGCATATATGAAAGATGCGCAGGTATTGATTCTTGACGAGCCGACAGCCGCACTGGATGCGAGGGCTGAATATGAAGTATTTCAAAGATTTGCTGGGCTTACCAAAGGCAAATGCGCCGTGCTTATTTCACACCGGTTTTCTACAGCCAGGCTGGCCGACAGAATTTTAGTGCTTGAGAAAGGCACCGTGTTGGAAATTGGCACTCACGAAGAACTTCTACATAAGAATGGCCGTTATGCCGAGTTGTTTAACCTGCAGGCAATGGGGTATAAATAAAGTAAGTAGTGCATCTATTTTATTTTTAGGAAACTTATTTGAGTATCAGCAGATGGAATACTATCCGGCTTTACTTGCCACGCTCGCTTGTACAGTAGATAGTTGGGGGATCAGGGTGCGTATGCACACCATAGTATCAAAGTATATGGCCACCTGTTTCAGTAGTAGTTACGATGTCGCCCTTTATTGTTACTAAACCCATTTTTTCCAATTTCATAATTGTTTTTAATATTTCATCTGCTTGTACTGCTTTTTTATAACGTTCAATAATGGTGCTTGTTTCAGTTTCGCCCCTGCTTACAAAATAAATAAACCTGAGTATCGAATCATCTCTGTAAGTTATTCGAGTACTGAAGATAACCTTGTACACCCATCCTTCTGATATGGCTTTGCTGGTGCTACTATAACGATATGCCAGGCTGGATATTTGCTGGTGATCATGGTTGAATCGTGTTTCCAATTCATAAGTCCTACCTTCAAAGAATATACTTTCAAATAAACCGAACTTTCTTTTTTCACCAACCAAATCCGATACTCTGTAGCTAGATAACAGCGTTTCTATCTGAATGCGAACCGATTCTCTTATTTCTAAAATATCAGGTAGCCCGACTGTTACAGTTTTGATTTCGTTATTGCCTTCAAGTTTTATATTATCAACCAATTCCTGCAACCAAGCAGCACCTTCATAAACTCCATTCTTAAAAAGAAACATCTTTATCTTGTCCTCTTCAGGTGTATCTTTTTTTAATTTAAGATTATGTTCTCTTTCTAAATGACAATGGTAACATATATCTTTAGGCAGGTAGGGGCTGTTGGTTGGTATAATCAGTTTCCCACAATCGGTGCAATGTATGCCTAAATGCCTTTTGGGCCAGGGTGGGCAATCACTATCTGGATATTTGTCAGATGGAAAATAAAAAGTCAACTCGTATTTTTCTGCGGCTTCAGCCCCCAATTGTTTGGCAAGTTCAGCTTCAGGCCACAAAGGAACTTGCCCATTAAATAGCCTGATATCCCCGCCAAAACTAACTATGCCCAAATCAATAGCCTTTTCTTCCTTTCCAAATAAGTTGTCTGTAGTATAGTATAAGCTCAACATCAAAAACCAGCCATCCGTGTCCCCATCCCACAAAGCTTCCAGTACGGTCGGCTTTCCGTCTATCTTTTTTATTTCAGCATCTAAAATCTCAAAGGATGTTATGTTTGGCATAAATCAAAAATAGTAAACTATTATAAACATAACTTCTATCAATACACCACCGTCACCCCAGCGCCATACCCCATGTCACTATCATAATGCGTGGATAGCGAAAAATATTTTGTCACAATATAACGCAGGCCGGCCATATATTCCCTGTCGGTGTTTGCCATAAAGGTAAAACGCAGGCGGTTGGTAACGGGTATGTCTTCCCGGCTTAATTGTAGGCGTACTTTGCCGCTCATATCAATACGCGTATCTGCCACAAGCAGCATGGGCAACAAGTATTCAACTCCGGCGCAAAATACCTTGCGGTTGTTTTTGGTGTCGTCCTGCCCCAGCAACGTTTTTTGTGCCACGTCGCCCGTGCGGTATCTAAAATCCCAGCCAACATAAGGAAACCAGTATTGCATCTGCCCTATATATGTTCCAAAATGGCTTTCGCTTTCATAACCCGATGTGTTGTTGAGGCCTACGCGCCACTCGGTTTGCAACCGGTAACGGGTATCGCTAAACATCAACTCCCCATCGCTGCCATTGCTTTCCAAGCTGACTTTTGCGGCCGGGTGTATCATTCGGTCATCCATGTAAGTCATGCGCAGCGCCATAGTATGGTCGGGCACTTCGGAGTTGGGTGGCGAGTCTTCATATTCAAATATCCTGCCCATGCCGCTCATCATGTGGTATAGTATATGGCAGTGAAAAAACCAGTCGCCGCTTGCTGTTCCGGCAAATTCAAGTGTGTCTGTTTCCATCGGCATGATATCCAGCGTTTGTTTAAGAGGGGAGTAGTCGCCCGTCCCGTTCAGCACTCTGAAGAAATGCCCATGCAAATGCATCGGGTGGCGCATCATAGTGCCGTTGTATAAAATAATACGCACATTCTCGCCTTTCTTTATCAACACAGAGCCAGCTTCCGATACTGTTTTGTTGTTGATGCTCCAAACATATCGGTTCATATTACCGGTAAGGTTAAAACGAAGTTCCTTAAAGGGTGCATTGGGCAAATCTGTTTTTGTTGGTGATTGCAGCATGCCATAGTTAAGTGTCACAATATTGGCAGGTACGCCCATATCCATATTGTCCATCGTATCCTTGTTCATCTTGTCTTCTTGCTTTGTACTACCAGTTATCTCGGGGTACATAACGGTATTCATGTCCATCACTTGGTTGGCCATCTGCATGCCCATTCTATTCATGCTGCCGTCCATCTTCATCATGCTATTCATCATCTTCATACCCTCAAAATAATTTAACTTCGGCAGCATGGGCGCGTACTTTTTTGTGCCATTGCCAATCCATAAACTTATTGCCTTTGTGCGGTCTTCGGCAGTAGCCCTTAGCTCATAATTTTTACTGGCTGGGACGGTTATAATCACATCATAAGTCTCTGCCACTGCAACAATCATACGGTCAATATCAACAGGCACTACATCCATGCCGTCATTTGCCACAACGGTCATTTTATCCCCTGCATATTGCAGCCAAAAATAAGTGGATGATGAGCCATTTACTATATGCAGTTTTATTTTATCGCCGGGCTTTGCATCGGGTATTTCATCATCCAGCCTGCCGTTGATGAAGAAACGGTCGTAGGCCACGTCGCTTACATCCATTGCCAGCATTCGTTTCCATTCGCTCGTAAATTTTGTTTTGAAATACCCCTGCTTAATGGCCTCTGCATAGTTTTGGGTGCTGCCTTTTTTAACAGCATACCAGTCGGTTGCGTTGTGCAGGCTGCGGTCAACCTCGTATGGCTTTTCATCCGTCCAATCACTCAACAGTATGGTATATTCTTTATTATACGCCTTGGTTTGCATCATACCAGCCATTGCAGCCATGCTATCCCGTTTAGATATTACAATGGCGCCATACAGCCCACTTTGTTGTTGCAGGCCAGTGTGCGAATGGTACCAATATGTGCCGTGCTGCACCAGCGGGAACTTGAACAGGTGCACAGTGCCGGGTTCGATGGGTTGCGTGGTAAGGTATGGCACACCGTCGTATTGGTTTGGCAATATAATGCCATGCCAGTGCACGGACGTTGCCTTGCGTGAACGGTTACGCACGTATATCACCGCAGTGTCGCCCTCGGCGAAATACAGCACCGGCGCTGGGATGGAACCATTTATGGCAAGCGCTGGGCGGTGCCTGCCGGTATAATTTACAACAGTGTCTGAAATATATAAATGATATACCGTTTTACCAGCGCCTGTTTGTATAAAACCGCTGTCGTTAAATTGTTCGGGTGGCATCATTTGTTGCATGCTGTGTTGCGCGGATGCAAATGCAATATGCAACAACAGCATGCAGATGATTATAACCTGCTTCATGAATGTAAGGGATTAAATTAGCAATTACAAGCTGTTAGCTATTAGCTGTGGGCAACAACATGCTTTTATGAAGCTGTTAGCTGCAAGCCACAAGCAAAATCCTCCGCCTGTATTTACCTAACGGCTAATAGCTCGCAGCTAATAGCTGGCTGTTATCTGATTCTGTCGTTTACATTCCCGCATGTAAGCATCATGCTGCCATAGTATGGGTTTTTTACCGTTGAATCGCTGCTTAGCCAGATAGCTTTTTTCATGGGGCAGTACAGCTCATAAACCGGTTGAGAGGAAAGCTTTGTTGCCTTCGCGAGTGAATATATATTGATGGACAGTGATGCAAAATGTTCGCGCTGGTGGGCTATCTCCTGCACCTCGGATATATGCCTGCTGTCGTAGCTTAGTTTGTTCTGCACGGCCGAAAACGCTTTGTTTTCGTCTGGGGAAAGGCTTTTTGTGTCCATTCCGTTGACGGTGGCTAACAAAGCCGCCGCTTTTTTGGAGGCGGTTACAGCGTCAGAACTTACCAAGGCATTCTTGAGGTCATAATATTGGGTGAGTACCTGTGACAACGATGCATTTACCGTGCTTTGTGCGTTTGCTGAAAAAGAAATAGCTGTTATGATGAAAGCGAAAATTATGAATGAGTATTTCATTTGTTATTGATTGACTGATTGAAAGAATAAATTATACAGTAATATTTACAAGAAGCAAATAAATCATCCATTCATATAAGGAAGATGCTGTTGTGTAGATAGAGTTTATTTGACAATGCATGAGGCGGGGGATTGCTTACCGGATGGACGATAAATGCCACCTGAGTATTTAAAGATGATGAATAATACAAGAAAGGTGTGACTACAATAGGCTGCGAAAAATCTTGCGTTGCGTAATTCGACAAGGCCAACTGGTGGTCTGTATGCATTTGCACATGGCGCTCCTCGTCCCTGCAGCACCCGTGCGATTTTTCTTTTGGCATGCCGCAGTTGGTGCATGCTTTTTGACTGCCCGGCAATATGCTCCAGTTGATAAGCCTGTTCATGCAATAATGGGCATGGATGGTTGCACCGGCAGCGGCAAAACAATACAGACCTAATAAGAATATTGCAACAGCCTTTTTCATTCATACAAAATTAACTGATAACTGCCATCTTAAGCCCGCTTCATTTGTTTTTAACTTTCCCAGTGTAAAATTGGCTGTTAGTATCCATATAAATGTTATACAATTTTGGGTATGGTTTGTATTTAATTGGAATAAGGGAGCTGGATGTTTGTACCGATAAAGTAAAAATTAAAATATTTTGACTAACTGTACGATGCCAAACAGTTAGCCTGATATTTTAAGATACAAATTGATTATCTTGCGGTTATATACCCTGCCTTAACATTTGCAATATGCATAAATATTTTTTGGCTTTTATTGCTATCTGT
>Ga0207091_1026_pt1 | contig 34799 bp, 26 predicted proteins | sample Alteio_BWMinHeat_47_FD_153534 | JGI IMG/M metagenome (GOLD analysis project Ga0207091, IMG submission 153534) | Enriched cells from forest soil in Barre Woods Harvard Forest LTER site, Petersham, Massachusetts, United States -... | ecosystem: Environmental > Terrestrial > Soil > Temperate forest >... | reverse complement strand
GTTGTGTAGATAATATGTTTGCTGTAAATGCTCATTATTAAAGTGTAGCGAAGATAGGTGTAATTGTTATATAACAAGCGTTAGTTTTAAAGAATTAGATAAATTGTTAGAAAATTTCTAAGCAAAATGCTATTTTATTAAAGTGCATGCAAATTGATACGACAGCTTTTTGGACATCTTTCGATATTTTACACCAAATAACCAAACAGCGTATCATTCTTATTCAACTCAGTAAAGTCAACATTATAACGGCGCATTTTGTCTAATAGGTCTTCGTAATCGTGCCTTGATTGCAATTCGATGCCAACCAATGCGTGGCCGCTCTCCTTATTTGTTTTTTGTATGTATTCAAAACGGGTAATATCATCGCCGGGGCCTAAAACATGGTTCACAAATTCCTTTAATGCTCCTGGGCGTTGCGCAAAGCGCACCAGAAAATAATGTTTCAATCCCTCATATTGCAAACTGCGTTCTTTTATCTCGGGCATGCGGTCAATATCATTGTTGCTACCGCTTACGATACACACCACGATTTTACCTTTAATCACCTCGGCATAATCATCCAAGCAGGCGATTGACAAAGCACCTGCGGGCTCAACCACTATCGCATCTTCATTGTACAGTTTTAAAATAATCGTGCATATCTTGCCTTCCGGCACAAGGCGTATTTCTTGCAATACCCGCTTGCAGATTGGGTAGGTAATATCGCCAGCACGTTTAACCGATGCACCGTCTACAAAACGGTCAATGCTGTCAAGTGTTACGGGATGCCCTGCTATAAATGCTTCCGCCATGCTTGGTGCACCCTCTGGTTCAAGCCCGATTATCTTAGTACTGGGCGAAAATGTTTTAAAATAGCTTCCCACGCCGGATGCAAGGCCACCGCCCCCAATCGGCACAAACAAGTAATCTATGCCATCCAAATCCTCCAAAATTTCTACCGCTACCGTGCCTTGGCCTTCAATTATTTTAAAATCATCAAACGGGGGAATAAACGTCATTCCATGTTCTACCGTGTATTGCTTTGCTGCTACGGCACAATCATCAAACGTATCGCCAACTAATTTTATTTCCACGGCATCCTCGCCAAACATTCTTGTTTGGTTTACCTTTTGCCTTGGTGTGATAACGGGCATAAAAACAACCCCTTTAATGCCAAGCTTTTTACAACTGTATGCAAAACCTTGCGCGTGGTTGCCCGCGCTTGCAGTAGTCACGCCATTGGCTAACTTGTCAGCGGGCAGCATGCTAATCATATTATAAGCACCGCGTAATTTGTAGCTACGCACCACTTGCAAATCTTCTCGTTTTAAATAGATGTCGGCACCGTACTTACGCGATAAGTTGCTGTTTAATTGAAGCGGTGTGCGGTTTACTATATTTTTTAGCCGCTCTGCGGCCGCGGCAAAATCCAACTGATAATTTTGTGTGATTGGCATATCCATAATTCCAAAGGAAAACCTCATCTTTAAAAAAGTTCTTTATAAATTCTGTGGGACGACAGATGGGGAGTTTTGATATCGTGAATGCATTTTAAAAGCCATATTTCGCCCTTCTTTCTTTGTAATATTCCTTTTTGAAATCAAACTCATCAAGAAACGATGATTTAGTTTTAGGCATACTATCCAATATAGTCAACAGCGATTGCTTCTCACGCTCGCCAGTGATTGCGATAAAATGATTTTCAACCATTTTAGATATGCTTACCCCATTTTCGGAGGCATATTTCTTTGCCTTTTTTAGCAATTTTGCATCTATTGTAATATATAATCGAGCCTTCATATGGATTTTATTACGATGCAGGTTGCATCGATAAATTATCCGAACAATTCCTTTAAAACCTCTTCTTTCGATACCTTGAAGTGGATAGATACAAGTGCTATTATTCCATTGAGCGTACCAACTTTGACCGGATTATGATTGGGGATTGCCAAATGATGCTCTCCTTCCCTTCGGGTAGTCACCGTTATATGGCTTCCGTTCTGCCTTACCACCTCGTATCCGTACACTTTCAGTGCCTTGATAATGTCTTTTCCAGATATGTCCCGGGGTATTTTCATAAGGCCATTATTTCATCTCGCACAAAGTGCAAATGTGCAAATACAGGAGTGTTTTCCGCCTTGTCAAAATAACAATCAATCCCGCCGCGAATATTTTCTTTTAGCTCGTCAATTGTTTCACCTTCGGCAAAAATCCCCACTCCCGATGCTTGGGCGTAATAGCCTCCTTCTTCTGCCTCATGTACCAAAAAAGTAATTTCTTTCATGCTGCAAATTTAATTCATTTATAAATATTCCCTATCTCAATACTTCTCCAACCTGTCAATCGCTTGCTGATAAAGATTTAGCAGATTAGGTGCCCGTTCAACCGCCCATCCGAAAAAGGCATCGTGTACAAGGGTTAATGTAGTTTTCACATTTTCCGTCTTACGCGATTCATAAGAGAACAAAATGCTACCAATTGCGTCTTCTACTTTGGCAATACGGTATTGGTTGTCATAAATATCAGTGAGTAACCTGTACGTATCAAGGTCAATTTTAGCCACAATATTATTTTGCTTGGCCACCTGCCATGCCACGTCATTCAGGTCTTTCCGCAAAACACCATGCGGCGGTGGCGTAATAACCGATATATCCAATACCCCGTTATTCAGAAATTTTTGCGCAATGGCAGGAAATTGTTTTGCAGAATCAATTTTTTGAAATACCTGTAGGTGGTATGCATATTGCAATTCTTCCGATTCTTTATTCGAAATAAGTTCTTCCCTTAGCTGGTGCAGTATTTCTTTTGTTTGCTGTTTTTCATGCAGGCTATTAAAATACTCCGTAAATATCAAAGCCAGCAGCACGCTGAAAATAATCAGCATTGACTCGCCAAGGTATTCTTTCCAATTGCGCACGGTAAGCACCTCTGGCAGTTTTTCCTTTTGTTTTTTAACCGAGCGAATCGGTGTTTCTTCCTCAGCGGGTTGTTGTGTTGCTACTTCTTCCATTGAAGTCTATTTTGTGTCAAAATAAACAAATTTGTTGAACTACATAGGAATCATGGGAATATTTCATTGCCCCTGTACAACTAGAGTTATAATTTTTGAGTTGATAAATTCTACTCTATTCAACAAAAGGATGCTTCCGCAGTACCCTTGACTATTGGTTCAACACATAAAAAAATCCCCGCAGCTGCGCCGGGGGACTTTTCAATATTCGAAAAAATTTTTTAATATGACCAGAGCGACTGTTCGTAATCGAATATTTTGTCTTTGATATTCTCCCCTTCCAGTAGGCGAAACAATGTGCTATTGGGATATTTTTGAGCCAAAGTTTGGTCATATGGATTATCAAGTGTGGACTTGATAATATAGCTACTAAACATCCGGCTTTCAAAAAGTTCCTCCCATGTCATCCTTGCTCCAAAATTTTTTCCGTTGTACACGTCATATTTAGCCAACACTGGCCTCATATCAGGGTAATATACCCACCAAGCGGCATGCTCGCTATTGGGAATTACCATACCATCGCTTCTTGTTTGGTTAATAACTGGGGCTATACCCAGTATCCTTACATACATAACGCTTGTTTCCTTATCAAATATCCATTCTTCCTTCAACCTGAATTTATAGATAGAATCCGGTTCTATTTGTCTTGGCCTTCTAACTTTATAATCTACATTTCCGTCGGCGTCATAGTGATTAGAAACGGTGAACCCGCCGCCAAAGGCGCTGTCGGCCGTACCCGGTGTAATTGGAGTGGTAAACCTATCGTCGTCTGCGCTGAAAGCCGTTACGTCACCGCTCCTGATTGCCTTTAGCAATATTGCTATAAAACGCTGGCTGCCATTGTCTTCCTCCGCAGCATAGCGGAAAGGCAGGTTTATTTTTTCCCTCGTATCAATCTCCCTCCAAACACGCACCCTGTAGGCCGCATCGTCTTCCCTTATATTTTCATATTCAAGCGGCACCCTCTCCTTAATCAAATTAAGCTCGATCGGAGCATCGTTCCTCAAGGAAGGTTTTACCGTGTCGTTAAGCCCATTGCCAGTGCCCTTTACATCTACTATTTGTAGCTTGCTCGTATCAGTGGCAGTGGCAGGGGTTGTTCCAGCCCCGTTGGCAGGCGTTGTCCCATAACCCGAGGCTGGCAGGTTCTTCTTTGTAGTGTCCGCAACAGGCGTCGGCGTGTTACCGTAAGCGCTCTTTGGGGTATTAACCTGTTTTACCCGTTGCTTGGTTTGAGCAAAAGATGAGGCGGCAACCAATATCAGTAGGCTGGCCACAGTTAACATCTTAAAAATCTTACACTTCATATCAAATAAGTTTTTAGTAAAGATTAAAAGTAATAGGTGGCAAATCCCTTGCTCCTCCAGGTCCGTTAGCCTTAATTTCATCAATGGTAACGTTTGTATTAGGACCAAGGCCTTCTATAATATCGCTAACCGGGTTAAATGAATTCCCCACAACCTGGCGGAACTGAAATCCTTTTTTGCCACCTGTTACAACAATGGTATATGAGGTAACAGTAAATTTAAGATTTGCAAAAATAAAATTCTCCAAGTCAGCACGGATGCCGCTTTGCGACTTGAAATCGTTTACAGGCATGCGTCCACCTTTGCTGTTACCTACCTTGGCAACCGGGTCAGGTACACTTTTAACCTTAAAAGTAAAAAGCGTAGGCCTTCCATCCGCTATTACATTTATGTTGGCGGTACCAGGTTTAACAGGTGTTACTATCCACTGACCTGGAGTAGAACCCCTCACAATTCTTCCGTTATCAGTAGTTACTGACACTTTTTCTGAGCCCACATTGCCCGAACTTACCGTTAAGTGGTTATCCAGGTCAACATACAAGGCTTTAACATCGTCTGCACTCACATTTATGCCCGTAGGGTTACCGACTGTATAAGGGTAGTCATGATCATAACTTTGGGTAACCCCATTTTGATCTTTATAGGTCATATGAATATGCACGCTGTGAGGGCCCACGCCATTCGCTATCTCCTTGGCCTCTACAATCCCATCCAAGCCAGTTGCTTCTGAATGACCGTCAATCGTAATCTCCGGTTGGTTTTGCTTATTAAATGCGCCGACCCCTGCTGTTACATCAAGTTCCTGCCCATTCATTAAATATGTTGAACTCAACTCTACTATTGGAACAGTCTGGTCAAACCTAACGACTACCTCCCCAACCTGCTTATGGCAAAACTCTATAACCTTATTTTCACCATTCCTGATGTCATTTTGAAACTTAGTTAAAATAGTCACTGCCGCTATGGTAGGGGTCATGTGAAAATAAGCACCCTCCCAAGTATCACTTGCTTTATTGTGGCTTTTTGGTGGGGTCAAATCCAAGGGAAAGGAACTTGCAAATTCATTGGCAATGGCAGGGTCGATACCTAATATATCAGTTTTAAATTTCATTAATGTCGCATGAAGTTTCTTGCCCTCGCCACCATCAACAATTACCCTTTGCGCTGTATTTATATCATCTTCTTTATAAGAATCATTATGATTTTTTGCGGTATCAAGCCCAGATAAAGACATTATGCTGTCCTTCAGTTTCTTAACTTTAGCATATGCAGCATCAGCTATCGCTTGAGCGCTGGCAGCCTTGGGAAGCCATATATCAGCCTTTTCCTTTGACTCAGGTTTAGTATCCAGATCCATCAACGATTTCATATAAGTATCCGTTGAAGCAGACACAAGCTTATTTGTATTCTCCAGGCTGTTGTTAACCGTTTTAAAAGCATTTAATATTTCAGCCGATACGTTCAGTGCCAGCAATGCCGTAAGCACCAAATACATCAGGTTGATCATCTTTTGCCGTGGCTCTTTAGGTAGTGCCATGTTTTATTTACCGTTTAAGTTTTATAAGTGCTAAAGGTTTTTTCATCCGTCCTTCCTATCCTCACCTTTCCATTCGTTCCTACCTGCCCTGCATGGCTGTAATCATGCTGCCGTATATCTGGTTAAGCCTGCCGAGGTTGTTGGCCAATGCCACAATTTGTTCCTTGGCCCTTGATGCATCGTCGGCAGTGCCTGTCATGGCCGCCGAAGCTTCATTCAGTTTGCTGTAGAATGAATTCAATGCCTTAAGGTGGTTGTTGCTTTCCTGCAATTCCAGTTCGTATATGGTATTTAAAGAAGAAAGGTTGTTGGTAAGCACCTGTATTTGCGCGTGAAAAATTTTAGCCCCGGTGGTGGCATCGTTAAACGCCCCGACAGAATCAGCGGCGGTTGCGTATGCATCCTTAACCAAGCCAATAGCTTTGGTAGCTTCCTTTGTTTTTTGAGTGTATTCGCCAGTTGCAGCAACGGCATTGCCTATTTCACCAATCCCGTCAACAGTAGTACCCAACCTTTGGAAGCCTTCGCTTAATTTGGAAAGGCTTGTAGGCGTAATATCTGCCTCGTCCAGCATTTTTTCCATGGTCTTAAGCGCAGGGTTTCCAGTGTCAGCCTTATTGAGGCCTGCAATATTAACTTGGTGGTCGTCAATTGCCGGGTAGGCCATGTAGAGTATGCCATAAATGGTAAATACAAATGCCTCGGTACCCAAACCGGCAATCAGCATTTCGTCAGCCCCCTGCCAGTGTTCAAGTTTAAACAAAGCCCCGATAATTACCACCGCGGCGGCGAGGGATACAACGATATCAACTACTCTGCTGACTTTAGGAGGAATTGCGGCTGCCATAGATATTTCGATTTTTTAGTGGTTATGCAATGCAACAAATTACATGCAATCATTTGGTTTTTTGAACATTAAATAATTTAACTGATAAAACCGAACGTAATTATCTTCCGTTCAATTTTGCGGGAAGGTCAATAACACACCTGAAACCTATGTAAGATTTCGCTGTATCCTGATACTCATACTGCCGGGTACTTGTTTGAAGGAAAAACCCTACATCTTTCCAGCTACCGCCGCGAACTACCTTGCGTTTCATGCGGGGAGGATCGGTATCCAGTGCATTGTACCTTATGTCAGGATTCATATCGTGTTGAAAATTGTAAGCACCTTCGTAAAAGTAGGAGGAAGTCCATTCTGATACATTGCCAGCCATGTTGTATAAACCAAAGTCGTTTGGCCAGTATGCGTCAGCCCTTACAGTGTAAAAACCGCCGTCTTCGGCGTAGTTGCCTCTTCCGGGTTTAAAATTTGCTAGCAAGCAGCCTTTCTTGTTCCTTAAATAATAGTTACCCCAAGGAAACATTGATTGTGTACGGCCACCACGAGCTGCATATTCCCATTCGGCTTCAGTTGGCAGACGAAAATCACTTTCCACCGCTTTCTTTGTCTTTTCAAGATAACTGTTAAGGTAGTGGCTTCTCCAATGGCAGAATGCAACAGCTTGTTTCCAGTTGATTCCAACCACCGGGTAATTGCCAAAAGACGGGTGCGCATAGTAACGCTTGGTCATCGGTTCGTTATAAGAGTAGGAGAAATCCCTCATCCATACAAGAGTATCGGGGTAAACGGGCTGGTCGTATCTGTAAATGAAATCTTTGCGCGGCCTGTTTGCATTTTCCAGCTTTGCCGCGGCCTTCAAGTCAAAGCCTTGTACGTTATATGATAATTTAGAAGGATCAATTTCTATCCGGTTATATACCCTGTTGTCGGGTGCAAGCACAAGGGTGTTTAGTTTTTCAAGCGTGGCGCGGTTGCTGTAATTGATAGTCTTGGTTTTTACCCAGTCAACAGCCGTGTCGCCGTCGGGGCTTTGTTTCATAAAGCCAAGTTGAATAGCTGCAAGGGAATCCCTTACCCAGTTAACAAACTGGCGGTACTGGTTATTGGTTATTTCAGTGGCATCCATCCAAAAACCACTGATGGAAACCTGCTTGTTGCGCGCGGTGAAATTATAATTTATGTCTTCATCGCTCGGACCCATATGAAAAGTTCCCGGCGGCACATAAACCATCCCAATTGGCTTGCCCATGCTGCCTCTTGTGGCCGGGGCAACACCTACAAGCTGCCCATTGTCGGGCACGCCTTTCATTTTGCCTCTGAAACAACTAACCCAGCAAAATGTAACCATGGTTAGTAAAGAAATTGTTAAGAGTTGGCTTTTCATTCTCTGTATAATATTAATATAATAGGGTATTAAGCAAATGTATATAAATAATCCATAAAACAATAGCACGTTACGTTTAACTCCCAATTCTGCTTCATAATTAAATGAATTTTAATGTGCTACCTATTAGAAACGGGGTTTACGCCGTGTTAGTATGTGCAATTAACAATTTTTTTTATACCAGATTTAATTTACATCAAAGCAACTGTTCCAGCTCTTCTACGCTCGCCACGGGCTGGCGGCATGCGTAGTTTTTACAAAAATAAATAAGGGCATGTTCCCCGCTGCCCGTTTTACCCTTTAATAGAGGATATTCGTCGTTATCTACAGCTGATGACTGCATCACCTTATTGGGAATATATTTTTTATTTACTTCGGCCACCAACTCCGCAAAGCCTGAGCCAACAATTGCAATTTCATTTAAACCTTCTGTTATGTTTTGCAAAGTCGAGGCCCAGCAACCAAATGATGCGGGGTACTTTACTATCGCCTGCCCAAGGCAGGCAACCATCGCCTGTGCCCTTTCATGCCACGCCGGCAAATTGAAAATTACCGATAAATAAAAGAGGTTTTCTGCCATTACCGCGTTGCCGGAGGGGGTGGCCCCATCGTACATTTCTTTTTTCCGTACCACAAGGTGGGGCTGGTTTACCGGGGTAAAATAAAAATACAGCCCGTCTTCATCGCTAAAAGTATTCAATACGTGTTCAGTTAGTTGCTTCGCCTTCTCAAGGTAACCCGAGTTGCCAGTTACAGTCTGTAAATTCAAATATGCCTGAATAATATATGCGCAGTCGTCCAAAAATGCCGGGAATTTGGCCATTCCGTTCTTGTAAGTATGTTTCCAGCCTTCATGGCGGCACTTGTCTTCCAAAAAAAACATGCAGTCCTCCGCCAACCCCAAGTATCTTTTATAGCCAGTTGCGGCGTATGCTTTGCAGCAGGCTGATATCATAAGCGCGTTCCAGCCCGTCAATATTTTATCATCCAAGCCAGGCCTTGCTCTTTTTCCCCTTGCAACAAACAATTTTTCCCGGCATGCCTTTAATATTTCCGTGGCCGTTATTTCACTTATGTCCAGTGTCTTAATTTTTTCCTCAAGTTGCCGCTGTAGCCACAATATATTGTTATGCTCCCAATTGCCACGCTCCGTAATACCATAAACTGTGCAAAATAGTTCCGAGTCGGTACCAAGTATTTCATCCACTTCATTCTTGCTCCATACATAATATTTTCCTTCCACGCCTTCACTGTCGGCATCAAGCGCACTGTAAAATCCATTTGGGGACGACCGCATCTCGCTTTCAATAAAACCAATCGTTTGGTTTATTGTTTCTTTATACCGCTGTTGCCCTGTAAGCTGGTATGCCTCGCTTATAACGCTTAAAAGCAGGGCGTTATCATACAGCATTTTTTCAAAATGCGGTGCCAGCCACTCGCCGTCCGTGCTGTAACGGGCAAAGCCGCCACCCAGCTGGTCATAAATGCCCCCTTGCGTCATTTTGTCGATACTAAGCAAGGCTTGGTCAGCAGCCGCCTGGTTGCCTGTAAAGTAATGATGCCGTAACAAAAACTGGATGGAGAATGTTTGCGGAAATTTAGGCGCGGCGCCAAAACCTCCCCAAACGGTGTCTGCCTGTTTTAAAAGATTATCTGCAACGCTTGCAAGGCTTTCACGGCTAAACAAGCTGCCGTACTCGTTCGCTCCTTGTTTTGTTATTCCGAAATTATTGGCATTTGCAAGATGGCTTGTAAGGTTTTCGGCCTGCGCAAGCACCTCGTCCTTTTTGTTTTTGTAAGCATCGTACACCGCCTTTAGCACTTCTTGCCAGCTCGCCCTGTTGTATGCCCGCTTTGGAGGGAAGTAAGTTCCGCCATAAAAAGGCTTTCCTTCTGGTGTCAAAAAAACATTCAGGGGCCATCCGCCGCTGCCCGTCATGTTTTGAACTGCATCCATATAAATATGGTCAAGATCCGGCCTTTCTTCACGGTCAATTTTGATATTGATAAAACATTCGTTCATTAAAGCTGCAGTAGTCTCATTTTCAAAGCTCTCACGCTCCATCACATGGCACCAGTGGCAGGCTGAATATCCAATGCTTACCAATATTGGCTTGTCGCCGCTTTTGGCGAGGTTCAAGGCCTCGTCGCCCCAAGGGTGCCAATCAACCGGGTTATGGGCATGCTGCAAAAGATAGGGGCTTGTTTCGTGTATTAATTTATTCATAATGTGAAACTTGATATTTCAGATTGCCGGTTAGCGATAATAAGTGCCCCGCAAAAAAACAAAAGTATATAGTAGCCATTTAATTTTAAACCAATTAAAATAAATTACGGCAAATATAAAATATACAATGCATGCCCAGCCTCGGCTAATGCAAAAGTGAGGATGGGTGCAGATTGTTGGATGAAGGCCAATACCAATAATTAACTAACTCCAATGGCCGTTTTTCGCCATATTTGTGAATATTACATGCACCTGCTTAACCGGTATATAATTTGTTGCGCTTTGGCACTGTTTTGCACTACTGCGTTTGGCCGGCAGACCAACCTGCAGTTTGTTAACCCTTATCTGCGCATACCTGTTTTAAAAGCAGGCGAAGACCCCGTAAAAACTTTTAACAGCCTTGTTTTTTTACGTGTGGTGGCAAGCAAAAATTCAGTTTATGCCGGGGAGGCTTTTTTGGTAGAATACAAATTGTACAGAGCCATAAGCACCGACCCCAGCCCCGGCAAACAACCAGCTTTTTTCGGATGCAGCGTGCTTGAGCTTTCTCCAGTTACTGATACGGACACTGAAACGCTCGCAGGCAAACAATACCATGTGAACATTTTGCGCAAAGTACAGTTGACGGCTTTACAGGAGGGCCACATAACGCTGGACGAAGCTTCAGTAAACAATATTGTTCAGTTTTATACCAGCGACAACCCAAACCAAGCGCAGAGCATAAGGCTTGAAGCCAAAAGCATACCCGATACTATTGAGGTAAAACCATTGCCCGAAAAAGACAAACCCGCGGGGTTTACAGGCGTTGTTGGCAATTTCAATATGGTAATAAAAGCCGACACCAATACGGTACCGGCAGGCGAGAACAGCCATTTAACAGTTATTGTTAGAGGCACCGGTGATATCGCCGGTGTTCCTGTGCCTGCCGTAAACTGGCCTGCCAATATCGAACATTTTGAAGCTACGGCCACGCAGCACCTGCAACGGGACAGCTTTCCCGCCGGTGGGGAAAAAGCTTTCAGTGTACCTTTTATTGGCCCTAAAGAAGGCATTGCGGTAATACCGCCAGTTTATTTTGCATTCTTTAACCCAGGCACCCAAAAATATGATTCTGTTCACACGGACAGCCTGAGCATACGTTTTACAAAAGCACTTCCCAAAAAAAATCTTCAAGTGGTTTTCACGGAAGATATCACCAACCGGAAATACCTGTGGATTGTGCCTGCCATAGCTTTAATGGTGGTTTTTGTAGTGATAATTACTGGCAAAACCCAGCGCAAGGAAAAAAGGAGGCGGCGCCAGACCGCAGTAGAGCAGAAAAAGCCCTTGCCTTTAACATTGCCACCAATTAAAAAGACCGATTTTACAGCGGAGGTGCTGCTGCTTTCCGCCATTAAGGACGACCAAGTTTTTTTTAGCAAGGCCAAAGAGCTTTTAACGCAAGCCTTGCGGCAAAAGCTTAACAGCTTCGCATTTTATGAAGCGGATATTTTACAGGAACTCCAGTCTAAAAGCCACAATAAGACCTTGGTAGCGACTGTGCAGCAGATATATAAAATATGCAACCAAAACCTTTACTCCCCTATCTTAAACAGCGAACAAAGGGAAACTTTGCAAAAAGCGCTGGATGAAGTGATAAGGCAGTTGGAGGTGTAGATATTACTCCGTATACTTATACCCCACCCCCCTTACCGAATGAAAATGCTTTGGGTTGCGGCTGTCTTCTTCAAAATACTTACGAAAGTTGAGGATGAAATTGTCAATGGTGCGTGTGGTTGGGTACACATTATAGCCCCATACCATTTGGAGTATTTTTTCGCGGGTAACTACTTTGTTCTTGTTTTCAATCAACAGCTTAAGCAGCATGGCCTCCTTCTTGCTCAATTCCACCTCGCTGCCCGTCCAGGTAATGGCCTGTTGCGCATTAAAATCAACGCGGCTTTTGCCAAACTCATAAATGTTGCCCACTGTTTCCTTGTCCTGTATCCTGTTGTTTTTCTGTACCAGTTTTTCAACCCTCAACAACAACTCTTCCAAGTTAAAGGGCTTGGTAAGATAATCGTCGGCACCTTTTTTTAAACCCAGCACCCTGTCGCTACCTGTGTTTCTGGCGCTTAATATCAGTATTGGCACGTCGTTGTGCTGCAGCCGTATATTTTCCGTAACTGTAATACCGTCAATCTCAGGCAGCATAATATCCATAATAATAATGTCAAAGTATTCATTCTGAACAGCCTTCAGCCCTTCCGTTCCATTGTAGGCAGATGTTACCGTATAGCCTTCCATTTCAAGGTTAAGCTTTAGCGCCTCGTGCATATTTTCCTCGTCTTCTACCAGTAATATGTTGCCCTTTCCTTCCATATTTTGTAAATTATAGCGCTTTTAGCAAAACGGTGAAAATCACGCCCTTTGGCTTGTTATCGGCTAAAAATATATGGCCGCGATGGTCTTTCACGATTATTGAGCAAAGATACAACCCCAGCCCCGTGCCTTTTGTTTTTCGGGTAGCCTCGTTGCCAGTGCGGTAAAATTTCTGGAACACTTTCTTCTTCTCAACGTTTTCTATGCCCTCTCCTTCATCAGTCACGGTTAATAACACATCACCTTCCCGTTTAAACAAATCAACTTTTACTGGCGCTGTTGGGACCGAATATTTTAAGGCATTGTCAACAAGATTATTTAATAGCATCTGCAATAGCGTCCTTTCCCCTTCCACAAAAATATTTTCTTCTGAGGTAAAATCTATTACCCTCTTGGGAAAACGTCGTTTAAAATCCTCCATGGCATCCCCCGCCAGTTCACCAAGGTTCACCTCCTGTTTATGCAATAGGTAGGTGCCTGTTTCCAGTTGCGAAGCCACTAATATATTGTTGGTAAGTTCGTTTAGCCTCTTGGTTTCTTGTAATGTGTTGGCAATCAGTTTTTGCTGTTGCTGTTCCCCCAAGGCCCTTTTTTGCAATGTTTCAAGGTTAAGCTGTGTTATGGCTATGGGCGTTTTCAGTTCATGTGTTACTGCCATCATAAAATTTTGCTGCTGCCTGCCCAGCAGTATTTGCTTCCTCACTGCCCTGTACACAAAGGATGCGCCTACAACAATCAATATCAAAAAAGTTGAGCCTTCGCTTATATACTGTATGGTTTTGCGTTTGTGCTGTTCCTGTATTTCGGCAAACTGCTGGTTAAAGTCGAATGTTTCTTTTTTTAATTCCACCATGCGCAATGCCGCCATCAGGTCATTTTGCTGCTCCAGCACTATAAACCAATATACCAGTGCGGCTATAATGTACAACAGTAAAAACCAGTATACCAGCGTGATAATCTCGAACCGGTGTTTTTTAATAAGGGCGACACCTCCTCCGCCCGCGCTGCGGGGAACTTTAAACAGCCTAAATAATTTTATTCCACTCATGTATCAATCTTGTTAGCACGCTCAGCGGCTGGGGTTTGCCTTTAAAAATGCCATTACCCGCTGCCGCACATTGTTGCGTACACTCACGTAGTAAAAGTTATAGTCTGCAATGTGGTAGTTTTTGGTTGTGTATAAAATACTGCCAAAAAAATGTGGCTTGTCAGTCCACAGAACACCCCCGTGTATGGTTGCGCCTGCAACGTGCTTCAGCACCTTGTTAAAATCCAGCAGTACGGAACCTTCATTACTCTCCCTACTCGCATCCGGCTGAGAGGCATCCCAAGTAAGGGGATTGGTGACTATCGCCATAAATTTTTCATTTTGCACAAACGGGGTAAGATAGCCAGTTTGCAAAGTGCGCCAAGTACAAAAGCACCCTGTTTGCTCTGGCTTGTTGCACGGCGGAATATTAACAAACCAGTCTGGCTCAACGGCAATGCCCACAATGTAAGCCGTAACCAATTTTTGTTGCAGCGGCTTGCCGTCAAAAAATTCCTTCAACAGCCGTTTGGCGTGTGTGGTGCCCTGGCTGTGGCTTGCAATAATAACCGGCCTGCCATTATTGTAATGCGCCATATAATATTCAAAAGCGGCTTTAACATCGCCATAAGCTTCATCCAGTGCAGCACGGGCGGTAACGGTGTCGGGCGTATAATAGGCATCTATATGCGCCTGCCTGTATCGTGGCGCAAACACACGGCCCGCTGTGTTAAAAATACTAGCCTGCTTTAAAATAGTGGTATTGTCTGTTTTTTTGTTAAGCTCGGCATCATCAACTGGGGCGTTCCAGCCAAAAGGTTTGTTTTTATCAAGATAAGTAGTTGGATGGATGAAGAAGACATCCACCAACGAGTCCGCCACAAAATCTTTTAAAAGGGGTTCGGGGATGCTGTCGCTGGGATCGTCTTTCCAAGGATGGGCCGCCCAGTTATTCAAATTACTGTAGTCCGGTGCCTGGCTTTGGGCAAACATACTAACCGGCAATAGTAAAAACAGCAACCAAGCAAAATATCCAACCAGTTTTTTATGTTTGATAGTGATTAGCTTCATGGATTAGTTTATGTGCCGCAAAAGTAGGCATACATTTCTTACACACTATACCCTATACCTTTTACCTTACACCATTCAACCTTTAATTTTAAACATCTGCATCAGCTTCAACAGCACGCCGTTTGTCCAACCAAAACCGTCCTGCGACGGGTATTCGCCACCGCCCGCCAGCAAGTTTGTATCCACCACGTTGTATTTTTCCATCAGCTTGCCTGTTGCCTTGAAAACTTTTATGTTTAGGTGTATCCAGCGTTTCGCAATTTCAGCCGCTAGTTGGAACATATTGTATTTCTCCAACCCCTTTACGGCCATGTACTGTAAAGGTGCCCATCCATTCGGGCTGTCCCACTGCTGCCCCGAAGCAGTAAGAGTTGTTACGCAACCCCCGTTTTTCAAAAGTTTTGCGTGCAATACTGCCGCCACCTTTTCGGCATTCGCCGCGGTAGCCACGCCAAAAAACAACGGGTATGCCCCGGCCATGGTTATATCTTGTTTATAGGTGTCTTCTTCAAAATCGTAGTCAGTATAAAACTGCTGCTCCGCGTTCCAGCAATATCTTTCAATCGCCAGCTTCCGTTTTATTGCAAGCGATTTGTATGCAGACGCTTCAGCCTTTTTGCCGGCAAACTTGTTTGCCTCGGCCAGTGTTTGCTCCAAATAAAGCACCAAGCAGTTAAGGTCAACGGGAATTATGCCTGTTATGTGGATGGTTTTAAAGGTGCTGCCGTCCTTAAACCAACGGCTGCTAAAATCCCAGCCTGATTCTGCCCCGGCCCTTAAATTTCGGTATACTTTGCGCGACGCTTTGCCACTGTCGTGGGCAAGTTCTGTATCTTCGCGGTATGCTTCCGGTCTTGGGGTGTCGTATTCGTCCCAGTAACGGTTTAATACTGCCCCGTCGGGCATAAGCACCACGCGGTTGATGGCCGTACTTTCTTCACTCAAGCTCTCCCTGCCTTTCATCCAGAAAGCATATTCTTTCTCAAGCGTGGGCAAGGCTGTTACCAAAACATCGTCACCCTTTTCTTCCCTCAGCAATTGCACCATCAATGCATAAAACGGCGGCTGCGACCTGCCGGTATAATACAGGCGGTTGCCATTGGGGACATGCCCTACTTTATTGATTAAGAACGCAAAGTTTTTAACCATGTTTTCCATCATATCAACCCTGCCAGATACCTGCAAGCCAAGCATGGTAAAATAACTGTCCCAGTAGTAAATTTCCCTGAACCTGCCGCCTGGTACAACGTACGGGTATGGCAAAGGTATCAGCGTGCTTTTTTCGTCTGCCGGCCGCCGGGTAAGCACATCCCACAAATGCTCTATGTGGCTTTGTACAGGTTGCGTCATATCCGCCGTATAGTCGGAGGCATACTTGGGCGGCTCCACAAAATTATGGTGCACAAAATTTTTAAGCGAGAATGAAGGGCTGGCTTTTTGCGCCTCATAATCCTTTTCAATCTTATCCAAGGGGTATTTTGGCAGGCAATCAGGGAAGGTTTTTCCATCAGGAAAAACCTGTTGCATTTGCACGTCCGGAAAAAGCCCTTTCAACTGATGTATAGCTTCAATTTGCATGAATGGTAATTTTCAAAAAACAGTTGTACAAAACAAAATAGCCATTTACTGTTAAATTTCAACAACTTTTTGCTAAACTGTTCGCATAGGCGCAAATGTATTATACAATCTCTGTCTGTTGTAAAACAGCATCAGAAATATCATTATGAACAACAACCTTTTTATGCAGCCTGCTGAAAATGATTAGCCCTATAATCAAAAATGTAATAGGTACAAGCGAAAAATACATGGCACTTTGACCACCATAGTGCTGAAATATATTACCCGTAATCAGTGAGCCAGTAGTTCCGCCCAAAGCCGAGAAGATAATAATCAGCCCTGACATTAAACCTTGATTTGGCTTAGATAATGAACTTAGTATTACAGAATTAATAGCCGGGTAAATAGGTGCAATTACAAGCCCTATTAAAGGAAAGATAAATGCAATTAATGGCACCTCGCTTAAGTGGGCTATCCCACTGCCTTTATAACCAGCTACAAATTGCTTTATTAAAGGCAAGGTGCCTAATACTATACAAGCTGCTAAAAATAGACAAACGGAAAGCACTATAAGCCAATTTAATTTTTTAAGACTCACACCGGCCAAAAATCTTCCAATTGCCATAGTACCTGCCAAAATACCTGCCATCCTGATGCTTAATGCGTCAGTTATTTTTAATACATCACTGTTAAATGTAGGAAGCCAGCTCATTATACTTTGTTCAAGCAATACATAAAAAAATGCACACACAATAAAAATCAAAACAAGGGGTGTGGCAAGGAGTCTGAACATTTTTCCAAAATCCGAGCTTGTTTTCTCAAGGGTTTTAGTTTTGGAAGCGGATTCATCAAGTGGAGAAGAAAGTAATAAAAGGAAAGCGATAACGGAAATGCCACCCAAAAGAAAATATACATTTCGCCAACTTGACGAGCCTGAGTTATTTTCTTCAACAAAAAAAGCAAACAAAAAGCAGGCAAGAACTACTCCTACCCCAAAAAAAGACTCTACAAAATTCATAAAACTTATATGCTCTTTTTCATTATTTGTAATCAGGCCGATAGAACCATATACAGACATTTTTATTAAAGCGAAACTTGACCCCGCAGAAGCAAAAAGCAACTCCACCACCAAAAAGCTGTTACTAAAAGGCATCATAAAGCAAACTATACTTATAAACCCCAAAGCTATAAGCATCGACTTTTTATATCCTATCCTCGTTATAAAAGAAGTTACCAAAAATGACACTATTGCTATACTTAGGTCTTTAAATGGTTCAAGTACGGCTGCGTGGGATTTGGTCATCCCTGGGATTGTCCTTTGAACCAAAAGGATAACAGGCCCCACACTGTTTAACAATATGGCGAATACAAAGTAGTTTAAGAAAAGCGAAAGCTTAATTTTCCAGTTTTGCATAGCAAGCGTTGGTTTATTGAGAAATGAATATACAATGTAAATTAGTACCGTGTGGCATAAAAATAAAAACGCCACGGGGAACCGCAGCGTTTATGCTTGTTACTATCAAAACTTACCAAACTCTATAAAAAATGTTATGTTCTTTTTTAAAAAACCCAAGAAAGAAAATAAACACCGCAAAGAATTGCTGTGTTTTTACTCGCTTGTTATGTTAAAAAAATGCTTGCTTGTTTATTCAGCCCCATCTCCTTCTGCCCGTGTAACTGCATAAGCCCCTACGCTCTGTCCAACAGTAAGGCCTGCGGAGCAATCAATAGAAAAATGTATGCCGGCAAGCATCCTTGAATCAGAAGCCTGCTGCGCCATTGCCTGATAGGTGCCCGCTTTCGACGGAATGATATGGCCCAGTATTGTTGCCGCGGCCCCGCTGAATGACGCATGACCCGAAATATATGAGGGGAAATTGGGTATGCCCGTCAGCGTTTTAATACTCGCATCCATTTGCGTCGGCCGTGGGTTAAAATAATAGTACTTCGTATTCCAGCAAACAATGGCTGCGTCCATCATGGCCATATTCAGCAACGCCATATTGCGCGCCCACCGTACTTCGCTAAAATTTTGGCCTATAAAGTCCTCTGCTGCAATGGCATTCCAGTGGCCGGGCGGCGTATAAGTTGCCGCGCCGTCGGCCCAAAATTGCACGATACTCATTTGCTCGCGGGTGGGATTTGTGATATATGCTTTTTCCTGCATTGTTTCCTGTTTCATTTCGTCGCTGGTGGCAGATGGAGGCGGGCCGGGCCTTAGAGCAATAACTGTGGCCGAATCAAACAAAAACGGTTTTACGTTCCCAAAAAACGGCAGCATCGGGTTACGAGCCGGCGTTTCCAAGCTGTACCATGGTGTTTGGCCGTTAGCTTGCGCTGTGGTAACAAATTGGGCCCATTGTGCCGGTGTGCCCACGGCCTTGCTTACGTTGTCGGTCTTGCCGCGTGCTATAAATAGGCTGGCCACCTGCCTACCAAGTGCATCGCCTGCATTTACATCGCTGCGCACGTTGGCACCCGACAGTATGGCGGCCTCTTCTTCCTCACTTACCATTTGCTGTATAAAAGATATTTCCGTAGGAAACAACATGGTCATCATCTGTGCCATTGTGCCAGCCAGCACTGCATCTTCCGATGGGTAAGAAGGTAGGGTTGTTTTGGGCACTAATGCATTAACTGCGGAGTCAACAATATAAGGGGCTGGGCGGTTATACTTTGTTTTAAAATGCCATGCTGCAACCAATGCATCATATTGTGCGGCGCTTACATAAGCATACGCCCTTGCAGCATAAGGCGGGTTTGAAAAGGGGTACTGGGGGTAGTTAAAAGGATTTGCCGCAGTTGGAATAGGGTAAGTACCGTCTTCGTTCTGGTAAGGCGGCAGGTTATGTTTCGCAACAAGATCCCTCAAAATCTCATTCCATCTTAATACCGCACCCGCGCTCCAGTATTTTATAGAAGCCCTTTGCGCATCGGTAAGGCTTCGTTGGCCTCCAATTATTTCGTTCAGCTCAGCGGTATATGATGCGGCGTTTGTTGCCGCAGGAACAGCCACGGGAAATGAATCCAAGTTTGTTAACAACACTGCTTTCCACGTACCGGCGTTAAGGTCTTCATTGCCAGGGTTTAGCGCTGGCAAATTATCTGTTACCCCTGTAACTTTTTTTGAGCAGGCAACTAAAATAACAGAGGCTGCGACTGCAATAATGGTTATAGAAAGAAATATCTTTTTCATGCTTAACTTTTTTTGATGTTGCTGTTATTTGGATGATTTCCCTTTTGTTTTGTCACTGTGGTTAAAATCAAGGATATAAAATACACCGGCATTAAACATAGTTGCCTGCCCCACGTTCCTTCCTGCAAGTGTGTACCCGCCGCCGCCTATCAGCGAAAGCCCCGGCACCCATTTCAATGTCCATTTTATATTAACTGCCGCAGTGGTTGAATTCATCTTGTTGCTGGGAAAAGGCATGTCGTTGCGGCGTATGTCGAAGCCGCCAAGCGTATTCATATTAGTCAAAATCGCCTCTGCTATCAAATGGCTGCTGCGGTAACCTGTGCGCAGTTGCTCTGTTGCCATATCTGGCATAAAAACTTTGTTGCTGTTGATCTGCTCAGTTGTATAATAAGCTGTTTGGTCAATTGTTATGTTGTTGCGGTAGATGTATGTGCCGGAAGCAGTGGCAAAAAATTTACCCAACTGGTAATCGAGCATCAAACGCCCTGAAAGGTTGGTGCTGTGCATGCCGATTGACAAAGGCAGGTAATCAGCAATATAATTGCTGGTGGGAAATGAAATGCCGCCAAGAAGGTACGTGGAAAATGTTCCCTTGCCGAGGTCTTTTTCCACCGCAAGCCATTTTACCCAAAGGGACATATCCTGCAAGCCATGCTGGCCATGCAGCGTGCCCGCAGTTGCTTTTGTGGTTACATACGGCAGGCCAACCAGCACATTAAGCTTGTCGGTAATACCATAAGTGCCCATAACAGCGTACATGTTGGATGATACTGTGCCAAGGTTTAAATTATTTCTCTTTAGGGTTCCTTCCCAGTAATTTTTCCAGCTACTGTAATTGTATGTTCCGCCCACGCACAATTGCTTTTTTGCCATCATAATGGCATCCTCGTCAGTTTGGGCGTACAACAGTGAATTGTTTAGTACAAGCAGTATGGTACAGATTAGTACGATATGTTTTAAAATTCGTTTGCTCATGGTTGTTTTAGTTTTGGTAGTTTATATGTTTGATGGCAGCATTTCAACCAAGTCATCCAACGGCTTTGCTGCTCTTTTGGGGCTGTAATGCAACAGCCCCAAAATGTCCGGCAATTCTTCATTTGTAAGTTTTATGCGTGCCATCGTTTTAAAAATATTTTTTACAAGTTTCGTCTTAATAAAATCGCATAATTATGCCGCGTACTGCGGTCGCAACCCGGTCGCTACTGCTGTTGGTTTAAGCGCAAACCAAAATGCCAATATCGCTCCATAGCTACCGCCGCGTTCCACCCACTCAAATATTTCATAACGCGGGTAAAAAAGTTCGCTGCCTGCCTTCCATATTAAAAATGCCAACAACACCGGCCGTATTGGGCGGATTAATACCGTGCAGGCAGCCAGCATTTCAAATGTGCCGGCAACATGCGCCGTTGTTGCAGGATTAGAGAAACCAAGGGATGAATATTGGCCCAGCAATGCTTTCTTCTCAATAATATTTAGCCAGCCATGCCCAAGCAATAGCAGGAACACAACAATGCGCAAACAAGTTATTACCTGCTTCATTGTTTTTGCCTCTGCATCAATGTTGGGATTGATTGGAGTAAACCAACCTCTAAGGCTTTGCTTTACGCCTCCCGATACCAGCAGCAGTGCCAGCGGTGCGCCAAAATTGCCAGCGCGTTCAATAAATTCTGCAAAAGGCTCGCCTGATAATGGCCTTAGTGAAGCTGTAATTGTGCCCCATATAACCAGCCATCCTGCGATGGCCCTTATGGGATAAAAGAGCATGATAACGCCCATTGATATGTCGATGGAACCTACTACTGGCATAAGGCGGTAGGCCATATCGTGCCCAACACCAAACACGGCAAAATAATTGCACCAAATTGGCTTGGTTATTATTCCAAAGGCCCCGTGACCGATAAAACACATTGCCGCTGCAAGACGCAATGTGTAATGCATTTTTTGTTCAACCGTATATTGAAACATAAAAACATCCTATTTAATAACCCGAAAGCATTTAATCAGTCAGTTCACCAATATTCATCTTGCCTATTGATTCCTCGCGAATAACTGCCGCTTGCCTTCCTTGAAATAAAACCCGAACAACTGGCTTGCTCGCAACCCGTGGGTGGTTGTGAAGACATGGAGGCGGTAAAAAACCAACACCATGCCTTCACCCCCTAAAAGCCATTTTTTAAGGCCCAAAAATTTACAGTCTGAAGCTGGCCCCTACATTTATTACATAATCAGCAAAGGCTGCGTCGCCATGCGTGTATACGCCAGTAAGTGCAGTGGTGATTTTGTCAGGAACGCTTTGAGTGCGGTCGCGCACAATAGCAATCGGTACAAAAGCATACACTGTAACCCTTTTAAATTTATAGGTTACGCCGGGTTCACCTGAAATGATGAAACCGGGTCTTCTGAAGCCATCACTGCCACCAATAAGGTCATGAACAGGCAAACATTCATCGCGCGCACCGGCGGAAAACACCCAGTTGTGCACGGTATAATCTACGCCTATCCTTGCCATGTATTGGTCAGGAACACTCATAATATAGCTGCCATTTGCAATAGACGATGCCGATGGCGTATTTCCATGCGCATTCGATACACCGTTTTGGTCACGTGGGTTGCTCAAGTAATAAAAGTTGCCATACACACTTACTTTGGGAGAAAAATTATAATACGAATTTATTTCCAGGCTCAGACCTGTGCCGCCATCGCCTAATTGAATGGATTGGTCTACCGGCCCAAAAGTTTTAGTGCTGTCACTTGTTTTAAAGTAATCTTGGTAATTATCCTCACCCGTTGGCAGTTTTATGCCAAGGCCTACCTGTATATTGCCCTTGTGAAAATTTGCGGGATCCCATAACCATGCATATGCTGTTATCCTTATATCCCCTTCGCCAAATGAATGGGTGCTAAACCTGTTTAACAAACCACTCTGCGTGTATGTTTGTGAGCGGGAATTGGCTTCTATTGGCAAATCCAACGCCAAGGACCATCTTGAATTTAACACACGCGTAAGCACAACATCGTTGGTGTATTGATGATTTATAACGTTATTACCCAACTCGAGACGCTGCTTTTGATCCACTGTTCCGACATAGTGACGGAAAGATTTAAAATAGCGGTTGCTGAATGACAACACCCAGCTGCTTGCAGTGTCGTTTTTTCCGGGGTGCTCCATTCCTATTCCGGCGGTGCTGCGTATGGCTACGCAACCTTGTGCATAAGCATTTTTATTAAATGCAATAATTGCCATAGTTACAAGTAGTAATAATGTTGCTTTTCTCATAAAAAGTAGGTTTTGTGCACAGGTATATATTACAACCCTGTGCTGCATTAATATATAATGTAAATCAATAAAGTATCTGCCGCTTACGCGGCTTTTGAAAGCGGGAGCTATTTTTTCATTTTAAGCCTTTCAGCTATCAGCCCCCCAATTTTCATTCCCATGGCATGACTTACAACAGTAGAATAATGATAATGTATCCCTCCAAAAAAGCGTGAGTCTTTTACTTCATCCGCAGCACCCCTGAACGACTTGAATGACCGCTCACCAATACCAAACTCAATCTCTGTAGTATCGGTATAGGCCAAACTGTCCCCAAATACGCTGGTCAAGGCTTCCGCTGCCGCAGCCGAGGAATAGCAATGCCCACAGGTATATTCAGGAAAAGGTGGTGTTTGCAAATGCGGCCTCCAGTTGGGGTCAAAATATTTGTTAACCACCGTTTCTGGCCTTACAGTATTGTACATGTATTTTATGTTCCAGCATTGTATAAATGCGTCAAACAACGCGATGCCTGTTTTTGCGTATGCGTATACTGTTGTGTTATAGTCAGCCTTTGCCTGCTTTGCAGCGATGCCCACTATGCTCATCCAGTGGCCTGGAGGTGAAAACTTTTTAGTGCCAAACATCAGGTGCCCCGCAACGTTCAGTTTAAAGGGGTTGTCGTCCCAAAAATCTGCAATAAAGGCTTGTTCCTTGGTGAGGCTGTCACCCCTGTTTTCACTAAGTTTTACTTCTTTGTAATAGCTGCTGTTTTTGTTTGTAACATCAAATGCAAAAGGCGGCGGTGGAAGAAATTCAGTTATACTGTCAACAACCATTTCCCTTATTTCATTCCAGTGCGGTTCGGCAGCCGGCGAATATGCCGGTGGCGTTGGCACCCAGCGGGATGGCGAATCGGGGTACACTGTATACTCGGGCATGCCCCTTGTTTCCTTGTAATGGTCTTTCCTGCTCCATGCCATGATAACTGAACTAACGGTATCGCCATAAGCAACAGAGTTATTATACACATCATCCGGCATGCCATGGTCTTTGGCCAATTGTTTCAGGCTGTCAACATAGTTCTTTGTTTCGTTGTCGGAGAAAGTAACGGCTACGCCAAGCTTCCAAAATGCAAGCAGGCTTGCAAAACCAAAATCAATTTTTTGTCCTGCAGGAGCCTTGGGCACGCCCACAAGCCCCCGTACCTGCCCGGCAAGGGAATTATATTGATCAGGGTAACCACCTGCAATAACTTCGTACGCGGCAATATTGGCATACGCATAATTACGCGAGGCCACCATGGGCGAAAAGTTATTGCCCATTACCACGCTGTTTAACTCGAATACGGTTTTGCAATAAGTATCCGGGTCATCAAAAATTTTTGCATAATCCGTTTGCTTAGGCTTGCACGACACAACGATAACAATAACAGTTACAACCGCTATCAACAATTTTTTCATTTGAACATTTTTTTTGGCAACTGCCGTACGATATTTTACATAATCCCTGCTTACTGAATCAAATGCCATTATACTTTTGGCACCACCTAATATTGTGGTCAGCTGTTAAACCAAAAATGTAAAACAAAGACAACGCTGCAATGCATTACAACAAAAACACGCTGCATAACATTTTACAGTACAATAAATACATAACTTGATTGAAAAGGAATACACTAATTAAATACTGCTATCTCAAGCAGCTTTGTAATCGGGCGGTTGCTCGGGGGAGTTGTGGAAATGACTAATAAATGCAGATACATCTGCAGGTATTTCATAAACTGCTTTGTAAGTAATTGTCGCGGCACTCCATTGGTCTTGCTGCTTTTCGTAGTCGCTCAGCACATTGTAAACAGGTACCGTGCTGCCAGATTTTTTGGAAGAATTCGTTGAAGTTAAATCACTCGCCAATTTAAAGAAATCGTCTCTGGCGGTTTGCAAGCGCATTTTATGTTCATCAGGCAGGCACATCAAAATCATTTGGCCGTCCTGCACCTTGCGCTTTACATACTTGTATATTTTGCCATCAATGCTTACTTCGCCGTCAACCCTTTCAAATTCTTTCCAGTTGGTTTGATAAGGCAGTGAGATAGGCACTTTGATGGTAATAAGGTCGTTTTCGTTGTATTCGTCTTTATCGAGGGATGATTCAAGAACAATGTCATCATGCTGCTGTACAAAATAAAACATTATCCGGTAACCTATTGTATTAAACAGGAACAGTGCAATAAGTAATATGGCAGCTAGTTTTTTCACGTTTCGAACACAAGAATAAGAAATTTTTTTAATACACACCAAAAAATAATTCATCCAGAGATTTTGAGATTTTGGGATATAGTGATTTTGCGATTTTCAGGAAAAGCCGCGGAAACAAAATTTTGAGATTTTGGGATATGGTGATTTATGGTAGCGGCGTTGGAAAAAAATCCCAAAATCACCATATCTCAAAATCATCAATAGCCGCCGTCAAATCCCAAAATCACTATATCCCTAAATCAACAATCGCCCTTCTTAAATCACCAAATCACTATATCCCGAAATCAGAAATTACTTCACCGTGTAAGTTTTTCCATCCACACCCACACCGGTTATTGTCAGGCTCCTCCATTTGGCCGGCAGCTTAACTTTTAGCTGGGTTATCCCCGCTGGGGTAATTTCAAGGCCGCCAAACCCGTTTAGCATGGCCTGTATCATGCCGCCCGCACCGGTTGCGAAGTAAGGGTTGTTGCCCGTTGCTGTTTCGGCCAGCACGCCAAAAGGCGGCCGCATGTTATGTGCGTATCCTTCCTTAAACGCATCATACGCCTTGTCGGGCATGCCCAGCCTTTCATATAAAATAGCGAAGATGGCGTGCGTCATCGCAGGGCCCTCGCCTACTCGGGGCTCATAGTAATCAAGGTCTTTTTTTATCGCAACAGGGTCTGTCACTTCATGCAACGGGTAAGCCAGCAGGTTAACATCGGCCTGTTTTATTTTTTCGCCAACATAGCTTGCGTGCTCCTTTGTAACACCGTCGTCAAACTTAAGTATGGGTATGTTGGCTGCAACAATCGCCCAGTCGGGGTCTGGCGTTATACCCAGTATCACAGCGGCTTTGGCGGCATACTGCAGGTTGGCTTTGGCCGCTGCATTGGTAAAGGCATTGTTGTCAATATTTTCGGCCCACTCGTCGGCAGCCACTACATTTTTTATGTCATAATGGCCGGGGCTGTTTCTTTCCACGCGGCTTGTCCAAAAATCAGCGGTTTCTTTCAATAAAGGCCAGCCTTTTTCGCGAAGCCAGTTTTTGTCTTGCGTCACACAATAATAGTTCCAGGCAGCCACTGCAATGTCAGCAGTAATATGGTGTTCAAACGGCCCGCTTAGCGCCCAAACAGGCGTTTCCTCGTTGCCGCTGGCAGCACTCTCCCACGGGAACATCGCCCCCTTATAGCCATGCGAAAACGCGTTGTGCTTCGCCGCTTCAAGCCGCTGAAAGCGGTACTCCAGCAACGAACGTGCTATGCCGGGGTGCAGCAGCAAAAGGCCGGGGTACATCCATAGCTCTGTATCCCAAAACGTATGGCCGTTGTAACCCAAACCACTTAACCCCATTGGCGAAAGGCTGTACGACGTACCTTCCCTTACAAAAGAATACAGGTGGTACAACATGCTGCGCACTTCCTGCTGTGTGGCATCATCGCCATCAATTATGATATCGCTTTTCCAGAGCGAATCCCAAGCGTTGTCATGAAACTGCACTAGCCTGTTCCTTCCTTCCAGCGTAGCAAATATGGTGAGGCGCTCTGCTTCGTTCAGCGGGTCGTCGTTGTGCGCGGATGTTATGGCGGAGCCTGCCACGGCAAAATGGTATTTTTCCCCCGCGCGCAAGTGCTTTCTAAACTTAAGCAGGTGCATGTTGTTGTCCCACATTTCATGTATAACGGATGGTTCGCTGCCGTGCGGCTCGTCAAACAAAAAACTGTTGGATGCCGCCATCAGCAACTTGCCCGTGGGGCTTTTTGCAGTAGATGTAAGAAGCGAAATACGCACATGAGGTCGGTCAATCTCGTTGTAGTAATTCTCCACGTCCTTCAGCATATCCGGTGCTTCCATTACGCTGGCGGGTGTAATGTCAACATCCTTGTTTGCAGTGATGGTTACATCAACCAATGCAGTATAAGGCAACTGGCGCAGCGAATAATATGTATAGCTTACTGAAACCTTGTTGTCAAAATCAAATGACGTGGTAAGGTTTGCATGTTTCATGTCAAGTGCCTGCTGATAATTTTGCACTTGCTTAAAACTTTCAATTCGACTACCATCCACCTCAAGGTACATATTCAAAAAATTGAATGTTTTTAGTATGTTGCTCACACGCCCCCTCCCATATAAGTCAAAAGCCCCGTTCAACACTACGTCCTTGACTTTAAACGGATCCGCCGACGATACAACGCCCACCATGCCGTTGGCCACCGTAACACCGTAATAATTGGAGGCGTCTATGTTACTGGTCTTGATAATCCAGGCATCTGGGCTGCCCTGGGCAATAATTACATTAAAGACGCAACAAACAGCAAGAATGGCAAGCGTAATCTTTTTCATACAATACATTTACAAGCATAATATGCAGGCAGCAATTTACAAGTTTAGAAATTATGCACACATATTTTGTTACTCATTTTTAACAAGCCATATTAAACTGACGAAAAGCAAATCTGCTTTACTTTTGCGGCCTGTTTAAAAATTTGATTTTACACGGACTGAGGGGCATGTACCGCCTCTCACACAACTAACTGGTAACTCTATATGAAAAAAAGAATCATCACTGCAATTGCGATTTTATTGGTATTGGCCTTGGCAGCGCTATATTTTATACCCTCAGTTGACCAGCGGCAAGTGCTGGTACTTTCGCCAATTATTCGTGCCGCGCGTGAATTGAATTCGCCTGTTGAATGGGAAAGATGGAACCCCGCGCTGAAAAAAGATTGCCTTGAGAACCCAGGAGGATGTGCTGTGAAAAACAGCCCTGAGCAAAATACTTTTACCGTGCAGGTACCCCATTGCAGCATATCCGTTGTTGCGCGCGGTGCCATGTTTGACATTACACGGACAGGAAACAACAATGCAGCTACTTACAATTACACGCTTGTGCCCTCCCTGCATGATGATTCCACCAAGCTCATCGTTACTGCAAAGGCAAGCCTGCTTTCGTCATTGTTTTCATCATTATCAAGTTCAGTTGCACTGCAGGACGCAGACAGCCTGAAAAAGTTTATCGAAACCCCGTCCGATTATTATGGATTTCAACTGCAGATGGTTTCCTCCGTTGTTGACACCTGCGTTGTTGTAACCCATAAGAGAGTGCTTGCGGCAAACCGGGCCACGGAGACCAAGATTTTGTACAACAGCATTGATAGTTTTATCTCAGCAAACCATTTAATAATTACGCAGCCAAACATCGCACATTACCAACCAGCCGCCAAGGACTCCGTTGATATAACAGTGGGCAAACCAGTTGACAAACCCAGTGCGCCAGTTGGATTTCTTAAAACAATGCTGCTGGGCAGTCCACAGAATAATTTCGCATTTATGCAGATGCCTGCTCATGGCAAAATGCTTGTTGGCTATTATAAAGGCCGCTTTGGCGACAGGATGAAATTGTACAGGGCGATGGACAGGTTTATGAGTGACAAATTGCAGAAAATTATTGCCCTGCCTTATGAAAAATATCTGAACAACACAGTTCCCGAGAATGACAGCACCGTAGTTGAGATAAAGGTTTACTACCCGGTTATTTAGCGATTTCGAGATTGGGTGATTTTGGGATTTTGAGATTTAAAAAAAATGCCCTGGAAAAATCTAAAAATCGCTAAATCTCAAAATCAGCAATTGCCGTTGGATTCAGTAGGCAAAAAACCTGAGCGGGGCATTATTAACGCCCACGACAAAAGCATTTTTGTAACCTGCAATCCTAATGGGCTTAATGTCACGTATTTCACCCCTTACAAAAAAACCGCTGCTAACCGGCGAGAGCCATCTATAGCTTTCATCATTGTTCTCTATTAGTGTGTTGCCCCAACTGGCATCATAGCGGCCTTCGTAAGGCAACACGCCGTAAAGGTTTCCCCCGCTTAACAAACCACCGCTGCTGTTAAGCCATGCAAACACCGGCGACACCTGCTCTTCTCGCGGTAATTCAACGGATGTAAAACCGCCCTTGCCATCGCCCCTAAGCAACATAGTTTGCAAGGTTTCCGCTTTTAACACCTGCGCCCCTGCAAGCATGCTTCCAAATGTTTCCTGAACAGTTTTGCCCGCGAAATCATTATAGCTCAAAAACGTTTTCTTTATCACTGGCAGTTGCCTTTCGATATCGTCCTTGTTTAAGAATGTATATTCTTTTCCGTTGGTTGAATAAGTAAGCAATTGGTCAATCAGGCCATTGTTGTCTATGTCCTTGACATACAATCTCAACGGGTCTCGGTGCGATGCGTGCAACTTTGAATTTACGCCGTAATTGCCTGCCAAAATATCAATATTGCCGTCTCCGTCAATATCTGCCGCATAAACGCTTTGCCATAGCCCTTCAGGTGCTGCCGGTGTTGGCTGTTTTACAAACCTGCCCTTTTCGTTTATAAAAATGGTAACCGGCATCCATTCGCCCGCAACAATAAGGTCAGGCCAGCCATCTTTGTTTACATCTGCAAAGGAGGCCGAAGTTACCATGCCAATATTTTTCAAGCTAGGTGCAATATCATCCCCTGCAATTGAAAAATTACCTTTGCCATCATTTATTAACATATAGGAATCAGGTGTAACACCATAAGCGCCGGGCAAAGCCCTTCCGCCAATAAATAAATCCAAAAGGCCGTCGTGGTTAATATCAGCAGTACATACAGTTGATTTATTTTCCAAAATGGGGGGCAGCCCGGCTGCTTTGTGAAAATTTCCATGCCCGTCATTCAGGTACAGCCTATCGGCAAGCTGTGGCGCATTGGCAAAGTACTCGTTGCCGCCACTTACGACGTACAGGTCAGGATACCCGTCATTATCGGCGTCAAAAAATAATGCATCCACATCTTCGCACAAGCTGTCCTGTGCAAAAGCAGGTTCGGCGACTGGCGTAAAATGTCCTTCTTTAGTTTGAATAAACAAGGCACCCCGCTGAAACCTGGCACCGCATACATAAATATCGTCCAACCCGTCGCCGTTTACGTCTGCCACGGCAACTTTGGGGCCTGCTGTTGACAGCATGTGCGGTATAAGGTATTGGCTGCTAAAGTCAGAAAAGAAATCTTCTTTGTGTTTCCATCGCAGCCCGACTGAATCAGTTATATCAGTAAATATTTTTTTCTGTGAAGGAAAGAATTTTTCATACTGAAAAACACCGCCTGCATTTTTTTGACGAAGTTCCAACTGCCCATCGGTTTTTACGTTGTTAAGCAACTGGTACGATTGGTCAGGCCACACTACGAGCATGCTGTCAATGACTGTTGCTGTATCCAAACCAAAGTGCAGGCGCGGCTCCGTTGACGACTCGAAACCGCGCGTGAGCATCAATTGCTGGTACTGCATGCCACCCTTGTTAAAAAGATACACCTTGGCACCAATACCAAAATTATTGCCGTTGTTGCCAGAAAATTTTACAGTGAGGTAATGGTTTTTGTTGCCACTATTGCGATAAACTGTGGCTTCGTCATACATATTGTTTACCACAAGGTCAAGGTGTCCGTCGTTGTCAAGGTCTGCATAGGCCGCGCCGGAGGAATAAGTTGGCGTTGCCATACCCCAGCTGTTGCTCATGTCGGCAAAGGCAGCATTATCGTTGCCTTTAAATATAAAGTTGTGAACTTTGCCAGTGGGTATTTTCTCCAGTATGTTTTTATCAAAAGCCCTTGTTTGCGCTATATTATTTTGCACCTCGCGTGACGAAATGAATTTAATATAATCGAGATCCATCATGCGCTTGGGGATGCCATTGGAAATAAACAGGTCTTTCATGCCATCGTTGTCAAAATCGGCAAACAACGGGCTCCAACTCCAGTCTGTTGCCGCTACACTATTCATTAATGCAACGTCGCTGAAGGCCACGCCGCACCCAAGGTTTTGGTGAAGACTGTTTCTTGAAAACTGCTGCTGAAATCCGTTGTTTACAATCTTGTAATTATATATGTCAGGTTGCTCGTCGCTGCCATAGCTCTTTATTGTTTTTTCATCAAATGGCAGCATGTCTGCCGTGATAATATCAGGCTGCCCGTCATTGTTATAATCAGCAATATCATTGCCCATGCTAAAGCGCGAATAATGGTTAAAATGCTGCGCACCGCTTTCAGTAAATGTTCCGTCGTGGTTATTTATATAGTAATAATCGTTCTCATGAAAATCATTCCCAACATAAATATCGTCCCACCCATCATTATTCAAATCAGCCACGGAAAGGCCCAGCCCGTAGCAAATCGCGCTGCTGTATATGCCAGACTGTGACGTAACATCGGTAAATTTTTTGCCTACCACCATTCCCTTGTGTGGGTGAAGCTCGTTGCGGAACAAACGCCCTCCGGATACCGGGCTGAATCTTCTGCGTAGCGAAGTGTCGCCCACAGTTTCAGTCGAGTGCATTGACTGGTTAAGTAAAAAACAGTCAAGATCACCGTCATGGTCATAATCAAAAAAAGCGGCCTGCGTTGCATAGCCCGCAAAGTCAAGACCGTACTCAACAGAACTTTCCGTAAAAGTCAGGTTGCCGTTGTTAATAAACAATTCGTTGTGCCCTTTAAGACCGAGTTTGCCGCTTACAGCACATACGTATATGTCAAGCAGCCCGTCGCCGTTAACATCGGCCATTGTAACACCGGTACACCAATCCGCGCTGCCAGCCACACCGGCTTTTGCCGTTACGTCTTCAAAAGTAAAATTCCCTTTGTTTAAATATAGCTTGTTATGTCCCTTGCTATTGCTGGTAAAAAAAATATCAGGCAGGCCGTCACCATTAACATCGCCAATGGCAACACCGCCGCCGTTGTAATAGTAGAGATAATCCAATATGTTGAGCGAATCGCTTTCGGCGGGATTATTTACAAAATGGATGTTTGTTTGTGATGAAGGCAAGGCAGCTAACAGGCTTTGCTTATTGCCGCAAGCCGACAGGCATAATGCAGCTGGCAAAACAAATGCATACCACTTATTTTTCGCGTTCAAAAAATTATATAGCCCCGCTGCTTTCAAAATATGTGTATGCAACAAATGATTAACTGTGTTAATGCTTTTCCGTTTTTTCAAAAATTTGCAATTCATCATTACTTCGCGCGGCCACTATTACCTTGCCTTTTTTAGTATTTATTTCTTTGATATCCCTCACCTCTCCTTTTATAAAAAGCCCGCTGTTTACAGGCTCAACGTAAGTAAAGCCTCTGTTTGGTGTGCCGAGGTATGTTACCCCATAACTGGCATCCTGCCGTCCAACTTCCGGCTTTAAGCCGTAAAAGTTGCCCCCCCAAAAATATATCCTTAATGCCGTCATTGTTAAGGTCGGCTACCAATATGCCAAACACCGGCGAAAACTGCGCTCTTTCCGGCAAAGGCTTTGCTATGAAACCACCTTTGCCATCATTATAAAACACGCAGGTTTGCGGCTGGTCAACAGTCAAAACATTAATGTCCTTCATTTCATCTTCGGTAAATATCTCATTTATGCTTTTGCCGGCATAGGCATCATACCTCAAGAATTTCTTTTTAAGCGCTGGTATCTGTGCAACCAAATCACCCCTCAAATAATATGGGTACGATTTGCCATCGGCCTTATAATAAGTGGGTATACATTCGTCTGTACCGTTTTTATCAAAGTCGCCCTCGTACAAATGCGCGGGATGCTGTTTATCCGACCTTAGCTTTGAATTAAGCCCATAATTTCCGCATACCAAATCTATCTTCCCGTCGCCGTCAACATCGGCCGCTGTTATACAATTCCACCATCCGTGCGAATTTGAAATTTCATTTATCTTCTTCAAATTCCCGTCCATGTATTTAAAAATCTCCACTCCCATCCAGTCACCAACCACAATAAGCTCCTTTTTTCCGTCCCCGTCTATGTCAGCCCATACTGCGTCTGTAACCATACCAATGTTTGCCAAATCGGGGGCAACTTTATCGGTAACATCCGTAAATACTCCGTGCCCGTTATTTTGCAATAAAATACTTCTCGGTATTTTGCCATAAGCACCGGGCACACTTCGTGCACCAATAAATATATCCGCGTTCCCATCGCCGTTAAAATCATATGCCTTCACGCAGGAAGCGTTGATTGAAATCAAGGGCCAGCTACCAAATGCGCGGGTAAACTTCCCCTTCCCGTCATTAAGGTACAGCCTTGTAAGCATTTTTTGCGAGCCCTCTCTTTCCTGCCCCCCGCCGGAGGCTACAACAAGGTCAAGGTCGCCGTCATTATCCACGTCCACAAATTCCGCCCCTATACATTCATTGTCCTTGTCAAGGTTAAAAATAAATTGTGGTGATTGTATAAAACTACCGTCAGGTTGCTGAAAAAATAATTTCGCTGTGTCACCGGTTGCACCTCCCATAAAAAAATCTTCCAGGCCATCTCCGTTAACATCGCCAACAGCAAGCTTTGGGCCTTCGGTAGAAACCATCTTGGGTATTAGCCTTTCGGCGTCAAAGTCAATATAAAAATTTTCTTTGTGCATTATTGCACCCTTTATGTCTGTCGAAGTGATATTGGTATATAATGGCTGCGGCGTATTTGTGGAAGGATGAAAATCTCTCAGTGCATCAGCCTGTTTTAAAATATATGTGGTATCAGTCTTTAAGTTAACCAGTACTTGCTCTTTCAAATTAGGCCAGCGTATTACAAGGCTGTCAATCTTATTGATGCTGCCTGTGCCAAAGTTCAGCACCGGCTCTACGCTGCTTTCAAAACCCCTTGTAGGCATTTGCTCTAGTATCTGTTGTTTGCCCTGCATATAAATCGTGGCACGGGAGCCTATTCCAAATGTGTTTGGTGTTGTGCCCGCAAGCTGTATTTTGATATAGTGCGCATGGGTCTGCTCAGACGTCATGTTGCGGTAAACAAAAGCCCCCATATCCTCGTTGTTCACCACCAAATCCAAGTCACCATCTCCATCAAGGTCGCCATATGCAGCCCCATTGCTAAAACTGGGCGTGGCAAGCCCCAATTGATTTGTGGCATCCTTAAACGTGAGATTACCCTGGTTAAGAAAACCGTAGTTGGGTATTGGCGTAGATGTCATTTTATCCAACATGGCTTTAACATCCAGCCCGTTATGCTGCTTAACCTGGTCAAGCACCTCCTCGCTGCTGAAATAGTCAAGAAAATCCTGGTTGGTAAGATCCTTGGATATACCGTTTGCCACGTAAAGGTCCTTCCACCCGTCGTTATTAAAATCAAAGCTTAATGCGCCCCAGCTCCAGTCAGTGGCCTCAACACCGGCATACTGCGCAATCTCGCTAAAGGTACCGTCGCCATTGTTTAATTGAAGGCAATTGCTGGTAAATTGGTGCCCAAAATAATTTTTTAGCTTGGCGTTGGCTACATCATAGTCATCAAATTTGGTGGTTGTTTTAAGCCTAAAATCTCCTTCGGGCAGCATATCGGTGGTAAATATATCAAGCCTGCCATCATTATTTATGTCTGCCATGTCCGAACCCATGGAGGCGAGGCTCATATGCCCAAGGTCATCATCGCTTTCTTCTTTAAATGTGCCGTTGCGCTGGTTCATGTAAAGATAGTCGTGCTCAAAAAAATCGTTGGATACGTACATATCCTCCCACCCGTCGTTATTCAAATCCCCAACGGTAATACCCAAGCCGAAACCAATTTCGCTACCATAAATGCCAGATTGTGCGCTCACGTCTGTAAAATGGCCGTTATCATTCCGGTATAACCGATGCCCGCCTCTTAAATCCCTTACATTCCTTATCGTCCGGTTATACCCAAAGCTTTCTATTGATCTGTAACTGTTGTTCAATACAAAACAATCAAGGTCGCCGTCGTGGTCATAGTCAAAAAAAACTGCTTG
>Ga0207091_1025_pt1 | contig 34951 bp, 29 predicted proteins | sample Alteio_BWMinHeat_47_FD_153534 | JGI IMG/M metagenome (GOLD analysis project Ga0207091, IMG submission 153534) | Enriched cells from forest soil in Barre Woods Harvard Forest LTER site, Petersham, Massachusetts, United States -... | ecosystem: Environmental > Terrestrial > Soil > Temperate forest >... | reverse complement strand
TCATTCCATAACCCATCTGAATTAACAACGCCGGTTCCCTTTGCACCTTCAAAAACCAAGAATGCGCTCAACAGCCTTACAGATATTTTTAGCGAAACACTCATGGAGGAATACAATTATGCAGGGATTTTTATTGATAAGGATTTTGAGGTGAAGCAAGCCATAGGCCATTTTAAAAAATTTCTCGAATTTCCGGAAACCAGCTTCAATTTTAACCTGCTAAAATTGGTACCCACCGATTTATCCATTGCATTAAGCACAGGCATCAGGAAAGCGATAAAAGACAACGACCGCGTGGTACAAAGAAATATCAAGATTGGGGGCGACAAGGTTGACAGAACGGTGACCGCAATTATAAAGCCCTACCTGGTACAAAAAAACTATATGCAGCCATTTATTTTTATTGTGCTGAAAGAAGAACTGACAATTCCTAAAAAAATAACCGCGCCGTCTTTAACGGGAGATGGATATAACTCGGAACAATTAAAACAACTGGAACAGGAGTTAGCGGACACAAAGGAAGACCTGCAGGCTTTAATTGAGGAAGTTGAATCGGCCAATGAAGAGTTGCAGTCAAGCAATGAGGAAATCATTTCATCCAACGAAGAATTGCAAAGTACGAACGAAGAATTGCAGTCACTGAATGAAGAACTGCACACGGTAAACGCCGAACACCAGTCCAAAATAAAAGAGTTGATAGAACTTAACGATGACCTGAATAATTATTTCAGGAATACCGACATAGGGCAAATCTTAATAGACCAAAAACTTATCATCCGAAAATTTTCGCCGGTTGTTACCAAACAAGTGAATTTGATTGCCGGCGATGTGGGGCGCTCGATCATTGATATTTCAACCAACATGAAATATAATAATTTTATCAACGACATTAAATGGGTGATGCAATCCGGCAGGCTGCTTGAAAAAGAAATACCCATGGAGGGCAAAAAAATATTTTTAATGCGGATTGCGCCGTATTTACGGCAAAATAAAACGGTTGACGGTGTTGTTGTTAACTTTATCGATGTTTCGGAAATAAAAAAATTAAACAGCATACTTGAGGCCGTGTTCGACAGCTCAACCAGCGGCATTGTTGCCATGAAGGCAGTAAGGAATGAGGAGAATGTGATTACAAATTTTATTTTTATTTCAGCAAACAAAACGGCCGAAAATATGCTGGAAGCACATGATGGTTTGGTTAACCGGAAATTATTGGATATTTATGGGCTTGGTGACACCAAAACATTTGAAACATATGCGAATGTTGTAGAAACGGGCAAGACAAGTTCTTTTGAATTTTGTAATACGAAAAGCAACCGTTGGTACGAAATGGTTGCCGTTAAAATGCAGGAAGGCCTGGTTATTACCTTTAGTGATATTACTGCCCGGAAGATGAACACCGAGAAAATAGAAAGGAGCTATGAGGCATTAAAGGTTGCCTCCAGCCAAATTGAAGAAGCCAATCATAAGCTGGAGCAATCGAATTTTGATTTGTTGCAATTTGCTTCTGTGGCCTCGCACGACCTGAAGGAGCCCTTGCGAAAAATTCAAGTTTTTGGCAATTTGTTGCAGGAGAGTACCCAAAATAAATTAGACAAACCAGAGGCCGGCCACCTTGGAAAAATAATCAATTCGTCCAGCAGGATGCAACTTTTGATAGATAATATCCTGATACTGTCCCGGCTGTCAAATAACAGCATACCGTTTTCAGAAATTAATTTGAATGACGTAATAAAACTGATAACTGAAGACCTTGAAGTAAGCATCAAGAACAAAGACGCTGACATTACCATAAAAAAGCTGCCAACCATTAATGGCATACCGGGCCAGGTTCACCAGCTGTTTCAAAACCTTATAAGCAACGCAATCAAATTCAATGACGGACACCCTGAAATAAAAATAGGCACCGAAACTGTTTCGCCCGCGTTAAGAGAAGAGCTAAGGCTTAACGGCACCGAGTATCACGGCATATATGTGCAGGACAATGGGATTGGTTTTGATGCTAAATTCAGCGACAAGATATTTGGCATTTTTCAAAGGTTGGAGCAAACAACCTATGAAGGCACCGGCATAGGACTAACCATTGTTAAAAAAATAGTTGACAATCACAAAGGATTCATAAAAGCAACCAGCGAGCCTGGCAAAGGTGCACGGTTTACTATTTTGCTGCCAAAGGAAAATAAACACTCGGAAGGCTTATGCGCTTGAAAACTTGTTAAACTACTAAACTGCATAACAGCAAGCGCCGGTTTAAAGGGTGCTTTGTTATTGCATGTATTTATCATAATAATACCGCGCTGCAATTAAATCTTCCAAGGAATGCCCGACTGATTTGAACACAGTTATATCCTCTTCTAAAACCCTGCCGGGTTTAGTTCCTGCGCATAGTTCAAACAAATCTGCTTTGAGGCATTGTGCTGATATAATTCCGTTTTGAATGGGAATACAAATATCGCCCGTTTCATGTAATGCCCCGTAGTGGGTGTCTACAAAAATTTGAGATTTTAGTATTGTTTCATCATCCGCCTCGCGCATGTCTTTCCTGTACGACCCAACGAGGTCAACATGCTGCCCTGCAACTAAATCTTTCCCAAAAACCAAAGGTGTTTTTGAAAGCGTTGCACAGGAGATGATATCAACATCGGCAATAACGTCTTCAATATTTTCAACCGCTTCAATTGAAAATTGTGCTCCCTGTAAATCATTGGCAACTGCGCAGGCCTTGTCAAAGTTGCGCCCCCACACAAACACCTTTTCAATTGGTCTCACGGATGCATGCGCAAGAATCAAATTTTTTGACAATGCACCTGTGCCAACCATAAGTAACGAAGATGCTGTTTGTTTTGACAAAAATGAAGATGCCAGCGCAGAAGCTGCGGCAGTCCTTTTGGCCGTCAAAGCCTTCGCATCCATTATCGCTTTCACAGCACCGGTGGCAGCGTCCAAATAAATATAGGTTCCCTGTATGGAAGGCAGGGCAAGCTTGCCGTTATCAGGGCTGATAGTAACAATTTTAACGCCAGCATCTTTGCCCCCATGCCAAGCCGGCATCAACAGAAGGGTGGAATCTGCCTGTTGCCCCGTATTCTTAAAATCGTGATGTTGTCTTGAAGGAACTTCAACGTTATTTGCGGCAAAAGCCAACTTTAGTTCATGCATCAACAAACTAAAATCTGTATTGCTGTTTATAAAGCTGCTGTCAATAAATGTTATGCGGGTTGCATCCATGCTGCATCATAGTTTGATACTTGCCATTATACTTCTAAGGGTGTATCACTGCCCAGCCTTGCTGCTGAAGGATTATAAGCTCCCCGTTTCCGCTGGGTACAAATCCTATAAAATCATACAGTTGATCCTTTGTAATGTTTCTCTCGCGCATAGTATTAAGGCATTCTGCCAGTATAACGCCTTTTTGCTTAAGCGTCTTCAATTCCTCTTCATAGGCTCCGCCTTTCATAAATATTTTTATGCCGGCGCCATGCACTACCAGCTCTATTTTTAGCTTGCCTGCAAGCCTTTCATCGCTCAGTGCATTTTCAATATTATGCAAAGTCCCTTTTATTTTTGTGTCGTCATCGCTATTTAGTTGGTAGGCGGCTTTGTATTCTTTTTTGGTCGCTTTTGCGCCTGTGTAAGTTGCTGTATCTGCCTGTTGGGCCATGGCTGTTGTTAACGCTGCAAAACACAGCAACAATACAGCAACAAGGGTATAAACTTTTCTCATAAAACTAAATTTGGATGGTGAATATACAGGTAAATCTAACATAGCAACAAGCGCATCTTTCAATTATTTCTTAACCGTAGCTATCGGCTTAAAAGGCCCATATTTATGCTGCTGTTGTGGAAAACTGTCGGCATACGGCCCAAACGGGCAGTCAAAAGGCTTTAGCTTAACATCCTTCTTCCAGTCGTTGTGCTGGTCGTACCCGGGCCGGGGCTGCGAGTTTATAAAGGCCGCAACATCCCAGGCCTGCTCATCTGTTAAAACAGGCGCGGCATGGGAGGCCAGCAAATAAGGCATGTTGTTTTTTACAAAGCCCGCAAAGCCCGAAAGCCTGTACAACCCCGCGCCACTGTTATAGCTGTGCGGCCCCCACAAAGGCGGGTAGGTGTACTCCACGCCATCGGCGGCCAAAACGCCTTCGCCATTTTTGCCATGGCACACCACACACTTAACGGCGTACAACGCTTTGCCGCTATCAACCGAGGCCGCTCTGTTTATGAAGGGTATTTTTTCAATGCCGCTGCCAATAGGTTTTTTACTACGGGGCACATTTTGGCCTACCCAGTGTATGTAGGCAAACATGGCTTGCATCTCCCGCGTGCTTGTGTCAAGAGCCTTGCCGTCGAGGCTGCGTTGAAAGCAATCGTTTATACGCCCATAAATGCTTTGCGTGCCGCCACCCCTTGCATTAAAACGGGGATAATTTGCGGCTACGGCGCCAAAATTATTGCCCCAGCTCTTACGGCCCGCGTCAAGATGGCAGTTTTGGCAATTCATCCCGTTTGAGGTGTGGGTTATACTGCCTAAGGGGCCAAAGTATTTTGCAGTATGTGCAACCAAATCCGACCCATACAAAAGCAATTGTCTTGTTGCCTTTCCAAGGCTTGTGTCTTTCATTATTTCGGGCGCGGCCCAAGCGCTGTCAGGCTGAGGTTTTGCTCCTATAGCAGGCGCTGCATGCTTAGGCTGCCGCAAAACAACCAACATAATTACTGCGGCCACAACTATTACCAATATGGCAACAAGCCAACTGTATCCGGGATATTTCATGTAGGGTGATTTAGCGTACTACCTGTAACGGTACAATTGTACGCAATTAACACGTATTATTTGCATTTGACCTCTTGCTTTTGTTCGTCAAATCAACCCAGACGGCACTTTTAAAAGGGAAAACGGGTTCGTTGTTTGAAAACCGTTGGCAGTATAATGTGCAAAAAGCTTTAACAATATTTATCACTATTACCGCCCACGACAAGCTAGAAACAGTACCCTGATAGTTAAAGCGGCATAGTTGTTGGATTATGCTTGGTAAATGCTTGTATGAAAAACCACCTCGCCAAATTTTTTATCCTGGCAATATTGCTAATCTCTGTAAGTTCCTGCAAGAAACTTGTTGATACATTTTTTGCCGGCGAAACAGTGGCCTTGTCCCCATTTACAATGACCGTGCCGGCCATACTGTTTGCAGACAGTACTCAGGAGATAAATGCCGGCAGCTTTACGACTTATATTAACGTTGACAGCACCATAAGGGCGAATACCAATGGCCTGTTTGGCATTAAGGATGTAAGCACCATTACGGTCAAACAGATAACCATAAGCGTTACCAACGCAGACGAAGCAAATAACCTTTCGTCATTTAAAAGTTTCCGTATCACCATTTCTTCAAACAACAACACAACTGTGTCGGATATGCTGGATGTTAACATACCAGCTTATGTTACCACCACTTATACAGAATCGCCCTCAAACCCAACAAATATTGTTGGTTACATGCAGGGGAATACTATTAATAACAGTATATACGGCGCCGCAAGAAGCACCACCACAAAGAGCTTGAATGTGGTGGCTGTAATCACGCTGTTTGCAAAGTAGTGCCAGGCTTTATAAGCTCACCCTCGTTATAAACCATCGCAGGGCACTTGCAACCTGTCGTTCTTAATCATTCATGCCAGATACTCCTCCACCGCCAGCCTTATTTTATCCAGGTCTTGGTTTTCCATGCATTTAAAATGGCCGACCGGGCAGGTTTCTGTTCCATAGTTGGAGCAGGGCTGGCATAGCAAACCGGGAACCACCATGTTTTTATACATTGTTTTGTTAGTCACAGCGTTCAAATAACGGTAGCCATAAAAAGGTTCTACGTCAAGCTTTGGCGAAGTGCCGCCCCAAATAGCGATAACAGGCTTGTTAAACGCGCAGGCTATATACTGCAACCCGGTATCGTGCGAGATAACCACCTTTGCGTTATGGACGAGGTCTGCCGATTCATTCAGGTTAAACTTGCCACAGGCATTGTAGACTTTCAGTGTATCAACAGATGCAATCTCCTCCCCTTCTGGCACATCCTCCTTGCCGCCAACCAATACAATGGGATGGGCTATCTTCTGGCACAACTGCTGCAATTTAGACACAGGTAGTTTTTTTGTATAATAGGATGCCCCGATAACGATGGCCACATAACCCATGCTGTGCGACAAGGGCAAATCAGCAAACGAAAGCTTGTCTTTAAATGGTATAAAATAATCAAGCCCTTTGCCATCATCCTTTACGCCAAAACGCAATACGGCATCAAGGCAGCGGAAAGCAATATGCCTGCCGCTCATAAAGTTGATATGAAATCTGGTGAGTAAGAATTTATGAAGGCTTTCTTTTTTGTAGGTGACTGTTTTTACCCGCAAGGCAGCTTTAATACGCATGGTGCGCAGGTTTTTGTGCAGGTCAATAACATAATCGTACCGCTCTTCTTTTAGTTGCTTTATTAAACCAGGCAAGTCATCATCGTAATAATAAAATTTATCAATATAGGGGTTATGTTCAGTAACTGTTTTGAAGGAAAGCTTTGTAAGAAAATGCACTTCAGCACCGTCCACCTGTTGCTTAAGGCAACGGATGGCGGGCGTGGTTAACACGATGTCGCCAATGGAAGAAAAGCGGATGACAAGAAACTTCATACGCAAATATAAATGGAATTGCAGATTGCTGATTAACGCACGAATGATGTTTGTTGCCACCCAAAATTGCCAATCGACAATGGATTGACCTATTGACTGATGACCAAATGACTAATGACTATCATATCTGGTTCAGCATTTTTTGTGTTGCCTTTATAGCAGCCACAGTCTGGTCGCTGTCAAGGCCGCGTGTTTTAAATTCCCGGTTTTCGTGCTCCCAGGTAATAATGGTTTCGCACAAGGCATCTGTCTTGCCCCCTGGGGGTATGCGCACGGCATAATCAATCAACACCGGCAGTTCAAGTTTTTTATGTTTGTACACTTTTTTTAATGCATTCATAAAAGCATCGTATTGCCCGTCGCCCTGCGCATTTTCTTCAAAGCTTTCGCCGTTTAGTTTAATCTTCAATGTAACAGAAGGCCTTAGGTTTTTTGAATGCGTCAACACATAGTTTTCAACCTGCACTTTTTCCTCAATGGTGTTGCTGTCTAAAATATCAGAGATAATATAAGGCAGGTCTGCCTGCGTTACTACCTCTTTTCTGTCGCCAAGTTCTATCACTTGCTGTGTAACTTTCTTCAGGTCTTCCTCTGAAAGCTTTATGCCCAACTGCTTCAGATTGTTTTCAATGTTTGCCTTCCCGCTGGTTTTGCCCAAGGCATATTTGCGCTCGCGGCCAAAACGCTCGGGCATCAAATCATTATAGTAAAGATTGTTCTTTTTGTCACCATCTGCATGTATGCCCGCGGTTTGGGTAAACACGTTCTCCCCTACCACTGGTTTGTTAACCGGTATGCGAAAACCAGAGAACGCTTCTACGAGTTTGCTTACGGTATATAATGACTTTTCTACAACAGATGTGCTTACGTCCTTTACAAAATCGTTCAGCACGGCTATCGCGCTCGCAAGCGGTGCGTTGCCTGCGCGTTCGCCCATCCCGTTTATGGTAAGGTGCAGCCCTTTGGCACCCGCTTTTACGGCCTCCAGCACATTGGCCGTGCCTAGGTCATAGTCATTATGGGCATGAAAATCAAAATGGATATCGGGGTAACGTTGCACAAGTTCATGAACATATTCATATGCCTCACTTGGTATCAGTACGCCAAGGGTATCTGGCAACAATATGCGTTTGATCGGTTGCGCCTGCAAAAAGTCAAGGTACTGCAGGACATACTCTTTTGAATTGCGCATGCCATTGCTCCAGTCTTCGAGGTACACATTGGTTTGAATGCTATTTTCATTGGCAAGAGCGATTACATTGGCTACATCTGCGAAATGTTCTACTGGCGTTTTCTTTAGCTGGTGTGTTAAGTGGTTAAGTGATCCCTTGGTAAGGAGGTTCATCACTTTGGCGCCCGATTTCAGCATCCATCGAATGGATGTGTCACCATCTACAAAAGTCAGCACTTCTATTTTGTCGAGGTACCCGTTTGCTTCTGCCCAGCCTGTAATTTTCTTAACAGCCTGAAACTCCCCTTCTGATACACGCGCGGATGCTATCTCAATCCTGTCAACCTTTACTTCAGTCAACAACAATTGTGCTATGGTAAGTTTTTCTGATGCTGAAAACGATACGCCGCTGGTTTGTTCGCCATCCCTCAGCGTGGTATCCATTATTTCTATATGTCGTGGCACTGGTTTCAATTTAATAAGGCGTTCATGCGCTTTGATATGTGAGGATTTCTTGGTCAAAAGAGTTCGTTTGTGAAATATGCAATATTCAATAATCAACACTCTCAATGAGTCCTTTGGACAATATTCAAGGAGATACTCCAAATGTTTTTATACTTGAGCATCGAGTGTTGATTATTGAATATTGAGTGTTTATTTAACGTCCGTTTTACCATTTGTAACTATTATCAGTTTTCTTAATACACGCTGTTTTCAACAAACTGTTGTATGTCCCCCGCCATTGCCTGCAGGTAATCAATATCATCAAAACCATTAAGCATGTTATGTTTTTTGTACCCGTTGATGGCAAAGCTTTCTTTTTCGCCGGTGGCGAGAATAGTAATGGTTTGCTCGGACAGATTTATTTCCAATTCGGTATTGGGGTCTTTCTCAATGGAGGTAAAAGCCTTGTCTAAAAAGGCAGGGCTTACGGTAACGGGCAGCAGGCCGATGTTCAAGGAATTGCCCTTGAAAATATCCGCAAAAAAGCTGGATACCACGCAACGAAAACCATAGTCGTACAGCGCCCAAGCCGCATGTTCGCGGCTGCTGCCGCTGCCAAAGTTTTTGCCTGCCACAAGAATTTTGCCCGAATAGATCGGGTTGTTCAGCACAAAATCCTGTTTGGGGGTATCATCTGCATTGTAGCGCCAGTCGCGGAAAAGGTTGTCGCCAAAGCCCTTGCGCTCTGTGGCTTTTAAAAAACGGGCGGGTATAATCTGGTCAGTGTCCACGTTCTCAATAGGCAGTGGCACAGTTGAACTGGTAAGTATGGTAAATTTATCGTAAGCCATCCTGTTAATTTGAAAATTTGAAAATGAGTTAATTTGAAAATGGGAGCAATTTGAGAATTAGGTAATTTGAAAATAAGAACCTCATTAATTTGAGAATGGCATCGCATGTTTTTTCATTTTCAAATTTTCAAATTCACAAATTTTCAAATTGAGCCATTTTTCAAATTAGTTCGCGTGGGTCGGTTACAACGCCGGTCACAGCGGCGGCGGCGGCCACTAAGGGGCTTGCGAGCATCGTGCGTGCACCGGGGCCCTGGCGGCCCTCGAAATTGCGGTTGCTGGTGCTTACAGCGTACTTGCCCTTTGGCACTTTGTCGTCATTCATGGCAAGGCAGGCTGAACAACCTGGCTGGCGCAGTTGAAAGCCCGCCTCGGTTAAAATCTCCAATATGCCTTCGTCTTTAATCTGTTGTTCAACAATGTGGCTGCCCGGCACAATCCATGCGGTAACATGCTCGGCTTTTTTACGGCCCTTTACTATGGATGCAAATGCCCTGAAGTCTTCAATACGACCATTGGTACAACTGCCGATAAATACATAATCCACCTTCTTCCCTATCATCGCGTCTTCTTCATGAAAGCCCATATAGTTGAGTGCTTTTTCGTAAGAAGACACGCCGCCTTCCATATCCGTAGCCTTGGGTATTGTTTTGCTTATGCCCAGGCCCATGCCGGGGTTGGTGCCGTACGTAATCATCGGCTCAATGTCCGCGGCGTTGTAAGTGTATTCCACGTCAAAGCTTGCGCTCTCGTCCGTTTTTAAAGTTTCCCAGTAAGCAAGCGCTTTGTCCCATGCTTCACCTTTGGGTGCTTTTTCGCGGCCTTTTATATAGGCAAAAGTGGTTTCGTCCGGCGCAATCATGCCTCCGCGCGCACCCATTTCAATACTCATGTTACAAACCGTCATGCGGCCTTCCATGCTCATATTCCTGAACACATCGCCCGCATATTCCACAAAATAACCGGTTGCGCCGCTGGCAGATATTTTTGCAATGATATAAAGGATTACATCTTTTGGGGTAACTGCCTTGCTCAGCGTACCATTAACACTGATGCGCATTTTCTTTGGTTTGGGCTGCATAATGCACTGGGACGACAGCACCATCTCCACCTCCGACGTGCCTATGCCAAACGCAATTGCGCCAAAAGCGCCGTGCGTGCTGGTGTGGCTGTCGCCGCAAACAATGGTCATTCCTGGCTGGGTGATGCCGTTTTCAGGGCCTACCACGTGAACAATACCGTTTTTAGGATTGCCAAGCCCCCAATGGCTGATGCCATATTTGGCCGAATTATGCTCCAATGCGTTTAACTGGTTGGCACTCAGCAGGTCTTTTACCGGCAAGTGCTGATTAATGGTTGGTGTGTTGTGGTCGGCGGTGGCAAAAGTGCGTTCAGGAAACATTACGGTAACTCCCCTGCTTTCCATACCTAAAAAAGCCACCGGGCTGGTTACCTCGTGAATAAAATGCCTGTCAATAAACAGTACATCGGGGCCATCTTCAATTTTGCGCACAACGTGGGCATCCCACACCTTGTCAAACAGCGTATTTGCGGCATTGCTCATTTTTCAACGATTTTTAAATTTACCTTGCAAGTATCAAAAAAAGAATTGCAAAGTTCATAAAAACATTGGCAAAACGACGGATTTGGATGGATTTTATTTAAACAGGGTGGGATTAGCGAGTTGCCTGTGTACGGCCTGGCACCACCTATTGAAAAATTTTAAGGTATAAACACTACCCCTTCTTCTTCCCTTTCACGTTTGCCAAACTGTCTGCCACCCTCGTTGAGTCTTGGACACGTTGTTTTTCCTTTTTCTTAAAATATCCCTTGAAGAGAAAACTATGCTTGGCGGCTTCCATATTATCGCTTGCGCCGGCGGCGGCCTTTCCAATATTTTGCACCGTTTGGTTGGCGGAACTCATCGTAGACTCAATGCTTTTTTCAAAATGATCGCTGTTTAATAGGCTGCCCAAAGAACCCTTGCCAGCATTTATTTTCCCTACAATGTCGCCAAGGTTGCTCGTTATAACTTCTGCATTTGTGGCAATGTTCGAAATCTTCTTCATAACCTTGTCCATGTCCATCGGGTCAACGCCTGTCACTTGGTTGTCTTTTAATAATTTTGCACTATCGCTGCCTGGGCCTATCTGCACTAGTTTGTCGCCCATCAGCCCGTCGCTTGCAATGCTTGCCCTTGAATCGGATTTTATATATGGCTTAATCCTCGTTTGCAAAACAATATCTACCCTAACCGTGCTGTCGTTGGTTATCGTTATGTCCCTTACGGTGCCCACATTTATACCGGCAAACCGCACAAGGTTGCCACTTTGCAAACCTGCCACGTTCTTAAAGTTGGCGTATACCGAAAACGTATTGGTAAACAGGCTTTTCTGTTTACCTATAAGAAAAATAGTTAAACACAATACCGCGAGTGCCGCCAGTACAAAAAAACCCGTTTTAATTTTTTGGGAACCTGATGTTTTCATATTAGTTTATTTAAAAAATGAGCTGATAAACCCGTCTTTTGAGTTTTCAAGCTCATCATAAGTTCCTTCAGCAATGCAAATGCCATCGTTCATAATTACAATCCTGTCTGCGGTAAGTTTGGCGCATGCCATATCATGCGTTATAATAATGGATGTTGTTTTATACTTATCCTTTATACTGCATATAAGCCCGCTAATCTCACGCGATGTTATCGTGTCAAGCCCGGTGGTCGGCTCGTCATAAAGCAATATTTCGGGCCTTACAATTATAGTTCTCGCCAAACCCATTCTTTTCCTCATTCCACCGGACAGGTCAGCGGGCATTTGGTCAATAGCGCCCGACAATCCAACCGCCTCCAATACTTCCATCGACCTTTCTTCAATTTCGTGTTCGTCTTTTATTTTCAACACCCTTTGTAATGGGAAGGCAAGGTTTTCTCGCACTGTCATCGAGTCGTACAGTGCGCCACCCTGAAACAAGAAGCCTATTCTTATCCTCAATGCCCTTAACTCATCTTCATCCATTTCAGGTACCTCATCACCAAAAACTTTCACGCTTCCCTCATCGGGTATTATCATCCCCACAATGCACTTTATTGTTACCGATTTACCCTGGCCGCTTTTACCCAGCACCACAACATTCTCGCCTTTTTTAACGCTAAGGTTAATGCCCCTTAATATTTCCTGGTCACCAAACGACTTTTTTACACCAGCCAGTTCAATTAAATTTTCCATTTTGTTTTAATCAGTTATATACCAGTGCCGACGTAAGCTGCACCGCAACAGCATCTACAATTATGATTCCTATGGATGCTGCAACCACGGCCGAGTTTGCCGCCATGCCAACACTTTCCGTGCCCCTGTTTGAGTTAAAGCCCTTAAAACATCCCACAAACCCTATGATAAAGCCAAAAAAGAAAGTTTTTGCAACCGCAGGAAAAAGGTCGCTGTAAGTAAGCCCTGCAAATGTTTTTCTAAAGTACAGTATTGCGCTCATCCCCCCTTTAAGGTTAATACCGCCATATCCGCCGAGGAAAGCCATACCGTCGGCAACCATGGTAAGCAGTGGCACCATTAGAACACAGGCCAATATCCTGGTCACTACCAAGTACTGCATGGGGTTTGCGCCCGATACTTCCATTGCATCAATCTGCTCGGTAACCTTCATGCTGCCCAATTCAGCGCCGATGCCCGATGCTATTTTGCCGGCACATATCAGCGCCGTGATAACCGGACCTATTTCCCTTACAACCGAAACGGAAACCATGGCCGGCACAAAAGTTTGCGCACCAAACTGCTGAAGGGTGGGCAATGACTGCAGCGTTAATACAAAGCCCAAAATAAACCCTGTTAACATTACAATGCCTACCGTTCGGTAACCTATAAAATAACATTGCCGTAAAAATTCATTCCACTCAAAGCCGCCCTTGAATATGTTTCTGACGAATGATTTAAAGAACATCCCCTGCTCCCCCATCTTCTCCAGTATATTGTTAATTGTTGAAGAATTTGCTGCCATAGCTTAACCATACGCCAAAAGCATGCCTGATTTATTTACAGGAGAACACAAGCTGTGTAAAAAATAGGGGGAAGGCGCGGCCCGCTCTTAAAAAAATGTTCTTATTGATGATTTCGCTCATAACAAAATTGAATTTTTATTTATTATTTTGCTTTTTAGTAAATTCTGGTTATCTTATGAATGATTGTCACATTTAGCCCCCTAATGCAGAGTTTGAGGAGTATCATAGCGGCCGTATTAATTGTTTGCGTAGCAGCATTGGCTAATTCATGTGCCTATAATAAGAAGCAAACACCCCCACCCTCATATTTCGTGGGCATAGTGGACAGTATAACCCAGAAATACAATTTTTCAGACAGTTCTTACCACTTTCTTGAATCTTTGTTCGCAGTGTACCCCGCAGCCGACCTTACCTCAAGGTTTAATTTTTACGGATACTCATGTGCTTATTACCACAAATTTAAAAATGATAATACCAAAGCCATGGTGTATGCAGACAGCCTGCTTATGCTTGTGCGCGACCACCAGGGCATAAAAGACTATGAGAGGCTGGATGCTATTGCCAATATTTCAAAAGGGGACATCCTTTTTTCCATAAAAGAGTATAATGATGCTTACCAATATTATTATCTCGGCAAGGTTGCGGCAGAAAAAAGCCTTGACCCCTGCACTTACAGCGAATACAGCTACAGGCTGGGAATGGTGATGTATAAAAAGAACAGCTTTGCCGATGCCGCAGTTTTTTTCAAACAGTCCTTTGGCGAATCATCCGGGTGCAAGGAACAGTTCAGCAATTTTTACAGGCGGCAGGAATTACTAAATAATACGGCCCTAAGCTATAAGAAAAGCGGGCAGGACGACAGTGCGCTGATTTATTATGACAAAGCCTTAAAATACATTGACGATAACGAAAAAAACTATGCGGATAAACATGGGTTTTTCGAAGTCGCAAGGGGTGTTATATATGGCAACACCGCTCAGGTATATGCCAACAAGAATCCAGGGAAGGCTGAGGCACTATACAAAGAAAGTATTGACATAAATTCAAAGGCTGGTAACGATATAAATGATGCCTTGATAACACAAGTGCACCTGGCCAGGCTGTACTACGAAAAGCATAATATGCCTCAGCTTTTCATTATACTTCAAAGCATCAAAAACGGGCTTGATACTATAAAGAATGAAAACGTATCCACACAATGGGCTGAAATGATGTGGAGGTACTACGATGATAAAAAAGATGTGGCTAATTCTTATGCATGGCTGAAGCAGTATAATAATTTTAAGGACACAGAGGATGTGGACAATAAGAAACTGGATGAGACGGATGTAAGCGGTCAAATGAAAGACTTGGAAGCTGAGTACCAAGTAAACCTGCTAAAGAAAGATAACAAATTAAGCCAGGCGTACCTTTTAGTTGCAGCCATACTTTTTGTTATGGCGGGCATTATACTGCTGTTTATTTTGCTTAGTTGGCGCAAATCTAAAAAGCATATAAAGGAGCTAACCTCTTTAAATAACAGGGTCAACAAACAAAAAGAACAATTGGAGAACACCCTTGGCGAACTGGAGAACAGGAATAATGAAAAAGACCGCATTCTGGGAATAGTGGCGCACGACCTTCGAAATCCAATTGCGGCCATCAGTTCGCTAATATCTATCCTGGAAGATGAGCATGAATACAACGAAGACCAGCGCCAGATATTCGAACTGATGCAAAATGCCTGCGAAAACAGCATTGAGCTAATTAACGAAATACTTGAGTTTGCTGTTAATGATACTAATGTCGAGGATACCGTCGTTCATCCCGTTGATTTAAACCTTATCGCTGGCAATTGCGTAAAAATGCTCCGTTTCAAGGCCGCCGAAAAAAATCAAAAACTGCAGCTATCCCTATCAGGCACACCCGAGATAATCAAAGCCAACCCAGCCAAAATGTGGCGGGTGATAAACAACCTTATTACCAATGCAGTCAAGTTCAGCCCTTCTGGCGCCACGATACAGGTTACAACGTCACATTTTGATGATTCGGTTCAGGTTTCGGTAAAGGATAAAGGCATAGGCATACCTGATGAAATCAAAAGCAAAATATTTGATACCCATACCGAAGCAAAAAGAGAAGGCACGCAGGGCGAAAAACCTTTTGGCATCGGCCTGTCGATATGCAAGCAAATTGTGGAATCCCGCAAGGGAAAGATTTGGTTTGAATCGGCAGTTGGAAAAGGCACAGTTTTCTACATAACCCTGCCAAAGGTGAATGAGAAAGTTACAACCGATTAATTGTCCTGTTTCTCATACGAGCGAAGAGCCTTAAAAGTCAATCCCCCCCGTTCGCCGGGCACTATTTTGTACTGTATTACCCGCTTGCCGCCGGTTGGGATATCCGTGTCGCCGGGTTTGTAAATAGGAAAAGTGCGCAGCAAAGAGCCCACCATAACCTTAAATTCATCATGGCCTTTATAGCCTTCCCGTAATTTGGGGTCATTGTAAATATCCGGGAAATATACAGGCAGCATCTCGTCGTTATTGGAGGATGCAACGCCAACTACATTGCCCAATATACTACTATCGCCGGTGTAAACAAATACAAGTAGGTCGGGAAAGCCGTCATCATTCAAATCGTCAACGGCTATTTGGCTTATTCTGCCCTTAAGATTAAAATATGCAGGATGGGCTGTATTTTTAAACCCAATCGGTGCAATGTACAGCGAGTTTACATCAGTCTTTTTGTTGTTACATATTACATGATAGCCAACATCGCCCAGTTTGGCTGTTGTATCAACTCTCCTGAACTGAGCATTGCTGATTTGCGCAAGCGCCAACCCGGCGATGAGGAAATATATACTTTTTCTGCTCATGATACAAATTAAGCGGTTTTTTTCTACAAAATAATTAAACTGCCGCCGTTACGGGGCAAGACAAAAAATTGATGACCTTCCAAAAATGGTTATTCTGCCACCAGGGCCGCGGCACCAAAAACCCCCGCACTGTCCCCGAGCACGGGTTTTAATACCGGCACGTTCACCCCATTGTTAAATATAAAATATTTAAGCCAGTCGTATCCTTTTGTATATATTTCGTCAATGTTGCCCACACCGCCGCCCACAACTATAACATCTGGGTCGAGCAGGTTGGTTACAACCGACAGGGCTTTGCCAAAATAGTGGGTTAGCCTTTCAATAGTTTTAAGGGCTGCCTCATCCTTACCCTCTTGGTATCTTACTAAAATTTCCTTAAGGGTAATATTATCGCCCGTAAGTCCGGCATAATAACGCTGCAATCCCGGCCCCGAAAGAACTGTTTCAACACAACCTGTTTTTCCACAATAGCACTGGCCGCCGCTTTCGTCTAAAAAATTATGACCCCATTCGCCGGCTATTCCATGCAGCCCGTTCCACACCTTGCCGTCTAATACAATACCGCCGCCAACGCCGGTGCCCAAAATTATCCCAAACACTATACGCGCACCGGGCTTTTTTTCCTTTACCGCGCCCCAATGCGTTTCGGCCAGCGCAAAGCAATTGGCGTCGTTGGCAAGCACAATATCAACACCCAGCATATCCTCAAGGTCTTTCTTCAAGGGCTGGCCATTTAAAACAACGCTGTTGCAGTTTTTCATCCCCTGCAATTCGGGGTCAAAAATACCCGGTGTGCCAATGCCAATGCGCTGGGGCACTATGCCCGACATTTCTATCATTTGCTGCACCAGCTCGCTTATTTGCTCAACAATATGGTCGTAACCCTTGTAAGCCTCGGTGTCAATCCGCTTGCGCAACAATGGTTTAACGTTGTTAAGGGAAGGCAATATTACCCCCTCAATCTTGGTTCCTCCAAGGTCAATTCCCCATAGCATATTCGATAAATTTAAGTTGTACAGTAAACGCTGATAGTCCGCTGCAGGAAACCGGCCTCCCCTTAAACCTCAAATTTAATATTTCATATTGTATTATCTATCAACAGTTATGTGAATTTGTTTTTATCTTTTGCAAGCATTCCAATGTTTTTACTACCTAATTTCAATTGCCGAACATTGCATGATGATTTTTACCCTACTTTTAAACCCAAATCGATTGCATTATGAACACATACCCTATTCGCATTGCCTTGATTGCTGCCTTGGGTGGATTTCTTTTTGGTTTTGAAACGGCAGTTATTTCAGGAGCCGAAAAAACCATCCAGCAGCTTTGGTCATTAAATTCAGTCCTCCAGGGTTTTACAGTGGCCGCCAGCTTGATAGGTACTGTGTTCGGGTCTCTCATAGCAGGAATACCCGCCCAGAAATACGGCAGAAAAAAGGTGCTGTCCGTAATCGCGGTTCTTTATCTACTGTCTGCTGTTGGCTGTGCTTTAACGCCGGTTTGGGTACTGTTCATAACCTTCCGCATCATCGGCGGTCTTGCGGTGGGGGCTTCTTCAGTGGTTGGCCCTATGTATATATCCGAGATAGCGCCCGCACACCTCAGGGGCCGCCTTGCAGGGTCGTTCCAAGTTAATATCGTTACGGGCATTTTTGTGGCATATCTGACTAATTTTTTATTTGTTGGCCTGGGCGAAGATTCCTGGCGGTGGATGCTGGGTATAATGGTTATACCGGCAGGTTTGTTTGCTGTTTTGGTACGCACCATACCCGAAAGCCCGCGTTGGCTAGTATTGAATAACCGGGATGCAGAGGCGGTGGCTATTTTTGCCAAAACCGGCGAAAAGGATGCTATTAACTTGATAAGGGAAGAACATGCTTTATCCAAAAACGGTGTTAAGGAAAGCCTGTTTAACGGTAAGTACAGCAAGCCAATTATGTTTGCCGTGGTATTGGCCATGTTTAACCAACTGTCGGGCATCAACGCCATTCTGTATTATGCCCCGCGCATATTTGAAATGGCCGGGTTTACAAAGGATCAGTCATACCTTCAACCCGTGTATATTGGCGCGGCAAACCTGCTTTTTACCTTGCTCGCCATGTCAATTATCGACAAGTTTGGACGAAAAACACTGCTTATTATTGGCTCGGTGGGAATGATTGTGTTCCTTGGGCTTACGGCTTGGGCATTTCGTGGCGAAGGCACCGGAAGCCAGCTTGTTATTGTTTACCTTATTGGCTTTATAGCCTTCTTTGGTTTCTCGCAGGGGGCTGTTATCTGGGTTTTTATCTCAGAGATATTTCCCAATTCTGTCCGCTCACAGGGCGGATCGCTTGGCAGCTTTACTCACTGGATAATGGCCGCCATTATATCCTGGACCTTCCCCGTAATTGTTGAGGGCAGCAAAAACGGCGGTTTTTATTCTTTTATTTTTTATAGTGTGATGATGTTGCTCAACCTGTTTTTTGTTTGGAAAGTAATACCTGAAACCAAAGGCCGCTCATTAGAAGAAATACAAAAGGATTTGGGAATTGCGTAAGATGTTTAAAAGTTCACGAGTTTCAGCGTTCACGGGTTGTTAAGCTTTGAATTTGCGACTCAACTTGTGAACCCCTAAACCTGTAAACATTAAAAATAACCTGACTATGCCATACATTGACTTAGAAACACTGCCACCCAAAGAAATAGTGCCAGGTTACAACGCCCGGTTTATACATACAGCTAATATGAGCTTTGTATATTGGGATGTGAAGGCAGGTTACACGCTGCAAGAGCATTCGCACATGCATGAACAAGTATCCCATGTCCTGGAAGGGACATTTAAGTTAGTGGTGGACGGCGTGGAGAACATTATTGTGTCCGGCAAAGTTGTTGTAATACCACCCTATGCAAAACATTATGGCACGTCCATAACAGATTGTAAGCTGCTCGATGTATTTTATCCCGTTCGTGAAGATTATAAAAGCATGACATGAACCTTGATTTAAGCAATAAAACAGCACTTGTATGTGGTGCTTCGCAGGGGCTGGGCGCCGCTGTGGCAAAAGAACTTGCATTGTTGGGAGCAAACATAGTTGCGCTCTCGAGAAGTGAAGAGAAGTTACAAAAATTACTTGCCACCCTGCATGTGGCAGGCAACCAGCAGCATAGTTATATTGCAGCCGATACCAGCAATCCTGCCGAGGTGAAGGAAAAAGTAGCCGCCTACCTTGCCTTGGGGAATATCATCCACATTGTAGTAAACAATACCGGCGGCCCACCGTCTGGCCCAATGATAGCCACCCCGGCCGATGAACTTGAAACCGCATTTCGTTCGCATGTTATCACATCCCACATTTTAGCCCAATTGGCTGTGGAGGGCATGAAACAGGCAGGCTACGGCCGTATTGTAAATATAGTTTCCACATCGGTAAAGCAGCCTATTAATGGCTTGGGCATATCCAACACAGTGCGCGCAGCAGTTGCCAACTGGGCAAAAACCCTTGCCAACGAAATTGGCGGCTTTGGCATTACAGTAAACAATGTACTGCCTGGTTTTACAAAAACAAACAGGCTTGATTACCTGTTTAACAAACAAGCCGAAGGTGCCAATACTACAATGGATGAAATTATTAAGCGAACCACCTCGCTGATACCCGCGGGCAGGCTTGGCGAGCCAGAGGAATTTGGCGCGGCGGTGGCATTTTTGTGTTCGCCTGCGGCATCGTACATAAACGGCATTAACCTGCCTGTTGATGGGGGACGGACTGGCGGGCTTTAAGTAGATAAATTGACGCGCGCTTGACGGTTATACTACGACCAAATTTATAAAGAAATATGGACTGATCGTGCGGGTTTCGCTATGATGTTGCAAATTGATAAAACGCCTGATATCCCGCCGTCGATTTTGTCAATCGGTCTTCCCTGCGTAATAAAGAACTTTTCGAAAGAAACCCTCAAGCTCAGGAGGTGTGTCATCCGGTGGAGTCTTGTGTCCCGGTTGAGAATGAAACAGCCCGTCCCGGCTCAGCCGGGACGGGCTGTTTCATATCACAAGAATTTTGTTCCTACTTAGCTTTTACAAGTTTTAACGACCGTATGGTGTACTTGTCTTTTATTGTTACGATATATGTGCCTTGGGCCAAATTGCTTATCGGCAATGTATAGCTGCTGTTGGCAAGTTTTTCCTGCCGCCATACCACCCTGCCTTCCATATCGGTAACGGTTACTATTATGCCGCCTGTAAAGCCGCTTAACCGCAAGTTTGCAAAGTCGCTGGCCGGGTTGGGGTACAACAGTACTTTTATACTGGCATCGGCGGCGGCCACTTTCGGGTCTTCAAAGCCGCCGGTTACCGAAACGTTGTAAGTAACCGCCGCAGACGTTCCGCAGGCATTGCTCGCCGTAACGGCAATGGAACCTGCAGCACTGCCCCATTTAACCGTGATGGAATCCGTGCCCTGGCCCGCCTTGATGGTGTCTCCCGCAGGTACCGTCCAAGTATAATTCACACCCGCAACGTTTGTTACCTTAAACCCGTAAAGCTGCCCTGCTGTTACCGATATCGGCCCGCTGATGGCCGATGAGGTGGCTGGCGCAGTTGTGTTAACCATAAATTTAAGCGGGCTGCTTAATATTGATGTGGTGGTAGCGCACGCGGCATTGGACGTAAGGATGACTTTCACCGAATCGTTGCTTTTCAGCAGGCTGTCAACATAAACAGGGCTGTTGGTGCCAACGTTGTTGCCATCCTTACGCCATTGATAAGCAGGTGTTGAACCTCCATTGGTGGCATTGGCTATAAACTTAACCTTCGTGCCTGCACAAATGGCAGTTATCCCTGCGCTGGCGCCTACACTGTCTGTAATCGCCACTGTTGGCGTTACCGTACTTACCGTAAATTTAAGCGGGCTGCTTAATATTGAAGTGATGGTGGCACACGCGGCATTTGACGTAAGGATGACCTTCACCGAATCATTGGTTTTTAACAGGCTGTCAACATAAACCGGGCTATTGGTGCCAACATTGGCACCGTCCTTGCGCCATTGATAAGCAGGAGTTGCCCCTCCATTGGTGGCGGTGGCAATAAACCTAACCTTGGTGCCAGAACAAATAGAAGTAACACCCGCGCTGGTGCCAACGCTGTCTGTAATCGTCACAGTTGGTGTTACAGTACTTACAGTAAATTTAAGCGGGCTGCTTAATATCGACGTAGCAGTGACACAGGCAGCATTGGATGTAAGTATGACTTTTACCGAATCGTTGGTTTTTAAAAGGCTGTCAACATACACAGGGCTGTTGGTGCCAACATTGGCCCCGTCCTTGCGCCATTGATAAGCAGGCGCCGTACCACCATTGGTGGCTGTGGCAATAAACCTAACCTTTGTGCCGGGGCAAATGGAAGTAACACCCCCGCTGGTGCCAACGCTGTCTGTAATTGTAACTGCTGGCGTTACCGTGCTTGCTGTAAATTTAAGCGAGTTGCTTATTATCGTGGTTGTAGGCGCGCATGCAGCGTTGGATGTAAGCCAAACCTTTACCGAATCGTTGGTTTTGAGCAAGCTGTCAACATACACAGGGCTGTTGGTGCCAACATTGGCGCCGTCCTTTCGCCACTGGTAAGTGGGTGCGCTGCCTCCGTTTGCTGGTGTGGCCGTAAACGTTACCTTGGTGCCAGGGCAAATTGAACTGCCAGTATTTGCAGCAATGGTTACCGATGGGGTTAATACAGGGTTGACCGTATAATGCGTTACATTACTTTTTGCCGTACTCTTAGTTACACATGACGCATTGCTGGTTAGCACACACCATACGCTGTCGCCGTTGCTTAAGGCAGTGGTGGAGTAAATATTGGAGTTGGTGCCCACCGCAATATTGTCTTTGTACCACTGGTACACCGGGGTTGTGCCTCCATTTACAGGCGTTGCCGTAAATGTTACGTTTGTGCCCGCACAAATTGGGCTGGGTGTATTTGCGCCAACGCTTACAGATGGAGTAACCGGGGTGCAATAGCTAAACCCTGCAAGTGTTGCCGTACCACCAGGTGTAGTCACGCTAACATTGCCGGATGTTCCCGAACCAACCACTGCTGTGATGGATGTTGCGCTTACAACATTGAAAGATGCTGCAGCGGTGCCGCCAAAGCTAACCGCGCTGGCACCAGTAAAATTGGTGCCTGTTATGGTTACCGTTGCTCCTGCCGCCGCGGTCATTGGCGCAAAAGAGGCTATGGTAGGCGAAGCTGCATAACTTACTGTTACCGGTGCAGAGTAAGCCTTGCAGCCACTTGCATTGTACACAGTATCAGTATAGCTGCCTGCTGATGTTGTAGATATGCTTATCGTGGTCGCGCCAGTGCTCCATTTGTACGATGTCGCGGTTGACGAAGTAAGCGTCACAGTTGTGCCGGGCGCAAGGTTTGTCGTTGTCGCGGGTGACGGTGTGACTGTTGGTGTGGCGGGCGGGGGATTAACAGTAATAATTGCTGCAGCCGATGTGCCCTTGCAGCCAAAGGAGTCAGTTACTGTTACGGTGTAACTACCGCTCACCGAGTCTATGAATGGGTTTTTCGTGCTGCTGTTGCTCCAAGCGTAAGCGGTGTACCCTGCCGAGGCCGTAAGCGTGTCCTTTACGCCCTGGCAAATACTTATTGCGCCATGGCCAAGGCTGATGGTAGGCACCGGCGTGGGGCGCGGATGGTAGCCAATGGCATTGCCAGAGTCAATTAATGTGCCCGAGGTCACAAACCTGCGGTAATACGTTTTGGTTGTAATAGTGGTGTTGGCCGCGTAATTCTGGCTGGTAGCGCCGCTGATGGCAGTGAATATAACACTGTCGGGGCTTTGTTTCCACTGGTATGTATAAGTTCCAGTTCCGCCCCCAGGTAACGTACCGCTGAGCGTAGTGAGTTTTATCTTCCCATCGCAGGTAAGTGTTGAGTCTACTGTGGTGATTGAATTGCCCGTTATGCCTGGCTTAAACTTACGGACAACATTGTTTTTGATATCGGCCACGTACACATTGCCGCTTGCATCTACCGAAAGGCCGCCAGGATAGTTAAACTGTGCAGATGCCGATGCGCCGCCGTCGCCGCTGTAGCCTGCGCTGCCTGTGCCGGCTATCGTGCTTACGGCAAAAGTGCCGGCGGTTATCTCCAGCACAGAGAATGCGGTTGAATCAGACACATAGATGTTGCCAGATGCGTCTGTGGCTATGCCTGTCAAGTCATGACCGTTGTTCAGGATGGTGGTTATGTATTTAGTGGTTGCGTCAATTCGTCGTACCCTTGCATTGCTTTTGTCAATAAAAAACACATTGCCCGTGGCATCCACTGCCACCGCCGTGGGGTAGTTTATTTCAGCGGCTGTTGCTGCGGTGCCGTCGCCGGTGTAACCCGCCGTGCCGTTGCCGGCTATGGTGGAGATGTATTTTGTAGACCCGTTTACCATCCTTATACGGTTGTTGCCGGCGTCCGCAATATACACATTGCCGTTCTTGTCCACCGCAACGCCGTATGGCTGATTAAGCTTTTCCGTCGTGGCAGCCGCGCCGTCGCCCGAATAACCCGCCGTGCCTGTGCCTGCATAGCCCGTTACTGTCTTTGATCCGTAGTTTATCTCCCTTATCACATTGTTAAATACATCGGCCACGTAAATGTTGTTGCCGCCATCCGCCGCCACGCCGAAGGGGGCGTTGAAAAGTGCCGCCGTCACTGATACCCCGTTCGATGGTACGCCCTTGCCAGCAAAGGCAGGGTCGGGGTTGGGTGTGCCCGCATATATGTATGCCGTGCCGCCCGTGTTGACATCCCGTATGTCATAATAGTACCCGTCGGCTATTATCACGTCCCCATCCGGGCTCAGCGCCACCGCCTGGGGTTCCAGTTGTGCTTTTAGTGGCACTGTCTGTGGCAACGGCAGTTCACCCACGGTGTTGAAGCCCCCCGCAGTGCCATCACCTGCTACCGTCGAAATGATGTTGCCTGTGGGCTCGGTCACTTGCCTTATGCGGTAGTTGCCATTGTCTACAATGTCAAGGTTGCCGCTATTGTCCATAAAAACATCCGTCGGGCTGTTTAATTCGGCGGAGGTTGCCGCGCTGCCATCCCCGTTGTACCCTTTTGCGGCCGTACCCGCAACTGTGGATATGTCGCCGGTCGAAGCAGTCACCTTCCTTACACGGCTGTTTAACTGGTCGGCTATATAAATGTTGAAAGAGGCATCTACGGCAACGCCAACAGGGTAATTGAGCAAGGCATTGGTTGCAAGCTGCCCGTCGCCTGAGAAACCTCCGCTGCCCGTGCCGTTGCCGGCAACGGTGCTTATGAGACCCGTTGACAATGTTACTTTTCGTATGGCGTTATTACCGGCGTCGGCAATGTAAAAATTCCCGCTGGCATCCATGGCAAGGCCAACAGGGTAATTAAGCCCCGCGCTGGTGGCTGCGGCCCCGTCGCCACTATAAAACCCCCCATTGTCATAACTGCCTGCTATGGTGCTTATTTTTCCCGTGGAAACAGTTATCTTTCTTACAAGGCAGTTATTGTTTTCTACAAAATATACATTTCCGGACGCATCGGTAACTATGCCCGAGGGTCCGCTTATGTTGGCTGCAACCGCCGCACCGCCGTCGCCTGTATAACCGCCGTTGGTGGTAATGCCCGCAACTGTGGTCGCTATGCCCGTCCCTGCCGCAATTTTACGTACACGGTTATTGTTGTAGTCGCTTACATAAACATTGCCGTTTTTGTCAACAGCTATGCCAATCGCTGTGGCAGTGTTGAAATTGAACTCGGCCGCTGTGGCGGGGCCGTTGTCGCCGGCATAACCGGCTATGCCGTTGCCTGCTAGGGTAGTGATTACATTGGTTGTGGCGTTTACTTCCCGCACGCGGTTGTCGCTGCTGGTGGCTATGTACATATTGCCCGATACATCATACGCTATGGCATAAGGGCCATACAAACCGGCGCTGGTGGCCGCACCACCGTCACCCAAATAGGTGTTGCGACCCGCGAACGTGCTTATCTGCGCATGAACTGGGGTATTGAATTGAAAAAGAATTGCAGTTAGTAGTAATAAAATTGCAGTTTTTCGGGAGTAGATTTTAAGCATGTTTGTTTTTATTGGGATCAGATTCGGCAAAAATAATTGTATCTTTTACAATAAACAGGTTAGGGCTTCAACAATCAATACTTTAATTGAAAATTAAGCCTCGTGGGCCATAATTCAATACGATCAGTCACATAAATGGTCAAAAAGCATCGCCAGACAACTATTTGCCCATTGCCCGCCCTGTAGAACCCAATAAGGCATAGAAGCTTACTCTTCCAAGCAGACTTACTTTTTCTTCGTCACAAGCCTCACTGCAAAGTTCCTAACAGCATCTTTATTTGTAATAATATCATTCAGGTTTGGGCTTATATAATAATTTGGTATCGTGCCGTGCCCATTGTTTTTGCTGTTTGCACGTATTAAAAATGATGTGTTGGGGATGGCGCAGTTTATTTTGGTATTGGGCAATTGAATATCATTCTCATCGTCTGCAAAGCCGCTGATAATGGTGGTGTTACCACCTGTTTCCTCTCCCACAAAAATGCCTCGCTTATAAAATGCCAGCCGCGAACATACAATTGCTGTATTTGAAAAACTGCCGCCGTTTATAAGTATGTACAATTTGCCTGAAAACCTGTTTTTAAGCGGATACACAACTTCCGTTGCCTGGCCCTGCATCAGCAGCCTGAAAGGGCTGCCAAGCAAATATGACAACAACAATTGCCCGTTTTCAAAATCGCCGCCCTGGTTGTCACGCAGGTCGAGTATAAGGCTGTTGCATTTGTTAAGGTTTATCAAGCTAAATACAGAGTCAATTGTGGTTTTAAAGTTTTGTTTATAGGTGGATTGCAGGCTTTCGGTACCAAAAGTTTTTATAGTTAATATAGCATAAGCGTCTGTTTTGTTTAGTTCCAGTGTTATGCCCCTTCCTTTCTTGTCATTTGCAATCCGGTTTGAATATTTTGTATTCCGGTAATATTTTATACTGTCCTTTGTAAGGGCATTAATCACTTCCGTTTGGGGTTGTATGCCATTGTTTTTATACACAATGGTAAATTCATCGGCGTGTCCGTACGCAAACCCATAATACTCTTTAAAATAATTATCCAGTATCCAAACAGGGTAGGTTGTGTTGTATCCATCGCGTATTTGCCTTTCCATAAGAAAATTCAGTATGGCTGTTGAAGTTGTTCCGTTAACGGATAATATTTCGGCACCAGCCTGTATGGCGGTGTCCGGCGAACAGTTCATGCTCACAAACAGCCTGTCGTTTAAAATCCTCATATAAAAAGGAAAAAACCTACAGTTGCGGTTGAAATATGCCGTTGTACTGTCGCCCGGCAAAAACATGGTATGCCCATTTTTTATTTTTCCGTTAAGCAAGGTAACAATGTTATAAAAACCCATATCGGTTAAAGGCTGTGTGATGCTTTTATACAGGCTGTCAAAAAAAGTGTCAAATATTGGCTTCGGCGTGTACATATACAGGTTGGGGTGGATTTTTTCGATTGAGTCCCTCAAGCAACGAAAATCGGCTTTTAGTTCGTCAACGGTATATAGCCTGTCTGGGTTGTATGGGGTATTTTGGGTATAACCAGTGGCGGTTTTAGCTGTAAATATAAATATGAGCAGCAGCCTGGTTAGAAAGTTCATTTGCAGAAGGTTTAACAAAACAGGATCGGTCAATCAATTTGCGACGGTTGCCTATTTTTTGCAATTGACCATTTGGTCATGGAACAACAGCTATAGCGGCTAGCTCTGAGAGCAGCAAAATCTACCGCCATCAAAACAAACTAAACTTTTGCCTTGCCGAGTAATCAAACGGAACTGTTATGAAAAAGCCCCCCCGCCCGGCTCTTACCGTGCCTTTCACTTCCACCAAAAAATCGCTGGCAAAAACGGTGGTAAGGGCGTTTTTAAACAGGTTTTTCATATTCACCTTCATGTGCGAAGGGATGGCAAATTCCGACCGTTTGGTGATATGCATTAGGGTATCCAGGTTAAAATGGCCTACGTAATTATGCTCAACATATACCTCCGCATCAACCTCTTTCAGTTCCACGCCAAAATTATTTGGGTTAAAATACACAAGGCTCATGCTGATATTTGAGTGGTCGAAGCCAAGGCTGTCAACCTTAAAATCCTTCATTTCCCTATATTCGAAAGACTGCGGCTTTTTACAACTAAACGCTATTAGTAGAAGGGCTGCGACAAAAATATATTTCATAAACATATTTGGGTGCAAAATAAGGCAGAAAGCTTTTTTGCGGGAAAATTGTTTTGAACCTGCGACGATCACCCTAAAATAGTTATTTGCCAAAAAATACAGGCTGATACAATGGGCGATTTTTTCACCCCGAACATATAAGATAATATTTTACTGTCCTCTCTACCATTCATTCATTCAATTCATCATTAAAAATAATTTTATGGTAAACTTTGGTTACTTTGTCTTGGGATTTATAATGGCTTTGATTTTGATTAAAAGCCCAAACAAAGAAAAAAAATAGCATTTGATGCTTCACTTTATAAGTCAATATTTTGCTGCGCTCGTTTTACTATTTGCATCTATTGTCGGATTTTTATTTGAAAAATTTGAAATATTACAGAAGAAAAGAACCACTGCTGTATTGCTTTTTTTCGCGGTTTTAACCGGTTTATTTGCTTTTATTTCGGCGAAATCAGACTCAGACCAAAAAGACAGGATTGAGAAGAATACAGATACTACGACACAATTGGGCAAGGACAATATTAAACTTAGCAACAATATCCAAACCCTGTCTGATGAAATAAAGAAAATAACCTTGCAAACCCAAAGACTTGGCAGTCAAAATAACAACTTAGTTAAAACAACTAATGTCTTGAATGAAAAAATAGTTGATTTGGTTTCAGAAGTTAATGGTTACACGCAAGAAAATGGAAGTTATTGTTTTTTGAATTTATATCCCAGCTATCATAAGGAGGGTTTTGGAGATTTTGTCCTTTTTTCAAAAGGACGATATCCAATTAGATTTGTAAATGTTTCCATATTTGATATAACTGTTTGGGATAGTCTTGTTAAGAATGTATATTTTGATGCTAATTCATTTCTAAGTCAACCATTGTATAATTTCGATTTAACTAACATTAATACTCATATTGGTGTCCCAGAAGTTGAAAGAAAATATAACAAAACAAAGATACCGGATAGCACATTCTATGGATATTCACACGTCGGCATAGGTCATTATTACCCTTTAGACACGCTAAGAGGACTTAATTTGATAATAGTATTTACAACCATGAATGATGCTTGGGTTGAAAATTATGTAATGTATTTTAATCCAAGGATAGGAATGTGGCAAGAGGCGATAATGGTAAAAGATAATGGAGTTACCCTATTTAAACAAATTGATGAATTAATTCCTGAATCGTATCTTAAAGATTTTAAGTGACTGCTATTCGCCTTTAGTAAAAAAACGAAATTAATCCCGCTTTTTAGGAGTTGTAGCCGCCAATTTCATAGCATTCTCAAAACTCATATCTATATATGCTCCTCAATTTTGGGAGCGTTTTTCTTTTTTGCGGCTTTCTTCTTTTTTGCGGCTTTTGCCATGCCCCAAAATTAGGCAATTTTGGCAATAAGGCGTTTGTAAGTTAACCGGCCTGTGAGGTGTTTATTTTCCAAGATAAGGCCTGTAAATCGTTTATAATCCTTAATGAAATAATCACCGCGGTTGGTTTTTTTGTTCCCAAAACTCCTTTCCAAATTTATCATCCCTCTTTCCACAAACCCAATAGAAGGGGTTCTAAGCCCGCCATTCCACTCAACTTCATCTCGGTAAGGATTTTTTGAAAATGCGCCAAAACCGCCTTAAAATTTTTTAGCTTTGGGAACTATCCACCTGTTTACCCCGAACGTTGTCGCCCAACAACATACGCATAAACAATAACTTATAACATTAAAACTATCTTATATGAAAGAAAAAACAATACGTGCAGACCCGTTTTTGGGCTGTAAAATACCTATATTAAAAGATTAATATATAACAGGTAATTTTAATGCCACTTGAATACGGATACAAAATAGGCAACAATCAAACCAGCGGAAACCGCTATAAGGAGGTAAACAATGACTTTTAATAATCTAACAGGAATCTTTTTAATGAACTTTTTTATTACCCCCTCCCTCTTATGGGGTGTGGTAACTTCGTCTGTATTTGGGTTGTACATGGGATATAGGTTAGGCCGCGAATCCAAATCGCGCAAATGAGTGTCCTGAATTAATGGGGCATAGTTGCCACCGCTTACGTTTATAATGTTGGTGCCGGGTTGCTTTGTTTCTTTTGTCTTGCCCTCATAATCAATGTAAAATTTTGCCAAGCTGTACTTGGCCTCCAACATAGATAACTCACGCTCACTGCGGACGGTTTGTGTATCTATTGGGAATGTTTCCCACGCATACGCGGTTGTGTCGTATACCGTAACGGTAAGGGGAAATCGTAACATTTTGCAGCTTTAGGCTTTTTTCTTTTTTGGGACCTTCGTTTTGATGCTTAGGGCGATTGCGTCCTCAAAACTCATATCCAGCTTAAGGGGCTTTTCCTTTTTGCTGGATTTTTTCTTTTTAACCTGTTCCATCCCTTTTTTATTTTAAAGATATACAAAAAATTGTATATTCTCGTTACTTTTATGTCGTAAGCCCGACAAGAATCGCCAAATTCAATGTTCAGCAATTGCGTGCATCCCTAAAATAAAAAGGGGCGCAACGGTTTTGTACTCGCTTATGCGGTTTGGCGATCGCTTGTTGGGCAAGTGCCATTAAACTTAGTTGCGCCTTTTGTTTTTTGTTTGGATTTTTAATGAAGGCAGTAAATTGGATACGGCAGCAATATTAAACCTTTTTTTTAACAACATAAATCGCCAGTCATGCAATCAAAAAACAACTGTGGATAAGGGGCACCCCGCCCGCCACTTATTAAAATATAGTAGCGTTTTAGCTTCTTTCTTGCTTTTCCCAAAACTTGGCAGTTTAAAAAAGTAACACAAAAAGTAGGCTATATCGCTCACGCTCCGGCGTGGGCTTTATCGTTTTGTCTATTGTGTTACGATGGTTCTGCCAAGTACCAGGGAGAGCAATAGCGGACTAAAATAAAGTTCCACGCTATTTTTTTGCCTTAACCTGCCGTATCGGGACTTGTCGGTCTTTAAAAAACAATACAATGAAACGTTTCTTTTTGGGCATTGTGCTTACATGCCTGCTGGTAAGCTGCAAGGCTCCGCAGATCGCCATTGGGATGAGTGAACAAGATTTTGTAAAGCGCATCCATGCACTTTTGGTTGAATCGTCCTCTCAGCGCACAGTCTACAAGAAAATATTTTATCCTTTTGGTGCCCCGGATTATGTCCGGTTTTATTATTTCAGCAATGGCACCCTATTTAGGATTGACGGCGGGACGCAGCGACCAGACGTTATTATTAAACAAGAATAACCAGATCACTATGAAAAGAAATGTATTGGTATTTGCTTTTTTAATTTTAAGCGGCTTATCTTATTCGCAATCAGTTAAATATAAAGCTTTTCAGTCATTGATAACCTATAAAGACAATGATGGTTATTACACAAAACACCTTGGTTGGGTTGATTGCGATATAGTGTTAACTATAGATTTAAACAAGAGAAAAATACACGTTTACAATGGCTTAGACGCTGATTATGATATTATTACTTTCATTGGGGGCGAATACAAAGACGAGGAGGGTGATTCATGGGTAAGGATGAAATGCGTAGACAAAGACGGCAAAATGTGTTACATACGGCAGGTTTACAGAACCCCGGCAGGTAGTGATATTACCGAGGACAGAATTTTTGTAGACTATGGGCAAGTAACCTTCGGGTACAGATTAAAGATTGAATAAAATAAATTTCCCAAAAAAACCCCATCAAAAATGTTTAAAAATATTAAAAGGGCTCTGATAATTTCGGGACAATTTGTGATTGCAATAGTTGTTATTCTTATTATAGCCATGGTAAAAGCGCGCTTGTTTGGAAGGAGCGACGATACAGAAATAGTGCAAAAAAAGCAACCTGAAATAAACCCACGGCTGGTAAATGGTGCGATTGATGACAGCACAAAGTATGGTGATAGCATGTATATCTGGCGGGAAGATATTGATACAGTTTATAAAGTTGAAAAATAAATTTGTTACTTTTGGCAGAATAAAAAACCCCGCTGCGAACGGGGAAGTTATTTAAACAAAGTGTAAAACCGGCAACAAAAATAATAATAAAACCGGTTTTATGAAAAAATGTACGAGAAAAACCACAAGCGACCGAATAAGCTGGCGAAAAGTAAAGCTAAGTGATGAAGTTTGGAAACGGCTTACCCCTCTCTTAAACATCGTTAAGTACTTGGCCAAAGAAAAAATTTAAGTCCTCGTCTGTCAATGAGGCTTTCATTTTATCTTTAAGAGTTGTGCTATATCCTTCATAGCCAATGCCAAATTGACTTAAAACAGTGTCAAGGTTAAAGACCGTAAAGCAGTGTAATTTTGATTCCTCTTGGTTGATATTCTCCTTTAGCGGCATATAACGCCCACTCGCAAACGCGTGCAGTTTGATAAGAATGTATTGAAATTTTTCTGGCAGATATTCTGGTACTATTTCCCAAATCTCGCCCTTGTCCAAGGAAAAGAATATGTTCATGGCTGAAAGATATATAAATTATTTCTTGGTAAGGGCATCATACGTAAGTGTGGTTTTGCCCTTCTTTGTTACATCGTCAAAACGTTGCGGCTCCGTCATTGTGCGGGTACTGAACCTGTAGGAAAACAGGTTGCAGTACCGCTGGATGTGTTTTTTGCTCACAAAGTGATACGTACCGTAAATCGTTCTATTGAAATGGCTGAAGGCTCCTTCGATTCCATTTGTATGGTAACCGCCGTTAACGTACTCGTCCTTTGAGTGGTTTATTATGATATGCCCCCCATATTCCTCCGCTATGGCCCGGTACGACATGTGGCCGTCCGTCACGATTATAGCCTCCTTGTTGGTGATGTTCGCGTTTATTACGGGCTTGAGCGTATCCCCCTCCGCGTCCGGGACGGACTTTAAAACTAACCTGCCCTTGTTTTCTACCATGCCCAAAACTGTCATTGGCTCGTCCTCTATGAACCCTGCAGCAATCAGCTTGCGCTTTCTTTTGTGGCGGTTTTTGGCATCCCCCTTAACGTAAGTTTCATCAATTTGTATTGTTTTGTCCAAAACAACATCCGAGGCGCATTTAATCATTTCCCTTATGCGGTGCAGCAGGTGCCATGCGGTGGGCTGCTTAATCCCCAGGTCGCGGGCAAGCTGGCAGGAACTGATTCCCTTTTTATGCGAGGTGGCCAAGAAGATCGCCGCGAACCATGTGGAAAGGGGGAGTTTGGTGTTTTCGTAAACGGTGCCCACAAGAACGGTAAACTTTTGGTCACAGGTCTTTTTGTTCCCGCACTTGAATTGTTTGTGGTTTTCAAGCCTGTAAACATTGGTGCAGCCGCAATGTGGGCAAACAGGCGTTCCGTCCCAAAGCTGCTTTTCAAGGTAATCCCAGCAGGTTTTTTCGTCTGCGAAGTGCGTAATTAGCTGTTTTACGCTTTTGAAGTTGAACATAATTTGTAAGTTTTTTCTTGTTTTAAAAAACTTACCTATCTTTGAGATAGGTAAAAGGGAATGGAGATAGGGGGTATTGCACCCCCGCCGTAAACTTGTCAAGGGTCGTGCGGCTTTCTACTATATCCCCGTTTATCACTGAATTAGCCTTTCTACAAGTCGTCGGCAAAACACATTGTAGTCAGGCTTTTTTTATGCCTATAATGTTACCATGTACTGCTTAAGCTCTTTTTTCACTTTCTTGTACCTCCGTTGCCTGTTTTTAATGTCCTCTACATGCTCCGGCTTCAAGCCGTCACCTTCAAACCACTCTGGCAAACCGTAATAATACCCCTTGCGCCCCTTCATTACTACCTTTCCAAGCCTCCCAGACTTGCATAGATTGTTTAAAGCAAGGGAAAGGGCGGTATAAGCGTTTTTACGGGGCTTGTCGCCCTGTATGTCGTTGCCCACATACTCAAATACCTCAAAAGTTTGCATGAAACGCTTTTCATTCTCTATGCAGTCAATGGCCTTGGTTGACCAGTCGTTGTGCGGGATGCCGTTCAATGATTTCAAAGTGGACTCCTTTTGTTGAATTGTTTGTTCGATGACCGATACCCTGTCAAGAAGCGATTGCTTCTCGTTTTGTAGGCCGGTTATTTCTGTTATTAGCTGGAATGTATCTATCGTCGGCATAGGGCAAATGTATGTGTAATAATTATATTGACAAAATATTTGTGTAATTTTTTATTGAAATAAATTATGTGACATAAAAAAAGATGCCTAATCAAATTAGCATCTTATGCACTGGTTACCCACAAGCCAATTGCAGGCGATTTAAGGCAGGCCAAACCGTTTTACCTTAGTTTGCTAAGATGGTTAGAATTGGGCGGGGTAAACAGGTGGATAGTTCCCTTAGCTTTGGGAATTATTTCTGCTATATTTGTTAGTATTATAAAAAAAGAGCGGTAAAAACAATAGTCTAAATTATTTAGTGTCTATATTTTGGATATAATGTATTATAAATTAACTATTTACAATTAGTATTTAATTATTTAATTTTAAATATATATCATTTATTGCGACATATTTTTAATTGTCAAGCGATTTTGAAGAATGATGGATAAATCAGCTATACGTAAAATACTACTAATTGAAAATCAATATTTTCCATGTATTAACTGGATTAAATATTCGTTTTCAAATACATATATAAATTTATTTTCATTTGAACAGTACCGGAAAATGAGTTTTCGCAATCGGTGCGTGGTTGCCGGCAGCAACGGGCTGGTGCAACTCTCCGTTCCGGTTGAAAATGGGCGTAACCAAAGGGTGCCTTTTAAGGACGTTCGTATCTCCCACCGCGATAACTGGCAGGCGCACCATTGGCGCACGCTCACCTCCTGCTACAACAAATCTGCTTACTTTGAGTTTTACAGGGACAAGGTTGAAGAACTGTTTTCGAAGAAGGAGACCTTCTTGTTTGACCTGGATATCAAAATCCTCAACTGGCTGAGTCAGGCTTTACGAATTGATTTTAAAATTGTGGTAATAGAAGATGTGGAGTTGGCAGAAACATCCGGTTATACAGACTTGCGGGACAAATGGTTGCCAAGAAATTTTCAGGATGGGGATTTGCCGGATGGGGATAAAACATCAACCCCCTTCCCAAAATATTTTCAAGTGTTTGAAAACAGGATCGGTTTTCAGCCAAACCTCAGTATTCTGGATTTATTGTTTAATGAAGGGCCAAACGCCGCAGAATTGCTCCGCGACACCGTCACCGGCCGATGCTCCTATTAAACCCAACAGGGAGCAAAAAACGCATACAGGCGGTTGGCCGATTTTTATCAATATTTAAGTTTGTTTAAGCTATAATTTATTGGCTATTAGCACTGAAACGAGTAATTTTCCGTTTTAAAGTAAAGCAACCATACGTACCTTGTTTAGAAAAATCCTTATCCCGACAATTGCCTTTTTACTGCTTATACACAACTCCAAAGCGCAGAACTATGTGTTTGCGCAGTTGACAGGTTCGCCCATGAACACAACAGGCTGGAATCTGCAGGGTTCAGCTAAAGTCACCAATGTTGCCTACACAGGCGACTCGGAGCTTTTACTGGTGCCTGACCAGAATGGATTAAGCGGCGCTGCTTTTTTTAACCAACCCATTAACCTTTCCGTTTGTAATAGCTGGACAGCTGAATTTGATTTCAGGCTATACGATGGCACAGCCGCAGACGGGATAGCTTTTTGTTTTTTGGATGTTCCGCCCGTTGGTTTTGTCTCGGGGCAGG
>Ga0207091_1024_pt1 | contig 34976 bp, 30 predicted proteins | sample Alteio_BWMinHeat_47_FD_153534 | JGI IMG/M metagenome (GOLD analysis project Ga0207091, IMG submission 153534) | Enriched cells from forest soil in Barre Woods Harvard Forest LTER site, Petersham, Massachusetts, United States -... | ecosystem: Environmental > Terrestrial > Soil > Temperate forest >... | reverse complement strand
TTGAAGCTGTAAAGGTACGGCGCGGCACCCCCCGAGGCAACAAGCTGTATGGACCCGTGGGTGCCGCCATTGCAATACAACAAAGTTGGGCTGGTATTGGCAAGCTGCAGCGCAGGGGGTTGCGCAAGGGTGACAGACCCTGACACGGTGCAGCCGTTATTGTCTTTTACTGTTATGATGTAAGTGCCAGCAGCAACGCCGTTGAAGGAGGGGCTGCTGGTATAGGCGCCGCCGTTCAAGCTATATAGGTAAGGCGGGTTGCCCCCCGTTGCGCCCATCTGCACCGAGCCATTGTTGCCCCCGTAGCAAGTCAGGTTTGTGCTGGTGGCCGCGAGCTGCAAAGCGGCTATAGTGACTGGCACCTGGGCATAGCAGCCGTTGTTGTCTTTCACATTTACATTGTAAAAGCCAGCGGCAAGGCCGGTGACGAGCGTGGCAGTGTTATAAACACCGCCGTTGAAGCCCGCGAAATTGTATGTGTAGGGTGGCGTGCCGCCGGTTGCGCCGAATTGCACAGAACTGGCGTTGCCCCCGTTGCAGGACACGGACTGGTTGACCGATACCTGAATCGGGGTGGGCTGGGATATGGTAACTGGCAGCGGCAGCGTGCACCCCGAGGCGTCTTTCACGGCGGTGCTGTAACTGCCCACGGCAAGGTTGCCAAGCAAGGAAGATGCATTGTAGGCGCCCCCGTTAAAACTGTAAAGGTACGGCGCGGTGCCCCCCGAGGCCACAAGCTGAATGGACCCGTGGGTGCCGCCATTGCAATACAACAAAGTTGGGCTGGCATCGGCAAGCTGTAGCGCAGGGGGCTGTGCCAGTGTGACGGAGTTAGTGGAGGTACAACCACTATTGTCTTTTACCGTTATACCATAGGTGCCTGCTGCAAGCCCGTTAAATACAGGCGTGCTATTGTAAGCGCCCCCGTTAAAACTATAAACGTACGGTGCCGTGCCGCCCGTTGCACTGAGTTGGACCGACCCATTACTGTTTCCATTACAGGACACCCCTGTGCTGGTGAACGTAAGCTGCAGCGCGGGGGGCTGTGTCAAGGTAACAGACCCTGTGGCAGTGCAGCCATTATTATCTTTTACTGATATGGTATATGTGCCCGCGGCAATACTGCCAAAAATAGCAGTGCTGTTATAAGCGCCGCCGTTAAAACTGTATAGGTAAGGCGGATTGCCGCCGGTTGCGCTGAGTTGCACCGACCCGTTACCACCACCGTTGCAGGAAAGGTTTGTTCTAGAGGCGGAAAGCTGTAATGTAGCCAAGGTAACGGGTACTTGAACGGAACAGGCATTGTTATCTTTTGCACTTATGTAATATGTACCCGCAGCAAGGCCGGTTACCACAGTGGATGTGCCATATGCGTCGTTGGTAAGGCCGCCGAAACTGTATGTATAAGGAGGGGTACCCCCTGTTGCGCTGTACTGAATGGAATTGGTTCCGGCGCAGGATGATGTTGGATTGACTGATATTTGTATTTGACTTGGTTGGGTTATGGTGACAGGCAGCGGAACTGTGCATCCAGCGGCATCTTTCACGCTCGTGCTGTAAGTGCCTGCAACGAGGTTGTTGAACAGGGAGGAAGTAATATAGGCACCGCCATTGAAGCTATATAGATATGGCAGTGTACCCCCTGACGCGCGAAGTTGTATTGAACCTTGGGCACCCCCGTAACAGTATAATATAGTCGGATTATTGTTGGTAAGTTGTAGTGGGGCGGTCTGAGTTACAGATCCTACGGCCGTGCACCCATTATTGTCTTTTACAGATATGCCGTAAGTGCCAGCGGAAATGCCGGTGAACGCTGGGTTGCTTGTGTAGGTGCCCCCATTAAAACTGTACAGGTAAGGCGGGTTGCCCCCCGTTGCATTTAGCTGCACAGACCCTCCGTTAATGCCCCCATTGCAAGAGGGAATAACAGTGGCGGCAATCTTTAAAGTGGATACGTTAAAGGTAACCTGAACGTAACAAACATTATTATCCTTTACATTTATGTCATATGTGCCCGTAGCAAGGCCGCTGACGACGGTGGATGTTCCATAAGCGCCACCGTTAAAGCCACTGAAATTGTATGTATAAGGCGGAGTGCCCCCCGTTGCGCTGTATTGCACGGAATTGGTACCACCACTACAGGATATTGTCGGGTTGACTGATATTTGTATTTGCGTGGGTTGGGATATTGTAACCGGCAGCGTTGTCATGCACCCGATGGCATCTTTTACACTTGTGCTGTAAGTACCAACCACAAGGTTATTGAACAGCGAAACACTACTATACGCACCGTTGTTAAAATTGTATTGATAGGGTGTGGTGCCACCAGATGCGGCAAGTTGTATAGTCCCTTTGGTGCCACCATAGCAGTATAACAAAGTTGGGCTGGAATTGGTAACCTTTAAAGGGCTATTTTCTGTTAAAGCACTTACAATCGCTGTTCCGGAAGCGGTGCAGCCGTTATTATCTTTTATGCTTACACTATATGTGCCAGCGTATAGATTGTTAAATAAAGACGCCGTGTCATAATTGCCTCCGTTAAAACTATACCGGTAAGGTGTGTTGCCACCATTTCCGCTGAGCTGTGCGGAGCCGTTGTTGCCACCGTTGCAGGCTATACTGGTGTGGGCGGTAAGTTGTAAAGGAGATGGCTGGGTTACAGCTATCGACTGGGAGGCGATACATCCCGTAGCGTCTTTTACCAATATCAGGTGGGTGCCCGTGGTTATGTTAGTAAAAACATGGGCGGACCCATAGCTGCTTGAATCAATAGAAAAAAGATAAGGAGATGTGCCGCTGGACAAGGAGGCTGCAACAAGAAAATTGTTGCCCGAATTGCACGAGGCTTCCTGAACTGTTACAGACAGCCCCAGGAAAGAGGAAGTGCCAACAGCAAGCGGGGTACCGCTTGTGGACAGGGCTCCGGCAGTTAGATAACTATATGTTGCACTGTCCTCACCGTCCCATGTATATGGGACGAGTAAAAAATGGTAGGCACTGTCTTTTGACAAATTTGGTATTGTCGCGGTTAGCCCCGGCAAGTTGGGCAAAAAAGTAGCCGCGAGCGGAAATAATGTTCCGGTGCTTATCACGCTGCTTGGATTATGGCCGTTTGGGTTTGAGACCAAGGATGGGGTTTTGGTGGAATATAATAGTAAATACCCCCCCATTGTTGCCCCAGACGAAGGGAAACTTGCCGATGACCAGTTTAAAACAGAACAACCACCGCTGCTAAATGTGAATGACGCGGGCTGGCTCACTGGGGGAGATGACAAAGTAAAAAAACCGGTTTGGCTTTGTATAAACCCCATGCTATTACCGCTGTTGCCGTTTCTGGCAAACAACGCATAATCAAAATAACTTTGGGTATTGAGGTTTACGCGGTTCAGTTGAAAGGTGCCCAGAATTGCAACTGAGTCGATCATACGGGCTCCGTTATACCCTGCTACGTTCGGGTAAGGTGCCCACAAAGAACCTCTTTCAACCAACGCGGAGCCACCATTTGTAACCACGGTGGCACCCAAAGTGGCCGAACTTTGGGTTACGTTTGTAACGTAATTATTAGTCAAAACGGGAGTGGGGGGTGGTTTGGGCATCGTAGCCAGAACACCTAAAAAATTTTGTTTTATAACCATTTGACTAGGCGTCAAAACAGCATCTGAAAGAGGGTTTGCCTCTTTTGGGTCAATAGCTATATTATAAAACTTGCCCGAGTTAAATGTACCTGAGTTATCATACAATTTATAAGTGCTGTCCTGTACCCATCTTGCAACTGAATCGCCGTGGTAGCTGGGATAAGCATCATAATGGTCGAATATCCAGGTTCGTGGGTTGCCGGGCTGACCCAAGAGACTCGGGTAAAAACTCTTTCCATCCATTGTTCCATAGGAACTTAAATTGGTTGTCTGGCTTATATCAGCAAGTGTTGGAAAGAAGTCAGTGAAGTCAACAAGATTGTTGTTAACGGAGCCTGAAGCAATATGCCCCGGCCAATATACCATGAGTGGCACGTGTGTGCCTGCTTCAACCGTGAATGCTTTTTCACCTACATAAGGTGCTCCTTTAAAAAGCGATACTATCCCTGCGGTGGTGCCGTTATCGCCCGCAAAGATTACTATCGTGTTTTGGTCTATCCCATCGGCTTTAAGTTTGGCAATAATCTGCCCTACCTTTTGATCCATATATTTAACCTGGGACGGAAAGAAAGCATTGTTGCTGGCGTCTGTCGGCTGCCATGCTGCATACGCTACAGTATCCAGCGGGGTGGGCGAAATGGGGGCATGGCATAAAGACATTGGATAGTAAGCAAAAAAAGGCCTAGACTTGTTACTGTCAATAAAATTCATGACGTTTTGGGTCATGATATCGTCTGAATATTGGTTCAGGGTTTGGCTGCTGGGTATCGGACTAAAATCGTGACCATACAATACGGGGCTTTTATAACGGTACGCATCGTCTATCTGTAAATCAAAAACTTCGAAAACAGAGTATTGATTAAAACCAGAGTTGAGTATACTACTATCCCTTTGATATAATTGCGCTTTGCCAAAAAAACCGGTAGCGTACCCGGCATTTTTCATCAAATCGCCAATCGTTTTTTCGCCGTCATTCATCCATGCCCAGGTGCTGTAATTGCGAAAACAGTATTTACCAGTCAGCAGCATAAAACGGGACGGGGAACATAGCGGCGTGGCTTCGCAATGTGAAAAATTCATCCCGTTTTGGGAAAGAAAGTCAATGTTGGGGGTTGAATAGGATTGCCCTCCATCAGAGGTTGGTATTTCATACCCCACATCATCAGCCAAAATAAATACCACGTTGGGTTTAGAGGGTGTTTGGGCTGCTGCGGAAAACACCGTCAACGTTAAAACCATCCACACAAAAAAAGATAGAACTTTGTTCGTGGTTGGGCGTGGTGTAACGGAATATTTACAGGTTAGGATCATAATTTTGCGTTCCATACGACAATGATATTGGATAATATACCGGAAAGGAGCCGTATGGCACTGGACAAAAAACAATAAAATTCAAAAGGTTTAGTGCAATAATGCTGGTTCTGGTATAATGCCCGAAAATTAGCTATTAAAAGTGGTATCTCAAGGCACCCATTGGTATATTTAATTTTAATTTATGCGATTTTTAATTGAAACGTTTAACATAACCAGTTGATGTTTTTAAATCTCATCTTCTTGGTGTTGCAAGCGGAGTATACAGGCAGCCCGGTTTGAAAATTAGGAAGAAATAGCAGATAAGACCAACAGTCTGCACGCCCGGGATACACCTAAATTCGGCGGCGAAGAACCAACCCTGTAATTTAATGATGTTTTCAGGCCGACGGAAACGCCTTTCAGCGAGAACGGGGCTCGGTTTATAAAATCATCTACGGGGGAGTATGCCAGCTGATTTAGCTGATTTTTCTGATTCAACTGATTTGCGAATAACACATCGTTATCCGCCAGCGTTGGCGTTTTCACCAACACTGATTTCGGTATAAAGAGCGATTAGCTACGACATATACAATGTTGGTGAAAGCCCCAACATTGCTTGGGGTGGGGTCAATAAAGCATTTTTCACATAGATACTACTTATTCGCATCAACCGTGGTGCTGATGGCATCAAGCAAACCACCGCTCGTCCTGTCGTTGCCGAGTTCCCAAAACATTATGCCGTTAAGGCCGTGGTCAATGGCATATTTTGTTTTAAGCGAGATTGATTTCTTGTCGTCAAATGTAATTACTTGCTTTTTGGCGGCGCTGTAGAAGTAAGGCGCTTTGGCCACATCATCCCAATAAAAAGTAAAGCCTGCTTTTTCAAGCGAGTCCCTGTTGTAGGTGTTGTAATCAAACCCATGGTCAAAATGGCCAGGCTGGTAAAGGCCGTTGTTGGCATCAACATCCACATCAAAAATCCTTGCATAAAATGCGGCACCAATAACCAGCTTGTTTTTTGGGAAACCGATGGAATCCAAATACCTCACCGCATGGTCAACCGACTCTACCTGCCGTGGCGTGGAGTACAGCGGCGTATGGTGCCCGGTAACCTTGCTAAAGCCATGCACAAGGTCGTAAGTCATCAGGTTAACCTTGTCAACCAGCGGCGCAATTTTAGCCCAGTCAATGGAATTTTGCAAATAACTGGTGAAGCCGCCCGCTGCAAAGCTTATTTCGTATTTGTTGCCGAGAACATTGCGCAAATCCTGCAAAAGCGCTGTGAAATTGGCTTTGTCTTCAGGCACAAATCGGTGGCCGGGAAAGCCCGATATGGCTGGGTATTCCCAATCAAGGTCAATACCGTTGGTGCCAAAATATTCAGAAGTCTGCAGAACGGATTTCGCGAATGCCTGCCTGCCTTCTTCAGTGGAAAAAACCAAGGAGCAGGGCCCACACCCGCCCCAGCCGCCCATTGACAAAATGATTTTCAGCTTGGGGTTCCTTTTCTTAAGCGCAACAAGGTGCCTGATGGTGGCGCTGTCACGCCTGTTTTGCACAAAAATTTCATTACCCTTTAAATGCGTAAAGCTGTAAATAATATGCGTAAGCTTTTCAATGGGGTAGGCATCAATGTGCGCCGAATCACCAGCATAGTAGGCAATAACGGTGATGCTATTCTTTTTGCCGGGCTCGGCCTTCGATGACAAGCAACTCATATGCATACAAACTAACAACGCGAGACAAGTAACAATTCTTGGTTTCATCAATGGAGGTTTTATAATAGGCAAAATATGCCGACGGTTAATAAACAGGGGCAAAATAAAGCAGAACGCGCGAGTAGTGAGAATAATTTTTTGGGGCGGGCGGCTGGTTTTGTATGGTAGCGAATTTGGCCGCCCGGCCAGCCGTTCGGACGGGCGTCGCGCTTTTAGGGGTTCGCCAATATGGGTACGAGGGAAAGAGCGCGGGTATTATGCATTGATTCCTTGACGTTTGAGCCAAAATATTTGTACTAAGCTTGTTTTTTTTGATAAAACTTCATATTTTGTTGATTTAGGTGAGCACGCTGTTGTATGCGATGCTCCCTAGACCGGCATCAATGTTTGAATACCGCCAGTAAGTTGAACTCTCCAATATTTTCTGTGCCAACTGGTTGTTTATGTTAGAATTGCTATTAGTTTTGGGTTCACAATCTTCATCTCTAAATTCTAACGAATGAAAAACTTGTTAATCTTGTCGCTGGGTTTCCTCGGTATTTTTTTGTCCTGCAAAAAAAGTAGCCCGTCTGCCAATTCGGGCAATTATATTACTGCAACGGTTAACGGTACAAACCGAACGTTTAATATCGGTGCGGAGGCGTTGGTTAAAAGTTCAAGTGCAGGTTACAGCCTTGCAATTACCGGCCGCGAGGGTGTTGCATATGATGCCAGCCAGATAGTTGTTAATGTATTCGGTTCCATGCCAATAACATCTGGCACGTATTCAACCGGAACTACAGGGACCGACCAGGTTTCTCTGGAATATGCACTTACGAATATTGCTACCTACACAACCACGGCGGGCAATCCTTCAGTAACAATCACGTCAATAAGCAGCACCAATGTACAGGGTACGTTTAGTGGTGTGCTTACGCTTACTACTGGTTCGGCACCTGCATCAACAGCAACCATAACCAACGGCAAGTTTAATGTAACCGTTAATTAACTAATCATCGTAAAACACAACGAATATATCGTAGCGTTAAAGCAAAAAACAACGGTTTCTAAGTAGGCTTTGCGCTTTATCCCTAAAGTATTAAACAAAAAAAACCTGCCCCAATACCGAGGCAGGTTTATATTTTGAATCGCATTTTTTCTTATCCGTTTGCAAACTTCTTCCTGATGATATTCAATGCGCCGCCTGCTTTAAACCATTCAATCTGCTGCTCATTGTAAGTATGGTTAACGGTAAACGCATCCGTGCCGCCATCCTTATGGTGTAGTATGATGGTTAAAGGCTTGCCGGGGGCAAAGCTTGTGAGGCCAACAATATCAATGGTATCATCTTCCTGTACTTTGTCATAGTCTTCTTTGTCGGCAAAAGTAAGCGCCAGCATACCTTGTTTTTTAAGGTTGGTTTCGTGTATGCGTGCGAAGCTCTTTACCAGTATGGCGCGCACGCCCAAGTGGCGGGGTTCCATGGCGGCATGTTCGCGGCTGCTGCCCTCGCCATAGTTTTCGTCGCCAACCACCACGCTGCCAATGCCTTCGGCTTTGTACGCGCGCTGAGTGGCGGGTACAGGGCCGTACTCGCCGGTAAGCTCGTTTTTAACGCTGTCAGTCTTTTCATTAAAATAGTTAACAGCACCGATGAGCATGTTGTTGGAAATATTATCCAGATGCCCGCGGAATTTTAACCAAGGGCCTGCCATGGAGATATGGTCTGTAGTACATTTGCCCTTGGCTTTTATCAAAAGTTTAAGGCTTTTAATGTCGGTGCCTTCCCATGCGGCGAAAGGTTCCAACAGCTGCAGGCGCTGGCTGGTAGGAGATACTGCAATAGTTACACCGCTTCCGTCTTCTGCGGGTGGCTGAAAACCCGGGTCGTCCACAGCAAAGCCGGATGGTGGCAGTTCAAAGCCTGTCGGTTCATCCAGTTTAACATCCTCGCCTTTTTCGTTTTTCAATGTGTCTGTCAACGGGTTAAAGCTAAGATGGCCGGCGATGGCAAAAGCAGTAACCACCTCAGGGGATGCCACAAACGCGTGCGTGCCCGACAGGCCATCATTGCGCTTGGCGAAATTCCTATTGAATGATGTGATGATTGAATTGGCGCGTTTGGGGTCGTCAATATGGCGCGCCCATTGGCCGATGCAGGGCCCACAGGCATTTGCCAGCACCACGCCGCCAAGTGTGTCAAAAGTTTTAAGAAAACCATCCCTTTCAATGGTAAAGCGTACTTGCTCGCTTCCCGGCGTAATGGTGAATTCTGCCTTGGCTTTCAAGCCCTTTGCTGTGGCCTGTTCTGCCAAGGAGGCGGAGCGGCTGATATCCTCGTAGGAGGAGTTAGTGCAACTGCCTATCAAGGCCACTTCCAATTTTTCCGGCCAGTTGTTGGCTTTTACGGCCTCGGCAAACTTGCTTATCGGCCATGCAAGGTCTGGCGTAAAGGGGCCGTTTACGTATGGTTCCAGTTCGGTTAGGTCTATTTCAATAACCTGGTCATAGTATTTTTCAGGGTTGTCGTACACATCGGCATCCGGACGAAGATGTTCCCTAACTTCATTGGCCAACGCAGCAACGTCTGCACGTTCTGTTGAGCTGAGATAAGCGCCCATCTTGTCATCATAGGCAAAAAGGCTGCAGGTTGCGCCGATTTCCGCACCCATGTTGCAAATAGTACCCTTGCCTGTGGCACTCAGGCTGTCTGCGCCCTCGCCAAAATATTCCACGATAGCGCCGGTGCCGCCTTTAACGGTTAGTATTCCGGCAACTTTCAATATAATGTCCTTGGCGCTTGTCCAGCCGCTCATTTTGCCGTTCAGCTTTATACCAATCAGCTTGGGCCATTTCAGTTCCCAAGGCAGGCCGGCCATCACGTCGCAGGCATCTGCGCCGCCAACGCCTATGGCAATCATGCCTAATCCGCCCGCGTTGGGCGTGTGGCTGTCGGTACCAATCATCATTCCACCGGGGAAGGCGTAATTTTCCAGCACTACCTGGTGAATAATGCCCGCGCCGGGCTTCCAAAAACCAATTCCATACTTATTTGAAACAGATGCAAGAAAATCATACACTTCCTTATTGGTGGCCAGCGCGGTGTCCAAATCTTCCTTGGCGCCCGTTTTGGCCTGTATCAGGTGGTCGCAGTGCACCGTGCTGGGTACAGCCACTATCGGGCGTCCCGCCTGCATAAACTGCAACAAGGCCATTTGGGCGGTTGCGTCCTGCATGGCAACGCGGTCTGGGGCAAAATCAACATAGTTTTTAGCCCTTTCAAAGGCCTCAAGTGGCTGATTTTCATGTAAATGCGAGAACAATATCTTTTCGGCTAACGTTAAAGGCCGGCCAAGTGTTTTGCGGGCTGCCTCTATTTTGGCTGGCAAGCCGGCATAAACACGTTTAATCATTTCGATATCAAATGCCATAAACTGTATTTTTAAATAAATGGGTGCATAAAAAAGACGGTAAAAGGGAGGTTTTTACGAAATCAAGCCGCGAAGTTATGCTAAAACAAATTTTTAAGAAAAACTGTTTGCGTGAATATCCCCATTATTTTTTATATTGCGTTATGAACAAGCTGAGGCATTTTATAGAGTGGCAGGCATTTGGCGTATGTTCTGCCATTGGGCAAAAATTAGGTATCGCCACATCCCGGATACGTACCTGGTTTATTTACATTTCATTTCTTACCATGGGGTCGCCCCTTATTATTTACATGATTATGGCTTTTTGGCTGAATATCAAAAAGTACATACTTTCAGCCAGGCGAAACCCGCTGAAATATCTGTAAAAAATCCAATGCCGGGTGATAAAAATTGAATACAACCTGACCAGCTATGAGGATTTGCTCAGGCACATAGCCCGCATACTGCAATTAAAAGTAAACGGCGATACTATTGTATTTGCCGCAGATATAGCAACAGGTAACGTACGTTTGATAAGGCTGCCCAATGGCCTTGAGATGCTCGTATACGACTACACACCGGTGCAGGATATTCTTTTTCACCGCAAAAAAACCACCAAGGAATTTTTCGCTTTCAGGTTTGATGAAATAACAGGAAGCAAGGAAGCATCCAAATCTTCCGTTTTTTTTGGCAACACAACCCACGAATGGTACCACCTTGCCGCGGCCAATGTGCACCAGAAAAATATCAACATTATTTTAAGCAGGGACTGGCTGCAAAAACTGCTTGGACGGGAAGAGCATGGGGACACCATACTAAACTTTATCTCGCTTAAAACCCCCATGTACCATTACGAACTGCTGGATATTGAGTACCGCAGGCTGATAAACGAAATGACGGATATTGCCATAAACAAGGATCTGGAGACCTTTATCGTGCAAAACAGGGTGATGGTGATGATGGAAAGATTCTTTACCAGGCTGTACAAAAAGATAAGTGATGTAAACACGAACATAAAAATATCAGCGGACGAAATTGTGAGGTTGAAATTAGTTGAACAGAGCCTTGTAAGCGACTATTCGGGGCTGCCACCCAACATAAATCAATTGTCAAGAATAGCGGCGATGAGCCCCTCAAAACTGAAAGACCTTTTTAAAAAGATGTTCGGGCTGCCGGTTTACCAATATTACCAAAAAAACAGGATGAACAGGGCCAAGGCGATGCTGCTGTCAAAAAAATACAGCGTGCAACAGGTGTGCAACGAGCTTGGCTACAACACCGTAAATGATTTTTCAAAGACCTTTGTAAAAACTTTTGACCAACTGCCTGAAGAAATATAAAAATTTATACCATTGCTGGAACTGTACTATAACGATAGCAACTATGCAGACTTTATACATACATGCGCCCGTTTGTTTAACACGAAGGCGGCCAAAAATCATTTGGCCATACCAGCAAACTATGGCAAGGGATATTTAACAGCTTTTGTTTTGCCCGAAGGCATTTCCGTACTGCTTGGTGACACCGCATTTAAGGAGGACATTTACCTGCAACGCAATGCATGCCCCAACCACCAGTTTTTTGTTTTACAGGTAAACGAAGTAACAGGAGGGGAGGAAAAGCCCTTGAAGCAGCCAGCGGGCGCCGATGTACAAAATATGCAGCACAGTTTGGTGCATTTGGCAAACTCTTTAGTGTTGGCGCGATTTATAATACCAGCGCATATAAGGGTGCGTACGGTAAAACTTATTTTTGAAAAACAACATTTGCTTAACCTTGTTGGCCAGGAGACCGCGGATAAATTTATTGCAGGCTATTTTTCATCGTTGGTTAAAAAAGCAAATACGGAAGCGCTGGATGCAGAATACCGGGGTCTGTTGCATGAACTGCTTAAGTTCAATGACGACCACCCATTAAAAAACGCGTTTTTATGCAACAGGGTATTGCTGCTGCTTGAAAGATTTTTGCTGCACTTTTTGGAAAGGATGCATCCCGGAGAAAGTGCCATTAATCTTAAGGATGACGAGATAAACAAACTGATTAAGGTGGAGGCGTTGCTTGTAAAGGATTTCTCAACAGCACCGCCAACTATTGCGGCCCTGTCAAAAATTTCGGCCATGAGCCCCACCAAATTGAAGAAAGATTTTAAAACGATGTATGGCATGCCTGTTTACGAATATTATCAGAAAAACAGGATGATGCGCGCCAAGGCCTTGTTGGAGGAAGAGAATTATGCTATTAAGCACGTAGGCATGATGGTTGGGTATGCAAACCTGGGGCATTTTGCGGCCAGCTTTAAGAAAGAGTTTGGCATATTGCCCAGCGAATTGATCAACGCCGGCAAGGACAATAATTTTGTAACCGGAGGCAATGATGGCACCGGCGGGGGTTAGGGTTTGGAAATAGAAAGACGAAACCGTATGCCTGGTTGGTTTAATTAACAATCAATATTCAATACGCAATAATCAATTTTCAAGTGAATATATTTGGATTGCTTTTTCACTTGTCCAAAGGACTCCAAGGAGAATATTGATTGTCGAATATTGCATATTGAATATTTCGACCTCGATTAAATAAATAATCCCTTCGGTTTATTAAACAACCGCTTTTCTTAGCTTCACCAACTGCACCAGCAGCGCTTCCAATAAATCAAGCCGCAGCATGTTAGCCCCATCGCTTTTTGCAATGGCAGGGTTTGGATGCGTTTCAATAAAAAGCCCATCGGTGCCGGTGGCGATGGCTGCTTTTGCTATGGTACCTATTAATTGAGGGTTGCCGCCGGTAACCCCGTTGGTTTGGTTGGGTTGTTGCAAGCTGTGCGTGCAATCCATTACAACTGGTACCCCATGGCCTTTCATAATAGGGATATTGCGGTAGTCAACCACAAGATCCTGGTAGCCAAATGTGGTACCGCGTTCGGTAAGCATTATTTTATCATTGCCAGCTTTCTGTATTTTATCAACCGCAAACTTCATGGCCTCACCGCTTACAAACTGGCCTTTTTTTACATTCACCACCTTGCCGGTTTCAGCGGCGGCAACCAGCAAATCGGTCTGGCGGCATAAAAACGCGGGTATCTGTAAAATGTCAATATATTTTGCGGCAGGGGCGGCTTCGTCATGCGCGTGGATGTCCGACGTGGTTGGCAGGCCATATGTCGAGCCTACCTTTTTAACCAACTGAAGAGCTGTTTCGTCCCCAATGCCGGTAAAACTGTTGGCGCTTGTGCGGTTGGCCTTGCGATAGCTTGCCTTAAAAACATATGGTATACCCAGCTTTTTGCAAATGCCGGATACTTTATCTGCAACTTCCATCACCAGTTCCTCGCTCTCCACCACACAAGGCCCAGCTATCAAAAAAAAGCTGTTTTCGTCATAAGACTGTGTCTTAAACAGGTCGGCAAGAAAAGAAGGCATCATAATATGTTCCATTTTTGGGTGCGAACTTACTATAAACTTTCCTTTTCTTTGCGCTGCGTATAAAACGCGTGCTATGGTAAAAGATAAAATACTGGTAATTGGCGCATCCGGACAGATAGGGGTGGAGCTTACGCTCGCACTCAGAAAAATGTATGGCAATGCCAACGTGGTTGCGTCGGATTTGAGGGAGGAAAATGAATTGCTTAAAGGCAGCGGCCCTTATGTGTCGCTTGATGTGATGAACAAGGAGATGCTGCATGTGCAGGTGATACGCCAAAATATTACGCAGATATATTTGTTGGCTGCCATACTAAGCGCAACAGGGGAGAAGAACCCCAACCTTGCTTGGAACCTTAATATGCAGGGTTTGTTGAACGTGCTGGACATTGCCAGGGAAGAAAAACTAAAAAAGGTGTACTGGCCAAGTAGTATTGCAGTGTTTGGGCCAACATCGCCCAGGCAAAACTGCCCGCAGCAAACCATTATTGAACCCATCACCGTGTATGGCATAAGCAAATACGCAGGCGAGTTTTGGTGCAATTATTATAACCGCCGTTTTGGTGTTGATGTGCGCAGCCTGCGCTACCCGGGCCTTATAAGTTATAAATCCGCACCGGGTGGCGGCACGACGGACTATGCAATCGAAATTTTTCATGAGGCGCTCGAGAACAACAGTTATGAATGTTTTTTGCAGGAGGATACTTACCTGCCAATGATGTACATGCCGGATGCCATAAAAGCCACGATTGACCTGATGGAGGCTCCGTATGAAAGCATCTCAATACGGACGTCCTATAATATTGCGGGTGTTAGCTTTTCGCCCAAAGAAATTGCTGATGCCATACAAAAGCATATGCCTGACTTTAAGATAAGCTACAAGCCTGATTATCGCCAAGCCATTGCCAATAGTTGGCCGCAAAGCATTGACGACAGCGTTGCCCGGAACGAATGGGGCTGGAGACACCAGTACGGCCTTGAAGAATTGACGGCCGACATGCTGAAAAACCTTGAGGGGTAGTTGATTGGTTGATTAATTTGATTGGTTGATGCCGGTATGCAGGTTTGAAGCGTCAGTAAATTTGATTTATACTCCATGAGGTTGCAAGCTTCCGGAGCAAAGCCTTCATTCTACAATAAACAACGCCGCCATCCCCTGCGCATACCATCTCGCCATATAGTCGTTTGGATGCAAGGGGTTTACAATACAATCTTTTGCCTTTTTATGGTGGTAGATATAATCACTCAAACTTGTCATGTCAAGGTTCACAACGCCGGGGCCTTGCAGTTGCTGCAACACGGTGTTGTAGCCTGCGAGGTTGGATGTGTAGAAGTTTTTGTATTTATCGCTGTCAAGCACATAGGCCGGGTCAAATTTCATGTTGCTGAGTAACAAAAATTCAACGGCAGGGTTGGCCGCCTTTATTTTGCTGATGATGGTTTGTATAAAGCCTTTAAACTGTGTGGGGCTGTACTGCCAAAAATCGTTCATGCCAAAATCGAGGATGACCAAATCAGGATGCAGTGGGTTAATATATGTTTCTGCATATTGTGCAGCCCAGTCCACCCTGCTGCCGGGCAGCCCGGCATTATACAATGTGATATCATTGTAACCAAAACTCTGCTGCAAGGCGTACGTAAAAAGATTAACATAAGGCGGCATATAAGGAGCAACATTGTCGTAACCGCTTACATCCATACCACGGGTAATGCTCATTCCATAAGCAACAATCGTTAACGGCTTTTTGGCCGTTAATTTTGCCATGGCGGTTGGCAGGCTTGTGGCTTTATATGTTGTTACCGGGCCAGTCCATTTATCTTTATGCGTATACGTCACCGCCACCCATTGGCTCTGTAGGTTGTACCAAGACAAATCTTTTGCACTAAACGATGTATCTGCGCGATAAGGCATGGCCGAGTATGCAGCCCTTGTAATAACATTGCCTTTCAAGCTATAATCTGTATTGTTTGCAAACTCAGTTTTGAGGTCAAAGCTTTTAACGCTGATTATTTTTGATGGCATATACAACAGCTTGCTTGTGGCTGGCCGCCCGTTAATTGAATACATCAATACGGTTTCATTATAAACAGTGTCCCCTTTCCAGAAAGGCTGCAAGTATTGGTCAAGGTTTACGGCAGGCTTCGGCTTAACGGCAGGCTCTCCCACATTCAGTTCAACCGTAAAATCATCTGCATATATAACACCTTCAGATGATGTTTTGTGTACACCAATGGCTATATAATCAGTACCGGGTGGTGACTCAGTATAATTGCCAGACTCCTGGTAAGCATCAGTAAATTTGGGATGAATTTTATATTCCAGCAGTAAGCTGCCGGCCGCGTTGTAAAAACGCAGGAATGTGTAGCCTTCAACGCCTTTGTCGCTTGCCTTGACATGGCTGTTGTATTGCATTATGGCCAGCTGGCCAAGGCTTATTTTTTGGTATAGCTCGCTGCCTGCGCTTTGCAGCATGGCGCAAGCCGTGCCACTGTGAGAATTTGCCGAATTTATTTTAACAACATCAGTATCGTTTCCTTTTTGCCAACCAGCTAGCCCGGCCTCAAAACCGAGGTTGGTTTGTGCATGTATAACCGTTGTTGCTAGTAAAATACATGCGCAAAGAATGATCACTCTGTTCATATGGCTTGTTTGTGGGCGTTACGGCGTGTTTAATTTGTACGACGGGGTCAACGACATGGCGTGACCCTACTATACCATTGTATACCGGCGTAATGTACGCCCTTGCGCTAAAATATAGCAAACCCGTGTAATTTTGCAATAAATAGTATCACAGGTTTTGCTTTGGCTAACCAATGCGTAACACAAAAAGCAAGAATATGAAAGTAGAGATATGGAGCGACGTGATGTGCCCGTTTTGTTATATAGGCAAACGCAGGTTTGAAACCGCCTTGCAAAAGTTTGGGCATAAAGATGAGATTGAAGTTGAATGGAAAAGTTTTCAGCTTGACCCGTCCATGCAAAACGACCCCGGCAAAAATATAAACCAATATCTGGCCGAGCGCAAAGGCTGGACATTGGAGTATGCCAAGCAAATAAACAGCCAGATGACAAAAATGGCCGCAGCGGAAGGTCTTGTATATGATTTTGACAAAGCCGTTGTTGCAAACTCGTTTGACGCGCACCGTTTTTCGGGTTATGCAAAAGAACACGGGCTTGGCAATGAAGCAGAGGAAAGGCTGTTTAAGGCTTATTTTACCGAGGGCAAAAATATTGGAGAACGTGACACGCTTGCTGCATTGGGTGAAGATATTGGGCTTGATGCAGATGAAGTAGGAGAAGTGCTTGCCAGCGACAGGTATGCAGACAAAGTGCTTGACGATATACATGAGGCCGAAGCGATTGGCGTGCGTGGCGTTCCTTTTTTTGTTTTCAACAGGCAGTATGCGGTATCGGGCGCGCAGCCCGCAGAGGCATTTTTAAACGCGCTCGGCAAATCGTTTGACGAATGGCAGAAACAACATGTTGTTTTGCAGGATGCAAATGAAACCGAGGGGGAGGTTTGCATACCAGGTGGCGATTGCCAATAGCATCGTTGACCATATGATGACAGCGTTTAGCATGGATTGTCTCGCGCTTAAATACTTACTGGCAAATCAGTTTTTCCCACACCAAATTTAATCATGGCGAATGCCTGACCGGGGAAAAAGGGATTTAGCCGTTGAAACCTTTTATTATTCATTCATCAAAAAATGTCGACTGCCAGGGGGCTTTTTTTATATCTTCGCCCCTCTGTTTTTCCTCCTTCCAACTTTTTATTATTTTTGTCGCCCTTTTATTGCCGGATGCAATAAAGGCATGACAAGCAATTTGAACTGTAATATTGTAAGTCGTACTAACTTTGCGTTATGGGAGTATAATCGCCCTAATGAAACAACAAGCCTGTTGCCGCACTTCTGTAGAGTGATTTGCGATTAAAAAAAGTAAGCACAGTGCACAGGCCCGAAGCGTCGGGCGGGAGCCCGACGATTCGGGCGCGCGCCAGTGCGAGCAGCTTCGAAATCTTGCCGTTTAATTTTTTTGGAAAAAAATATTTGCGCAACCGAATAGTTGCATATATATTTGCAACCGAACGGTTTCGCAAATAAAAATAGCGGAAAAAATGAGAAGAGATGTTTTTCAGGCAATGGCAGAACCAAAAAGGTGGGCAATCACTAAGCTCATTGCTCCACCAGCAGTGATTCTCAACGCCATTGCAGGGCATTTTGACAATACACGAAAAGCCATTTTCACACAGCTGCGCGTTGTGACAGAATGCGCGTTGACAACGCAAGGGCAATACGCTGCCTGTGAAAAGTTTATTGAACTATTTAAAATAAGTAAATGATGAAATGTTTGAAGCATACAGTTATTAAAACAATTACGTTACCAGTATTGCTTGCTGTTCTTGGTTTTATGCAATACGGATGCGGTTCTTCTGCGGCTGAGAATTACGGGGCATCCATGCCGCCGCCGCAATTGCCTGTTGTTGATGTGATAACCTCGCCTGTAACCACGTACCGCGAGTTTACCGCCGCGTTGGAAGGGAAGGTAAATGTGGAAATACGCCCGCAGGTGCAAGGCTACCTTGATAAAATTTTCGTTGACGAAGGCGCTTTTGTAACAAAAGGCCAGCCATTGTTCAAGATAAACGACCATGTGTACAATGAGCAGTTGGCCAATGCAAAGTCCAACCTGCTGGCAGCACAGGCCAATATGTTGAAGGCACAGATTGAGGTGGACCGCCTTACGCCGCTTGTTGACAATAATGTGGTTGCCGATGTACAGCTAAAAACCGCAAAATCCGCATACGACGCTGCCAAGGCTTCGGCCGAACAGGCAAAAGCTATCGTGGGCAATGCAGAAATTAATGTAGGATATACTACCGTAACCGCCCCTGCGGATGGCTATATCGGCCGGATACCTTACAAAACAGGCAGCTTGGTTGGCAATGGCGAAACACAGGCGCTCACCATGTTGTCAGACGTTAGCGAAATGTATGCCTATTTCTCCCTGAGCGAGCCTGATTTTATCGCTTTCAAAAACCAGTTTGCTGGCAACACGATTGAAGACAAGCTAAGGCTGGTGCCGCCGGTTGAACTGGTGCTGGCCGACAACAGCGTGTTTGGGCAAAAAGGCAAGATAAATATTGTGGAGGGACAGTTTGACAAAACAACCGGGGCAATCAGCTTTAGGGCAACGTTCCCCAACCCTGGCGGCACGCTGCGCACGGGCAACACCGGCAAAATACGCATCCCGAAACTGCAGAACAACGCTTTGATGGTGCCTCAAAACGCCACGTTTGAAATACAGGACAAAGTGTTTGTTTTTGTTTTGGGCGATGGCAACAAGGTGCAAAGCAAGCCGTTTAGTTTTACGGGCAAAACAACCAATTATTATATGGTTGACAAGGGGTTGAAGGCAGGCGACAAAATAGTGTATTCCGGCTTGGGCAATTTAAAGGACGGCATGGTGATAGTGCCGCAGCCCATATCGGCAGACAGCCTGCTTAAGTCAACGCCATTTTAAAATGTTGCCTTTCCCAACAATGTATTTACAATTTACCGGCTTTTACCCGGTAATTAAACCAACGCCATGCTAAAAGTATTTATACAAAGACCGGTTTTATCAACGGTTATTTCCATCATCATCACACTGCTCGGGTTGCTTTCACTCGTATCGCTGCCCATCACGCAGTTTCCTGATATTGCGCCGCCAACCGTGCAGGTAACCGCCGTTTACCCCGGTGCGAATGCCGAAGTGGTGGCGCGTGCCGTTGCAACGCCTATCGAAGAAGCCATAAACGGTGTGGAGAACATGACCTACATGACCTCCACATCCAGCAACGACGGCACTATGTCGCTCAACGTATTCTTTAAGCTTGGTACCAATCCAGACCTTGCGGCTGTTAATGTGCAAAACCGCGTGGCTAAGGCGGTAAGCCAGGTGCCGCAGGAAGTGGTGCAGGCTGGCATATCAACACAAAAGCAGCAGAACAGCATGATAATGGTGCCGTTGATTTACAGCGCCGACAGTGCCTATGACGAAACCTTTTTACAGAACTACGCCAAAATAAACATCATCCCCGAAATTCAGCGTGTGCCCGGCGTGGGGCAGGCAAGCGTGTTTGGAGCAAAGGACTATTCCATGCGCATTTGGTTGAAGCCAGACAGGCTGGCCGCCAACAACCTTTCCGCACAGGACGTGCTGAATGCCATACAGCAACAGAACCTGGAGGCCGCGCCAGGTCGGTTTGGCGAAAGCAGCAGGCAATCGTTTGAATACATCCTAAAATACAAAGGAAAATTTTCGCAGGGCGAGGATTACGAGAATATTATACTCAAAGCAAATGCGGATGGCTCGGTGTTGAAGCTGAAAGATGTTGCCCGTGTTGAGTTTGGCTCGCTTAACTACAGCGCCAGCACAAAGGTGATGGGCAAGCCCGGCACAGGGCTGGCTATCTTTCAAACAGCGGGTTCAAATGCCAACGATATCCTAACAGCGGTGGACAAGGTGATGGCAAAAGCATCATTGTCCTTTCCCAAAGGCATCACCTATTTCAACATGTACAGTGCCAAGGAGTTCCTCGATGCATCCATTGACCAAGTGAAGGAAACGCTAATTGAAGCGTTCATACTGGTGTTTATCGTGGTGTTCATCTTCCTACAGGATTTCCGTTCCACCCTTATACCGGCAATAGCCGTGCCAGTGGCAATCATTGGCACCTTCTTCTTTATGCAATTGTTTGGGTTCACCATCAACCTGCTCACGCTCTTTGCCTTGATACTTGCCATCGGTATTGTGGTGGATGATGCCATCGTGGTGGTGGAGGCTGTGCATTCCAAAATGGAGCGGACGAACGCGCCCGCAAGGCGCGCTACCATCGAATCAATGAACGAAATATCGGGCGCTATCATTTCCATCACTCTTGTAATGGCCGCGGTGTTTGTGCCGGTGGGCTTTATGCAAGGCCCGGCGGGGGTGTTTTACCGGCAGTTTGCGTTTACGTTGGCAGTGGCCATCCTAATATCGGCATTGAACGCGTTAACCCTCAGCCCGGCCTTATGCGCCTTGTTTTTAAAAAACATGCACCATGACGAAGGGCAGGTGGTAAAAAAAGGTTTTACTGGCCGATTTTTCAAGGGGTTTAATGCAGGCTTCACCGCCACCACCAGCAGGTACAAAAGCAGCCTACAGTTTCTAATAAAACACAAGTGGATAGGCCTTGCGGGCCTTGTTCTCGTCGTGGGCGCGACGGTGTGGCTTGTGGAAACAGTGCCATCGGGGTTTATACCTGTGGAAGACCAGGGCTTTATTATTTATTCAGTCACCCTGCCGCCTGGCTCTTCCCTGGACAGGACGGTTAAGGCGACCGACAAGATGGACTCGCTGTTGAAAACGGTGGATGCCATCGAAAGGCGGGGGGTGGTGACCGGGTTGAATATCGTAGCAGGCTCCAACAGCTCGGCGTATGCAGTGGGTTTTTTTGCACCTGAAACCTTATGGAAAACGCGGCGCGGAGAATGACATCAACAAGTTGGTTCAGGTTATCAATCAAAAGCTTTCTTTGGTTAAAGAGGCAGATGTCTTTCTGTTTACACCTCCCACCGTGCAGGGCTTTGGCAACACCAGCGGCTTTGAATTTTTGTTGGAAGACCGTTTTGGGGGCCCGCTTGACAAACTTAGCACCACTGCCAACGACTTTATAGCCGCTCTATTAAAAAGAAAGGAGATAGGTTATGCATTCACCACTTTTAATACCAACAACCCGCAATACCTGCTGGACATAAACGAGGCAAAGGCACAGCAACTTGGCGTGACGGTTAGCGACCTGCTGCAGACCTTGCAAGTGTATTACGGCAGCAGTTTTGCATCAGATTTTAATCGCTTTGGCAAATATTATCGTGTGGTTGTGCAGGCAGATGCCCAATACCGTGCCGACCCAAATTCGTTGGACAATGTATTTGTAAAAAACTCAGGCGGCAGCATGGTGCCGGTTAATTCAATACTCACGCTAAAACGCGTGTATGGCCCCGAAACGGTGACCAGGAACAACCTGTTTAATGCCGTGACCATTGACGGCACCGCCAAGCCGGGCTACAGTAGCGGCGATTGCATCAAGGCCATCAAGGAAACGGCGGAGCAATATTTGCCAAGGGGCTTTGACTACGACTGGAGCGGCATTACCCGCGAGGAAAACAACGCCGGCACCCAGATAAGCCTGATATTCATCCTCAGCATCATATTCGTTTATTTTCTGCTGGCGGCGCAATATGAAAGCTACATACTGCCGTTCGCGGTGATATTGTCCGTGCCAACCGGTATTCTTGGTGTGTTCCTGCTGATTGACATAACCGGTATTGAAAACAATATTTATGTACAAGTGGGCTTGATAATGCTGATAGGCCTGCTGGCAAAAAATGCCATCTTAATTGTGGAATACGCCGTGCAGCGGCGACGCGCGGGCATGGAACTGGTTGCGGCAGCACTGGAAGCCGCGCAATTAAGGTTGCGCCCGATATTGATGACATCCTTTGCGTTTATTGCCGGGCTGCTGCCATTGGTAAGGGCAAACGGAGCGTCGGCGCTGGGCAACCGTTCCATCGGCACCGGCGCCGTTGGGGGTATGTTGACCGGTATAATACTCGGGCTGTTTATCATACCTGTGCTGTTTGTAATATTCCAGTCGTTGCAGGAAAGGCTTACGGGCAGCCATAAACCCTTATACGACCGGGAATTGGAATGATAAAGCGACCGTTAATGTAGATATTTAACTCAAGTGATAAAATTAAAGCACCAATCGTTCCTACGGAACGAGGGAACTATAAGAGATACGTTTCCCTACTACCCACCAAACTTCCCTACGGGACGTTCCATAGGAACGTTTGGTGGGTAGAGAAACAAAAAAATATAAATATTCGTTCCATGGGAACGATTGGTGCTTCAATACGCACTTCGAGCACCGTTTCGTATCTTATCGGAATAATTCTCGTAATATGAATAACTGATTACCATGAAAGTGAAATTCAATTTAATATATTCTTCTGCTATCGTATTCATCGCGCTTATGGTCACGTCTTGCCGAGTGGGCAAGGAATACCAGCGTCCGGCCGTAGAGTTGCCACAGCAGTTTAACGGTGTTACTTTTGGCGATACCAGTAGTATAGCCAACATTGAATGGAAGGCTTTTTTTACCGACACAACCCTGCAAAGGCTTATTGAAACGGGGCTTTCGTACAACTACGACCTTCAACTGGCTATAAAAAATATTGACGTGGCCCGCCAGCAAATGATACAGTCAAAACTGTTGTTGCTGCCACAGGTAAGCGCGCAGGTTTCCGCACAAACCGACTACCCGTCCGCCAACAGCCTGAACGGTATAAGCACTAACAGCTTTTTGGGCTCCGACCACATCAACGATTACATCGCCGGTGTAAACGTAACCTGGGAAGCCGATATTTGGGGAAAGATACGCCGGCAAAAGGAAGCCGTGCTGGCAGGTTATTTACAAAGCTACGAGGCAAAAAAAGCGGTACAAACGCAATTGGTGGCGAACATAGCCCAAGGCTTTTTTAACCTGTTGATGCTTGACGAGCAACTAAGCATCACACGCAAAAACCTGTTGTTAAGCGATAGCACCGTAAGGGTAACCAGATTTTTACGCGACGCGGGCGAGGTAACTACGCTTGCCGTACAACAAGCGGTGGCGCAGCAGCAATCAACGGCGCTCCTTATACCGCAATTTGAGCAAAGCATCGGTTTGCAGGAAGATGCGCTCAGCATATTAACCGGCCAATTGCCCGGCGCAATACAGCGCACGGTTTCACTTGAACAGTTTAGCGTCCCAGACAACCTGTCAACTGGTTTGCCCGCCGCTATTTTAAGCCGCCGACCTGACGTGCGCGCCGCCGAAAGCGCCATTATTGCGGCCAATGCACAGGCGGGCATAGCCCAGGCAAATATGTACCCGGCCTTAAACATAACAGCGGGTGTAGGCTTGGAGTCTTTTAAAATGAGCAACTGGTTCAGCATTCCAGCCTCATTGTTTGGTATTGTAACCGGCAGCGTGCTTCAGCCTATTTTTAACAACAGGCAGTTAAAAACGCAATACGAGATAGCCAAAATACAGCGGGAACAGGCGGTTATAACGTTCAGGCAAACGGTATTGACAGCCGTTGGCGAGGTGTCGGATGCGTTAGTGCAGCAGGACAAACTAAAACAGCAGCAGCAAATAGCGCAGGCGCAGGTGGATACCCTACATTCTGCTGTAAAAAACGCACAAATCCTATTCAAGGGCAACATGGCAACCTATATAGAGGTGATAACAGCACAGGGCAGCGCTTTGCAGGCACAGCTTAACCTCGCGAGCATAAAAGAACAGCAACTGGGCGCGATGGTGAGTTTGTACCAGGCGCTTGGGGGTGGGTGGCGGTGAGGTGATTTGTTGATTAGTAAGAGAGTAGTTGATTGGTAAGAAGTGGCTGAGGAGACCTTGAAGGTTTCCAAAAACCTTCAAGGTCTTTCAACGGTGCCGTATACTTTTGGAAAGTTTTAAAACTTTCCAAAAGTTTGATTATTCAAACAAAGCCCCCAAAGTTTCACTTATTGCTTGTAACAACCCCATATCCACTGAAGATGAAATCAATGGGTCTATCAACGCCCGGTAGTTGCCTTCCTCATCCGGCTCAAAGGTTACGGTAATGCCTTCAACCTCCACTTGTACCTTTTGTGTATACCCATGGTTGATGATTTGTGCCGGGTATTCTTCTTCCCGCCCTTCGTATTCTACCGGTAACCGGAACGTTTCTGCCATAATCTATCTTGATAAAGGCGTAAAGTAACACTTTGGCAGGTACTTGCGTGGTGGCAGGTTTAAAGCCAACGGGAAATTAAGAGCCACGGCGCTTATTCTTGTCCACCCTTAACTATTCATTCATTTTTATTACCTGATATTTGTTTAATAGTTTTTGTTGCCTATTTTTAATTTGTGTTACTTGGGGCGCCACTGCCGAAAAACCATAAACAACATTGCCATGCCAAAAAACAATTTTCTTGTTCCGTTTATTTTAGTCTGCTCCCTGTTCTTTTTGTGGGCTTTTCTGCACAACCTCAACCCGATACTCATCCCGCACTTAAAAAAGGCCTGCCAGTTAAGCGACACGCAGTCTTCGTTTATAGATGTCGCCATTTACCTGGCTTATTTCACCATAGCATTGCCCGCAGGTTTATTCGTGCAAAAATATAATTACAAAAAAGGCATTTTATTTGGCCTTTCGCTTTATGCATTTGGCGCGTTATTGTTCATACCCGCTGCCATGACAAGGGAGTACTATTTCTTTTTGGTGGCTTTGTTTATAACAGGCAGCGGCGCTACTTTTTTGGAGACAGTTGCAAATCCGTACGTAACCATTTTGGGCAGCAAGGACACTTCGGAGCAGCGCCTGAATTTTGCGCAATCATTCAACGGGCTGGGTGCGGCCGTGGCACCTTTTTTGGGCAGCAAGTTTATCTTGTCTGGCATAGAGCATACAAAAGAGGAATTGCAAAAGATGTCCTCATCTGATTTAACCGCCTATCTTAATTCCGAAGCATCAACCATTAAAATACCTTATCTCATCATGGCCTGCGTCATCATTATGGTGGCGGTATTTTTTGTATTTACAAAACTGCCCGAGGTAACAGAGGACGGCCACTCTACAAACTTCTCCATCAACGTATTTAAAAATAGCCATCTTAAATGGGCTGTTATCGCCGAGTTTTGTTATGTGGGCGCGCAGGTGGGTGTAGGCAGCTTTTTTATACGGTATTCAAGGTTTGTGGCAGATTTTGCCGAACAAAGGGCTGGCTATTTTTGGGGCGGGGCGTTGGTTGGTTTTATGGTTGGCAGGTTTGCCGGTACTTTTTTTATGCGTTACATAAAACCCGCAAAGCTTTTAAGCCTATACGCCACTATCAATATTTTGTTGCTAATTGTTGCATTAACTGCAAAAGGCAATGTAGCCATCTACGCAACTGTTGCAACGCCGTTCTTTATGTCAATTATGTTCCCTACTATTTTTGCATTGGGCATAAAAGACTTGGGTGAAGAGGCAAAAATAGGCTCGTCATTCTTGGTTATGTCAATCATCGGGGGAGCGTTCATACCTGTTATAATGGGTTATATCTCAGATAAAACAGGCAGCATGCAAACAGCCTATATCATGCCGCTGTTGTGCTTTGTTGTTATATTATATTTTGGTTTGAAAGGCCATAAAATAAAGCTACAGGATAGTGAGTTGATAGATTTGCAGACAGCGGGCAAAGTGCCAACATTCGAGTGATAAAATAGTAAGCATGCAGTCTTATTTTGTTTTAAAACAAATCAAGTATTATGAAAAGATATTGCCTTGCGTTGGATCTTGTGGATGATGAGCAAATGATTAAAGAATACGAAGCATACCATGAACATCCACGACCAGAAATTGTGAAGAGCATAAGGGATGCCGGCGTGACTGTTATGGATATATACCGTGCAGGCAATAGATTGTTTATGATTATGGAAACAGAGAATGATTTTGATTTCGATACAAAGAATGCCATGGATGCCGCCAACCCGAAAGTGCAGGAATGGGAAGCGCTGATGTGGAAATACCAACAAGCCATACCCGCAGCAAAGCCGGGGGAGAAATGGGTGGTGATGGAGCAGATATTTAAACTGCCAATTTGAAGATGTGGTAATTTGAAAATTTGAAAATGATGGGCAGCGGCTAACTCGAAAAGCCCTGAAAGGGCGACATACAATAGCGATGGGTGAAGCCCATCGAAAAAGATACCACGTTTATTCAAAAAGCCCTGAAAGGGCGAAATAAAATTCGCTATTTTTTTTAAGCATGTGCGAGTTAATTCAATAAAAAAATATGAACGAAACCAAATTATTCACGCGCATAAAGTTCCCCCTTTAGGGGGCGGAGAGAGTATGTTCACTTTACAAAATAAGCATGCAGTAATTACAGGCGGGGGCAGCGGCATAGGCAAGGCAATATCAACATTGTTTGCGGCTCAAGGTGCGACAGTCCATATAGTGGATATTCACGGTGAAAATGCAAATGCCACCGCACAGGAAATAAAACAGCAACAAAGCGTTGCTTTTGCCCATGTGTGCGACATCACCAAACAGCAAGAAGTGGCAGAAGTTTTTGGCTCACTGGAAAAAATTGATATGCTGGTTAACAGCGCGGGCATATCACACATAGGCAAGGCTGATACCACAAGTGAATTTGACTTTGATCGCATCTATCATGTAAATGTAAAAGGGTTATACAACTGCTTGCATGTTGCCATACCAATATTGAAGAAAAATAATGGCGGGGCTATCTTAAATATATGCTCTGTTGCAGCGCTAGTTGGTTTGAGCGACCGTTTTGCATACAGCATGAGCAAGGGCGCGGTGTATAGCATGACGTTGAGTGTTGCCAAGGATTATTTGGGAGACAACATCCGTTGCAACTCCATATCACCGGGCAGGGTGCATACCCCTTTTGTGGATGGGTTTTTAAAGAAAACCTACCCCGGCAGGGAGAAGGAGATGTTTGAAAAATTATCAAAAACACAGCCAATCGGCAGGATGGGCCGGCCGGATGAGATTGCCACGCTGGCGTTGTATTTATGCAGCGACGAAGCCTCTTTCATCACCGGCACAGATTACCCCATTGACGGGGGGTTTTTGAAGTTGAATACATAGAAGGTTTCACGCAAAGACGCAAAGGCGCTAAGAAGACAAGTGGGGCGTGGAATTGCATGAACAGAAAAATCTGCATTATAAACCTTAAAAACAAAAATCCCATGACTGAAAATGAACTTTCTAAAATTATTGTTGATTGCTGCTTCAGGATACATAAAAAATTAGGACCAGGACTACTTGAATCAGTTTACGAAGAGATACTGGCTTATGAGTTAAGAAAACAAAATATAACTTTTAAAAGACAACTGGGGATTCCGGTGATTTATGATGATTTGGTGATGGATATTGGTTTTAGAGCAGACATAATCGTTGAAGACAAAGTAATTGTGGAAATTAAGTCTGTTGAATTGATAGCACCGGTTCATCAAAAGCAGTTAATAACTTACTTAAGGCTTACAAACCTAAAATTGGGCTTGCTTGTAAATTTCAACAGTGCCCTTATAAAAAATGGAATTCAAAGGGTTGCAAATAATTTATAAGCGCAAAGCGCTTCGCGTCTTAATGTTTCACGCAAAGACGCAAAGGCGCTAAGAAAAGCCATAAAAGAACAAAGACATATTTAGTTTTTAAACTTTGCGCCTTTGCGTCTCTGCGTGAAAAAAAATAAAAAATAGGTTTTATGAAACTAATAAGATTCGGCTCTTCGGGTGCGGAAAAAACGGGTATCGCGATAGGGGATGTATGGTATGATACCTCCGCGTTTGGTGAAGATTACAACGAGCATTTTTTTGAGCATGACGGCTTAAACAGGCTACAAGCTTTTGTAGATGCCAATCAGGGCAACCTTGCCGAAGTGCCCGCAGGCACAAGGCTTGGCAGCCCTATTGCACGCCCGTCAAAGATCGTGTGCATCGGCCTCAATTATGCCGACCACGCAAGGGAAACAGGAGCAACGCCTCCACCCGAGCCTGTGATATTTTTAAAGTCCACCACATCATTGGTTGGGCCAAATGATGATATCATCATCCCAAAAGATTCTACAAAAACCGACTGGGAGGTTGAACTGGCAGTTGTGATTGGAAAAAAGGCAAGTTATGTGGAAGAGCAAGAGGCGCTAGATTATGTTGCAGGCTATGTGCTGCATAACGATGTAAGCGAACGCGAGTTTCAACTGGAACGTAGCGGCACATGGGACAAGGGCAAGGGTTGCGATACTTTCGCGCCATTAGGCCCTTGGTTAGTTACTCCGGATGAGATTGACGATGTTGAAAACCTGCGCCTGTGGCTTACTGTAAACGGCAAAACCATGCAGGATGGCACTACCGCCAATTTTATATTTAAACTGCCGTTTGTTATAGCCTATGTAAGCAGGTTTATGACGCTGCTTCCCGGTGATGTAATTTCAACAGGCACGCCAGCGGGCGTGGGCCTTGGCATGAAACCCAACGTGTACTTGCAACCAGGCGATATTGTTGAACTTGGCGTTGATGGCCTCGGCACATCCAAACAGCATCTGGTGGCCTACCATAAGGGAATATAAAAACATTTGACTTGGATGGATAAGAACACTTTACATAGCGACGGCGTTGGGTCTTCTTCTTACCCCCCTTTAGTCCGCGAGGACTCCTATGGAGGGGATGGGGGCGTCATTGACTCCCACCAGCATTTCTGGCAATTTAACCCCGTGCGCGATAGCTGGATAAATGACGACATGCGTGTTATTCAGCAGGATTTTTTGCCAGACCATTTGTTTCCCATACTGGAAGAAAACGGCGTGCACGGGACTGTGATTGTACAAAGCGACCAAAGCGAAGAGGAGAATATTTTTCAGTTGGGTAATGCGGATAAATTTGATTTTATAAAAGGAGTGGTAGGTTGGGTAGATTTGCAAGATGACAATGTAGACGAGCGGCTTTCCTATTATAGCGGTTTTGAAAAGATGAAAGGTTTTCGTCATGTGCTGCAAGGTGAGAAGGACAGGGCTTTAATGCTGAAGCCTGCTTTTAAACATGGTATCAGTTTACTAAGCAAATATGGCTTTACGTATGACATCCTTATCTTCCCAGACCAGTTACAATATTCACTTGACTTGGTGAGGGGATTTCCTGAGCAGCTATTTGTGATTGACCATATTGCAAAGCCTTATATAAAAGCCGGCAAGATTGACGATTGGAAAAAAGATATGCAAACCATAGCGCAACAGCAAAATGTATATTGTAAAATTTCGGGCATGGTTACGGAGGCAGACTGGAAGCAATGGAAAAAAGAAGACCTGCTGCCTTATATTGATGTGGTGGTAAATGCCCTTGGCACCAAGCGCATTATGTTTGGTTCGGACTGGCCGGTATGTTTGGTGGCATCATCATACAAGCAATGGATTGAGTTGTTACAGGAATATTTTTCGGCATTTTCGCAAGAGGACAAGGACGCATTTTTTGGCAATAATGCGGCGATGTTTTATAAACTCTGATGCTCCTCGGAACTTGCAGTTCCGAGGCTTTATGTTGTTGCCTTTGGCAACGTATATTTCGTCGGTGATGTTGATGTTCTTCACTCTTTACTACTGTTGGGGTTTTCACCAACAGTGATTTGAAGGCGAGCAGGCAGCAAATAAAACGCCGCTATACTTATTCTTTGTTGGTGAAAACACCAACAAAGGCGGAGAACATTGATTTGAGAACAAACGGAAAGTAAAAAAAAGAAAAAAAACTATATGAATTTGCAACTACACAATAAGGTAATCATCGTAACAGGCGGAGCCAAAGGCATTGGCGAAGGCATAGTAAAAATATTGGCTGCCGAAGGCGCCATACCCGTGATTGTTGGAAGGAATGAAGCCGACAACCTTAAGACACTGCAAGCAGTTGAGGCCACAGGCGGCAAGGCTTACCAGATGGCAGCGGAGTTAACACAGCCGCAGGCGAGTGAGAAGGCCGTGAAGGCCGTGCTTGATAAATTCGGAAAGATTGACGGTCTCGTCAACAACGCAGGCGTAAATGACGGCGTGGGGCTTGAGAAGGGCTCTTATGAAGCATTCATGGCATCGCTGCATAAGAATGTGGTGCATTATTATTTGATGGCGCACTATGCATTGCCTGCGTTAATACAATCAAAAGGCGCTATTGTAAACATTACTTCCAAAACTGCGGAAACAGGGCAGGGCGGAACTTCTGCATATGCCGCTGCAAACGGCGGGCGAAATGCGTTGACCAGGGAGTGGGCCGTTGAATTATTAAAATATGGTATCCGTGTTAATGCGATTGTGGTGGCCGAATGCTGGACACCGTTATACGAAAACTGGATAAAAACACTGCCCAACCCCGCTGAAAAATTAAAAGAGATTGAAGCAAAAATACCTTTGGAAAACAGGATGACTACCGCCGAAGAAATTGCTAACATGACAGCTTTTTTGTTGTCGTCTGCATCAAGCCACACAACGGGGCAATTGATACATGTTGACGGCGGATATGTACACCTAGACAGGGCGCTGGCGAATGCGTGATGTTTGTCAATCATTCATCATTTCAAATTAAATTTTGTGGAAATTGCCTTTCAATTCAATCTATATAATCATTCAATTCATCGATTTTTTTGCTTACCTGTTGTTGGTTTAAACCACTTACCCTTATTTTTAAGCCTCTAACATAAACAACCAATAATATGGCTTTAAGCGACCAATCCGCTACCCCATTTTTTAAAGAGTCCAAGCCCGCTTCCATAAGACTCTGGCATTGGCTTGCTTTCATTTTTTTCTTCGCAACCATTACCACGGTAGTGCTTGCTTCAACCTTGTTCAGGACGAGGGACAACATAACAATGGTACAAGACCTCGTAAAAGAAAGAGGCGGCACAGTTACCGATGACCAAGCCCGCAACGTCGCCCACGAATACAGCGATAAACTTTGGATGCTGCATAAATACATTGGCTTTGGCCTGTCAATCCTCATGCTTTGGCGCATTGTTACAGAGATAGCCCTCTCCAAAGAAAAGAGACTTGCAACCCGAATACGCAAAGCAACAAGTTTCCCCCAGCAAGGAGGTGAAAAAAGACATTTCTTACTAGTACAATATGGCTACGTTTTATTTTACGCCATGTTTATTTTGATGGCATTGACAGGGCTTGTGCTGGCTTTTGAAGACTGGCAATGGCTTGACCCTGTTCATAAGGCATCCAGTAATATACACAGCATACTACAGTGGGGCTTATACGCATATATGCTGATACATATTTTTGGCGTTTTGCGTGCAGACCTTACCAAGTATGGCGGCATTGTATCGCGTATGATTAACGGTAAAGCGTAACTACCATCTTATCGTTTCTGCTCAAACCAGAACACACCTTTTTTATTGGATACAATTATATCAGGCAGCCCGTCAAGGTTAATGTCTTTTACCAACACTTGCAGACCCACGCCCGAGTTGTCGTCTATTTGGTGCGGTATCCACGTTGGGTTTATGCCTGGTTTAAATTCAAACCAATACAATACACTCGGCTCGTACGATCCGGAATCCCTTCCGTTCTCTGCAAAGTAGCGTTTGCCCGTAACCAAGTCGAGGTTGCCATCACCGTTAATGTCTGCCAACGCAAGTGCGTGCGACTCCGAAAAGCCTTTATAAATTTCATGTAGTTTCCAGCTTGCATTTCCTTGGGCATCCTTCCCCTGTTCGTGCCACCAAATGCCATAGCTATGCGACGAGGAACTAATTACATCCACCAGCCCATCGCCGTTAACATCCTTTATGTACATCTGGGCGCAGTCAGGCCCAAGGTCGGCAGGGTGAAAGGTCCAGTTCGGCTGCCTGGGGTCTTTGGGTGTTTCCCACCATCCTTTGGTTATCACAACATCAGGCCGGCCATCGCCATTCATATCGCCCCATCCAAGGCCATGTGTGTATTTATTTGTCCAGGGAGCACCTTTACTCTCTGCTATTACATACTTCGTCCATGTCGTGTCCCCTTTTTTGGTGGGCGATTTAAGCCAAATCATCTGCTTTGCTACCGGGTCGTTGCACAAAAGGTCGGGCCTGCCATCACCATCTATGTCAACCAAAGCGGGAGACTCGATGCCTATATGTGCTTGTATAGCATGCATCACCCACAGGCCGGGTTTGTTTTTTGGGTTCTCGTACCATACCACCTCTTCACCGGGCCAGCCAACGCGAATAACGTCCATCCAACCATCCTGGTTTACATCCATTGAAAAGTCCAGGAACGAATTGCTGTACCCCGTGGATGGCGAAAATGTTTCCGCTTTTGCAATCAAATGCCTTGTCCATGTGGGTGCCTCAAACCAATACCCCCCGGCAATAATATCGGGCTTGCCGTCTTTGTTTATATCGGCCACTGCAACCCCTTCCGAAAGAAAATCGTTGGTGATGACGTGCTTTATAAACTGTTGCGCGTTGGCTTTAGATGAGAGCAGTGTTATTATCAATAACACAGGTATTCTTAATTTTTGTATGGCAGGCATGTGCAAGCAATTTGTGCAACAAGGTAAGGAATATATATGTGGGGGAGAAATTCATCGCATAATCAAATTGCAGCCCTGTAAAATTTCCGGAAGTCACATAATTGTCGAATTTGGTGAAAATTCTATAGACGGTATTTTGCATTATGTTTTGCTTGGCTGCTGGAGTTTTGGTTCAGCCGAATAGTGACGAAACTTGTCGTTTTAATTTTATTATTTTGAATCCATAATAAATACAGTCTCTTTTATTTCTTCTAAAAGCATCTCAAAATGAATTGCCTTCATTCTGTTTAAAAATTTGGCTATTTGACTTTCATTAAAACCAAGCACGATATAGGTTCTAAATTGACACCCTGCCTTTGGCAATGGCGACTCAAACATTTCATTGGCACATTGAAAAGAAAACTTGTCTTTACTTGATGTGGCCGACATCATTACCCCGGTATACCTATTTTCATATCTGTTAGACCTGTTGGAACTGATAATTAAAACAGGGTGGGGCAGATCTTTGCCATCCGGAAGAAGTATGTCTTCTTTTAAATAAATTAAATCTCTTTGGCTATAGGGCATTTATTACTACAATACTGAATTGATAGAAATTAGTGTGGCCACCTCATTTAATCTTTTATCCTCATTATTATTTTCGTGAATATCATCATACGCAATATGTCTCAGCCGGGATTCTGTTTTGTATAAATTTCTTAGTATGGCAGAGCATGTTTCTTCCATTATTTCATTATCAAAAAATTTCATTTTTTCCAATGAATGGTATATTTTGATAAAATGTTTTAAAGCTTTTTCACTTGATGGATAAACTTTCTTTGCTTGCTGTTTGTCCAACTCTGCAAGTATTTTAATTATGCCTTCTGTCATAATAAGCACTTTCCCTAGATCATTATTAAAATAAGTAAGGATACCAGTCTTAAATGATTTGATGCTAAATAATTTTTTGTAGAAAGAAAAAACATTCAGGAAAAATACCTTTACATCCAACAATCTGTTGCCGTAAAAAGGGTCTACATTATATATAAGGTTCTCAGAAACCATAAAAGTGTAGTGCTTTATCGTTAATTTGACGCGCAACTCATTGCCGTCAAATAGACAGCCCTAATCCATGTAAAGTTGTGTAATTTTAGTTAAACTAAAATAAATTTTTTAAAATAACATGGTTAATTTGTGACAAACTAAGCTACAAGTGATTGATAATCAATTTGTATTTCTAACGGTGTAACAGCGCTTTTAATAGTCATAAGTCATTTAGTAGCCAGATCATCGCCACATAAAAAGTGCTGATATCCTTTTCACTCCCTCCTTTTTTATCCTTCCAAACCACTTATTTTTACATCAAACTATCTTGTTTACATCAAACTATCTTGCCGGTGAAAAATCTTTTATTTATCTGCGCCTTTGTATTTTTTGTTTTTGCATCCCCCGCGCAGTATGCAATTGTTACAACAAAAGCGGGCGCGATAACCATAACTTATAAGGATAACCCAGTCTTTACAGGCAAGTTGCCTGGCAGTTCTTCATCATACCGCATCCGCCATAACAAACAAGAAATTAATAACGCGCTGTATCAAGTCATCTCCATAAACTCCAACGATGCCCAGAGTTTTGAAATGAAGGGTGAAATTTATGGCAGCGACGAAAGCATTGCCTGCGAAAGCGGGCCGCGCGACAAAGGCTTGCGGGTAGTGCGCCACGTGGTGGGGCAAAGCCATAACCTGCTTAACAATGCAGTGTACAACCGCAAGCAGGATTGGCTGCTATCATTTGATAATATCTATCCAAAAATCAGCATAACTCCGGCCAAGCACCATCCAGTTTTCAAAAGGCTTGTTAATCTCCAATGCAAACAATCCTGTGGTGGTAGTTGTGCTTGCATCAAAAGGCCGCGGGCCGCTGCCGCTCATTTCAACATCGGCCAGTTGGATAAGCGATGATTTGGACGGGTCTACATCATACACCTGGTCGGGCTGTGTATATAAAACGGGGATGCTTCGTTTGGCGGCCTCAATTAAATGTGAATTTTCATACTTTTCGGGCTTGTCAGTAAGCATAAAAGCCGAGCCGGTGAGCGATGTTGCAGTGCAACTTCTGTATGCTTCTTTTTCGCTTAGCACAATATGGTCTGGATCGTTGCGCCAAACAATATTGTTGTATGAATTGAATTGTGCCAGCCCCGCATAACTGTAGCCATCATTGCCTATGCGGCACCCGTCAACCAGACCAACCAATTCAGGACGGATTCCCCAGCAGGCTAGCAAATAATTTTCTTTGCCGGTTTGTTTGCGCACCTCTTTTACTACATTCCTGTATGCTTCAATCCTGTCATAATTTTTTTCTTTAAAATATTGCGCATAGGTATTGTATCCCTCATACTTTAAATGGCGCAACGC
>Ga0207091_1016_pt2 | contig 35148 bp, 31 predicted proteins | sample Alteio_BWMinHeat_47_FD_153534 | JGI IMG/M metagenome (GOLD analysis project Ga0207091, IMG submission 153534) | Enriched cells from forest soil in Barre Woods Harvard Forest LTER site, Petersham, Massachusetts, United States -... | ecosystem: Environmental > Terrestrial > Soil > Temperate forest >... | reverse complement strand
AGTTGCATACGGAATTTTCCCATCAGAGGCAGCTATCAAGGAATCTTTAATAACTGAATCTCGCTTACAAAATCTGCGACACAAACAACACTTAGGTAAAAAAGAATCTCCGGATGTAGGGTTCGAACCTACGACAAACGGATTAACAGTCCGCTGCTCTACCACTGAGCTAATCCGGAATAGCCCACAGATCTTAAGAAAATCTGCCATTAAAAGCAACATGAGGAGAAACATAAAATTAAATTTAATCTTGGTTCTTTAGGGAAGTTCCTTATACTGGAGGGGTGGAAGAGATTTTTGGCTACGTTGAAAATATTGTCTTTGCAGGAGAGAGTTTTACCGTTGCACGGCTCAAAGAACCGCGCAAACAAGAACTCACCAGCATCGTCGGCCCCCTGCCTGCTTTGCAGCCTGGAGAAACGGTCCGGTGTGTGGGAGAGTGGAAACACCATCCCCAATACGGAAGGCAGTTCGATGTTAAGGAATTTGAGTCAAAAGAGCCGTCTGATCTCTACGGCATCCAAAAATATCTAGAATCGGGGCTGATCAAAGGGATAGGCCCTGCCTATGCAGAAAGAATCGTCCAGCGCTTTGGAGTCAATACACTGCAGGTCATCGATTCTGATCCTAGGAGGCTCTCTGAAGTCGAGGGAATAGGCCCTAAACGGATCGAGATGATCATCTCGTGCTGGCATCTGCAAAGAGGCATCCGACAGGTGATGGTCTTTTTACAATCGCATGGCGTTACAACGGCTTTTGCTCAAAAAATCTACAAAGTCTACGGCGATCAAAGCATCGAAAAAGTGAAAGAAGATCCGTTTGCCTTAGCAAGAGACATTGGCGGAATTGGGTTTACGATTGCTGATCGCATTGCTCAAAGGATCGGAATTCCTGCCTCGAGCGCGACAAGAGTCCAAGCTGGGATTGAACATATGCTCTGGGAGCTGTCCAATGACGGTCACACGTGCTATCCAGAAGCTGAGCTAAAAACTGGAGCTGCTGGCATGCTGCAGCTGGGCGAGGATATCGTTGGGGAAAATATCCAAACGAGTGTACGCGATGGCGGGCTCATCCGCGAAGGCGATCTGATTTGGCTGAAACCATTTTATCATGCTGAAGTTGGAATTTCTAGAGAACTCAAAAGGCTGCAAATGGCGCCAAGCAGTTTACGACAGGTCCATGTTGAAAAAGCACTCGCATGGGTCGAAGAAAAGCTAAAGCTAGAGTTTGCTCCTGAGCAAAAGACAGCGATTGCTCAATCGATCCAAGAAAAAGTCCATATCATCACCGGCGGTCCTGGAACTGGAAAAAGTACGATCACGCGGGCCATTTTAAGGATTTCAGAAAAGCTGACCGATTCGATTTTGATGGCTGCTCCCACTGGGCGTGCTGCGAAGCGGATGACGGAGATCACCGGCAAAAAAGCCTCGACGATTCATAGTATGCTGGAGATGGACTTTGTCAGCGGCGGATTTAAACGGAATAAAGAAAACCCCCTCAAATGCGATCTGCTGATCATCGATGAAGCGAGCATGATCGATACGCTCCTTTTTTATCAGCTCTTAAAGGCCATCCCCTCTTCAACACGGCTGATCTTGATTGGAGATATCGATCAGCTGCCGAGTGTGGGCGCAGGAAACGTCCTGAAAGACCTGCTGGCTTCTGAGACGGTGGGATTTACACGTCTGACACAGATCTATCGACAAGCAGCCCATTCTAAAATCGTGACCAATGCGCATCGGATTAACCGAGGAGAGTTTCCTGAATTTTTAGGAGGATCAGACTTCAAGTTTGTCGAAAATGAGACCCAAGAAGAGATTTTAGCGACCATTATTGATCTTGTGACCAAGCGGCTACCGGGGATGTTCCGTTTCCATAAATTTGAAGACATCCAAGTGCTCTCTCCCATGAAACGGGGAATCATCGGCTGTGAAAATCTCAATGTCGTCTTGCAAAAAGAGCTCAATCCGAGCATCGCACCTCTTTGCAGAATGGGAAGAACCTTTCACGTCAACGACAAGGTGATGCAAATCCGCAACGACTATGAAAAACTTGTCTTCAATGGCGACGTTGGAACAATTCTATCAATCGACCTATCCAACCAAATGCTCACGGTTCGTTTTGAAGATCGAAGGGTCGAATACAGCTTTTCTGAAATTGATGATCTAGTCCTGGCCTACGCGGTTTCTATCCACAAGTACCAAGGAAGCGAATGCCCCTGCATCATCATTCCCCTGCACATGAGCCATTTTAAAATGCTTCACCGGAATCTCCTCTACACCGGAATCACACGAGGGAAAAAACTGGTGATCTTAGTCGGCACAAAACAAGCCATCAGCATGGCTGTCAGAAACGATGAGGTTAAGAAGCGGTTTACAGGGTTGGCTAACGCTTTGAAAGCAAGTACTTAAGCAAATGCTGTTCTTGAAATTCCAACGTTCTGCTTAGTTCGGAGAATCTCGCCACTTTTAAGAATGGGTTTGACCTGCGTACGATATTTTTTCCCATCAGAGGCAGTATGTAAGGAATCCTTACTAACTGAACCTTTCTTTCGTTTCGAACTATTAAGCATTGCTTAATAGTTCCCTCCTCTAATTGCGCATGAATTTTTTGCGGGGCAACATAGTCTAAAACTGATTTGAGTGCAAAGGCTATTTGATGAGAGTCTTGAGTTTATTTTCCTCAGCTTGAATGAGTTCATTCTCAACACGTTTGAACAAGACTTGAGGCTGAGGAAGAGCTCGTCCTTCGGGAATCTCTTCCTTGATCACTTTATCCCAGTTTTCTTTGGAAAGGGTTGTGGTGTAGCCGAGCATTTCCCAGAGCTTTTGGGCTGCTTCTGGGATGATGGGAGAAGAAACTAAAGCAAGCTTTTTGAGGCATTCGAGGCAGCAGTAGAGAGTTGATTCCATTTGGGGGAGGGTCTCTGGAGATTTGGCGAGTGCCCAGGGCTTTTTTTCATCAAAATAGACGTTGCCGGTTTGGGCAACCTGCATCATGAGCTGTGAAGCCCGGCGAAGACTAAAGTGGCTGTAGGCTTCAGCAGCTTCTTTGACGAGATCGTCGAGCTGTTTTAAGAAAGCTTGATCGGCATCCTTTTTGGAAGGGACTTTGCCGCCGGCTTTATTCTGGATAAACACGAGAACACGGTTGGCAAGGTTGCCGTATTTTCCGAGGAGCTCAGAGTTGCAGCGGGTTTGGAAATCTTTCCAGGTAAATTCAGAATCTTGATTTTCAGGAGCATTCGCTGCCAGGGTGTAGCGGATCTGATCGGCAGTGAAATTTTGGAAGAAGTCAGCAAGATCGATAGTCCAGCCTTCTGATTTACTAAATTGACGGCCTTCTAGGTTGAGAAACTCATTAGCGGGAAGCTCATCGACTTTTTTGTACGGGATGTTTTGTCCCATTTCCATTGCGGGGAAAAAGACGGCATGAAACGGGATATTGTCTTTGCCGACGAATTCGACGTAGTGGGTAGAGGGATCGAGCCAGTATTTTTCCCAGGCGTCGGGTGTGCCCTGGAGCTGGGCCCAGTCTTTAGTCATGGAGATGTAGCCAATGGGCGCATCAAACCACACGTAGAGAACTTTTCCTTCGGTTCCAGGAAGAGGAATCGGGACTCCCCACTCGCCATCGCGGGTGATGGCGCGGGGTTTGAGATCATCAACGTACGATTTGGCAAAGTTGATGACATTGGCCTTCCAATTCTTTTGGCTGAGCCATTTGGAAAGCTGATCTTTGAATTTGTCGAAAAGAAGGAACCAATGTTTGGTGGCTTTGAGAACGAGGGGGGCATTGGTAAGTTTTGACCGGGGATCTTTTAAATCGGTGGCTTCGTAGCTAGCGCCGCACCGTTGGCATTCATCGCCGCGGGCTGATGGATTGCCGCATTTGGGGCAAATGCCGACAACATACCGGTCGGCTAAGAATCGGTTATCCTGAGGCGAATAAAGCTGGTCTGTGACCTTTTCTTCGATATAACCGTTGGTCAAAAGGTCTAAGAAGAACTGCTGGGTTGTCGGAATGTGTCCTTTCCAAGTGGTGCGGGAAAAATGATCAAAAGAAAAATTGAGCTGGTCAAAGAGGTCTTTATTGATTTTGTGGAAAATATCGACGTGCTCCTGAGGAGTTCGTTTGGCCAGATCTGCGCTGAGTGTGATGGCAACGCCATATTCGTCAGATCCGCAGATATAGAGAACATCTTTGCCTTGGAGTCTTTCAAAACGGGCATAACAATCCGCTGGAAGGTATGCGCCTGCAATATGCCCAAAATGGAGCTGTCCATTGGCATAAGGAGTAGCAGATGTAATGAGAACCTTATTGGTTTTCATCTCTGCGGTCTTCTGCCTCGGCTTTATCTAAAGCTTCCAATTGCTCTGGAGTATAAAGAGTTGGATTCTTTTGGATATCTTTGAGCAGCTCTGGAATATCGACTTCGTGTCCTGATTTAATCAAATAGCGGGCCACGTTGATCGCGAAGAGCGCTAATTCGAAATTGTCTTTGAAGTGCTTTTTGAGCGCTTCGTTGGTCAATTGTTCTTTTTGGTTCATGTTGTTCTCCTAACTTTGTGTTCTTCAGCGATGAAGATGCTTTTTAAAACGGTATAAGCTGTATCGAGGTTGTCATTGACGATGTGGTAGTCATAGTGATGCACCATCTCCAGCTCGTGCTTGGCAAAGGCTAGCCTTTCTTCCATCGACTGGGTATTTTCTGTTTGACGTTTTTGCAAACGCTCTTTCTGTTCAGCCAGTGAAGGAGGGCTGATAAAAATAAAAATTGCGTCCTTCAATTTTTTTTGCAGCTGAAGCGCGCCTTGTGTGTCAATGACAAGGACGACGTGTTTGCCTTGAGCTGTCTGCTTTTTAATAAATTCGCCTGATGTGCCGTAGTTTTCTCCGAAGAGGGTCACATGCTCGAGAAATTCCCCCTTAGCGACTTTGTCTTGGAAGGTTTTTTTATCAAAAAAGTAGTAGTCTTTCCCGTCTTTCTCACCTGGGCGAGGAGCACGGGTTGTGCAAGAGACGTTTCGAACAACGGAAGAGAACTCATGGGTCAGCTTATCGACAAGGGTGGTTTTCCCAGTGCCTGCAGGAGCGCTGATCACAAAGATAAGGCCTTGGTGTAAATTGCCTAAAAGTTTACTCAATGTTTTGTACCTGTTCTCGGATTTTTTCTACTTCACTCTTGATCACGATGGCCACTTTGGAGATATCGGTATCGCCGGCTTTGGCCATCAAAGTGCCGATCTCGCGGCCCATTTCTTGGGCTAAAAAGTCCAGAGTACGCCCAACGCTTTTTTCTTTCGAGGATAGATATTGGCTCATCTGCTCTAAATGGGAGTAGAGGCGTGTGACTTCTTCTGAAATATCGGCCTTGTCAGCAAGGAGCGCAGCTTCTCGTAGGAGCCGATCTTCATCGACATTGATTTCTTTCATCCGATCTTGGAGTTTTTTGCGGTATCTTTCTTGCAGCATTGGCTGCCATTTTAAAATCTTCTGGAGCTCTTTCTGGATATGGCCGGTCCGCTTTTCAATGTCGGAAACAAGAGCTTTGCCTTCTTTTTCCTTCATGAGGGTCCAATTCTTTGCAGCGAGTTCCCAAGCTTTTTGAAGATCGGCCGTTAAGGCTTTTTCTTCAAGAGGGACATCTTGTGGATTGAGCCTATCGACGAGGAATTTTAGATCGACAGAAGTGGCAGGATATCCGAGAGCTTTAGCGATTTTTTGCCATTTTTTCTGGTGCTCTTTTAAGGCATGGAGAGATTCTTCAAGTTCGAGGCATTCAAAAGAGACCCGGACGGAGACTTGACCTCGATCAGCCACAGTGCTAATCCATTTACGGAGATCGCCATCTAAGAACATCAAGGTGTGCGGGAGCGCAATATTCATATCGAGGCCTTTTCGGTTGACAGAGTGGATGTCCACTGTCCAGCGGCCGAGTTTCGAGTGGTGTTTGGCGCGGCCATAGGCCGTCATACTGCGTCGATTCATATATTTTTTACTGGTTCATAACTTCTTCGGTGGATCGGGCAAGGTCCTAATGTTTTTAAACTCTCTAAATGTTTTTGCGTTCCATACCCTTTATGCTCATTAAAACCGTATCCAGGCCATGTTTTGTGGTACTCGAGCATCATTTTATCTCGGGTCACTTTGGCTAAGATGCCAGCTGCCATGACCGATTGGGAAAGGGAGTCTCCTTCGACAATCCCTTCACAAAAAATCTCTAATTGCAGGCTCTTAGGAAACTGATTGCCATCAAACAAGATATAATCAGGCTTTTGTTTCAGTTGTAAAATCGCTGCAACCATTGCCTGAAAAGTCGCCTGTAAGATGTTGATCTGATCGATCATCAGTGCATCAACGATCCCAACCCCTGATAAAATTTCAGGATTTTCCATGATCAAATGGTAGAGCCTTTCCCGCTCCTCAGCGCTCAGCTTTTTACTGTCATTGATCCCAGGAAGATAGAAATTTTCGGGAAAAATGCAAGCAGCAGCTACCACGGGTCCAGCAAGTGGTCCCCTTCCTGCTTCGTCAACACCCGCGATACTCTTATAGCCTTGGCTGCGGGCTCTTTGTTCGTAAGCAGTCAATTTCTTTAGACGGGCAGTCTCACGTCGCTGCTGTTTCAGGAGTGACTGTTTCTTCACGGGCAGCTCCTCCGATTTGCTCTTTAACTTTAGAAGCCTTACCTGAAGTGCCTCGTAAGTGATAGAGCTTAGCTTTACGGACTTTTCCGCTCTTGGTCACTTCAACTTTTGCAACGCGTGGGCTATGGACGAGGAACACTCTTTCCATCCCAGCGCCGTAAGAAACGCGGTACAGCGCAACGGTTTCAGAAAGGCCACTTCCTCTACGTGCAATCACGGTCCCTGTGAACATCTGGATACGCTCTTTTTCACCTTCAACAATCCGGGTGTGGATCGTCAGGGTATCACCCACGTGAAAAGTGGGCAGGTCTTTCTTAAGAAAGCCCTTTTCGATCTCTTGCATAATTTTATTCTGTTTCATTTTCAGTCTCCTTTAAAATTAATTCTGGCCGTACTCGCTTTGTTTTGGCCAGGCCTTGTTTCCGCCGCCATTTGGCGATCTCGGCGTGATTGCCTCTCTTCAAAACGTCGGGTATCGGTATTCCTTCAAACATTTCAGGGCGCGTGTAGTGAGGCGCATCAAAAATCCCTTCCTGAAACGAATCTTGCCCTGCAGCCTCTTCATGTCCGAGAACTCCAGGAATAAATCTTGCCATGGCATCGACTAAAACAATCGCAGCCAGGCATCCATTGGTCAGCACATAGTCGCCAATGCTGATCTCTTCATCCACCTCTTTTAGAGCCCTTTCATCGACTCCCTCATAGTGTCCGCAAAGTAAAACGAGGTGCTGCTTCTGCGAGAGTTCTTGACATTTTGCCGCTGTCAGCTTCTTTCCTTGCGGAGAGAGGTAGACCACGTGGCTCTTTTCTCTCTTCACACTCCGAATGGCCTGGCAGACCGGCTCTGGCATCAGGACCATTCCTGGACCTCCACCATAAGGCCGATCGTCGACCTTCGCATAGTTTCCCTTTCTCGGAGCAAAATCTCGGATGTCCACTAAATGGATGTCCAGGAGTTTACTCTCCCTGGCCCTCTTTAAAATGCTCACATCGAAGGGGCCAGAGAAGTAGTCGGGGAAAAGGGAAAGGATATCAACTCTCATCCTTTTTCTTTGCAGTTGTACGACGTTTTTTTGGCTCTTCTGTTGCTGGAGCAGCTTCTTTTTTCACAGGAGCTGCTTTCTTTTCAGCTTTTTTCAAGCGGCGTCTTTGAGAAGCCTGTTTCACACGTGAGGCGCTCTTTTGGTTTTTCAGAACTTTGATCACTTCAGGAGCAACGCCTTTCACGAGTTTTTCCGCGCTAGGGCTGAGCTCTGCGCCTTTGCTGAGCCAATAGTTCAATCTTTCCTTATTAAGCTGAAGGTCAAGCTTTGCATTGTGAGGATTGTAAGATCCGAGTGTCTCTAAATATTTGCCATCGCGAGGATTGCGAATATCGGTAACGACTAAACGAAACGTTTGTCGGTTTTTACGACCTTGTTGTCGTAAACGAATTTTAACTGCCATGTTTTAACTCCATTGTTTAACTTTTAAAAAGGTCTCCAAAGCCTTTCAAACCCGAAGGATTTTTCGGCATCTGCTTCATCATATCCTTCATTCTTTTGAAACCTTTGATGAGCCGGTTCACATCATCGACCGTTGTTCCGCTACCTTTAGCCATTCTCCAACGTCTTTGTGGAATCAGCTCAACTTGCTCTAATCTTTCACTTGGTGTCATCGATAAAATAATCGATTCAACTTTCTTGAACTCTCCTTCGGACCTGTCGAGATCAGGAAGATCTGGAAGTCCGGGAATCATCTTCAAAAGTCCTTTCAAAGAACCCATTCTCTTAATGGAAGCCATCTGCTGTAAGTAGTCGTCGTAGGTGAAAGAGGCTTTTTTGATTTTTTCTTCTAACTTTTGCGTCTGTTTTTCGTCGAATTCTTCTTTGGCTTTCCGCACGAGATTGACCACATCGCCCATGCCTAAGATCCGGTCGGCCATCGATTGAGGATTGAACGGCTGCAGGTCGGCAATTTTCTCTCCTACGCCTTCGAATTTGAGCGGCTTTTGGGTCACTTCGCGGATCGAGATTGCAGCACCCGCACGGGAGCTGCCATCGAGCATCGTTAGGATCGTTCCAGTGATCGAGATTTGTTTGTCGAATTCGACAGCTGTTGTGACAGCGTCTTGACCGGTTGTGCTGTTTGCGACAAAGAGAATTTCTTGAGGGTTGACCGCTTTTTTAATCGCGACTAGCTGCTCCATCAGCTCTTGATCGATATGCAAACGGCCCGCCGTGTCGACGATGAGGACGTCAAATCCTTCTGTTTTAGCTTTTTTTAGCGCCTGCTCAGCAACAGTGACTGGATTAGCTTCTCCCACAAAAACCGGGACATTAATGGTTTGGCAAAGGGTTTGAAGCTGAGTTACAGCAGCAGGACGTTGAAGATCACAGGCTGCAACAAGAACTTTTTTCTGTTTTTTCTGAAGATGATGGGCAAGTTTTGCGGCAGTCGTTGTTTTACCAGACCCTTGAAGGCCGCAGAGCAAAATGACAGAAGGAGAACCTTTTAATTCGAGGGGTACTTCTTCAGCTCCCATGAGTGTAATCAATTCATCATGAACGATTTTGATGAACTGATCTCCCGGGGAGACTGCTTTGATCACCGCATCGCCCACAGCTTTTTCTTTGACCTTTTTGACAAAGTTGCCAACAACCGTGAAATTCACATCGGCATCGAGCAAAGCCAACCGGACTTGCCTGACCGCATCGGAGATATTATCTTCCGATAGCGTCTTCTGCCCCACCAAATGGGTCAGCAAATTCTTAAATTTTTCGGTCAATGTTCCAAACATAATAATTGGAGGCCAATCTTACACTAAAACTCTTTCAGTTTCAAGAAAGACTTGCTAAAATGAATCGGTCATGGGAAGACCAGTCCTGAGCAACCTGCACGCTCTTCCAAACTAAAGGATCGAATAAATTTTTTATTTGCTCCCCCATGCCCGCCCCAATTTCAAAATAAACTTTTCCATTAGGTTTTAAATAACGAGGCAAATCTCGCGCAAGCCGCTCATAAAATTCAAAGCCAGAAACTCCGCCCACTAGCGCCATTTTAGGCTCCAACAACACCTCGCGGTCTAACCGAAGGTAATCTTTTTCAGAGATATAGGGAGGGTTGCAGACGATGATGTCAGCCTTGCTTTGAAAGGGCTTCAAAAGATCGCCTTGTAAAAATTCGACTTCGACATTATTTTTCTCTGCATTTTCTTTTGCTGTACTCAAAGCTTCTTCAGAAAGATCGGATAAAACAACCTTGCAGTCGGGTCTTTTTTTCTTGAGCGCGATCCCAATGCAGCCAGAGCCCGTGCAGACATCCCAGATTTCAACAGGCGTGGGTGGAAGTTCTTTGAGAATCCGATCGGCAAGAATTTCTGTCTCCTGACGAGGGATGAGAGTGTTTTTGTTCACTTTGAGGCAACAGCCTAAAAATTCGACTTCTCCAGCAATATATTGCCACGGCTCCCCTTCTGCTCTTCTTTTCACGGCCTGGCGAAGCTCTGTCAGTTCTTGCTCACCAAGAGGGCGGTCAAACTGCATATAGAGTTCAATGCGGGGAAGCTTGAGAACAGAAGAGAGCAACTCTTCGACCTGGCGTCGCGCCCTTTCGATTCCCCTTTTCTCCAGAAACTCGGTTGAAAGTTTTAGAACTTCACTTAACGTTTTCATTTCCTTCGAGCTTTTGTTGGTGGAAATACGCAATTAAAGCATTGGTAAATTCATCAAGGTCTCCATCGAGCACACTGTTGAGATTATAAAGAGTGAGATTGATCCGATGGTCGGTGACACGGTTTTGAGGGAAATTGTAGGTGCGGATTCTTTCAGAGCGGTCTCCAGATCCGACTTGAGAAGATCTCAGCGATGACATCTCATGATGAGCTTTGCGCCGTTTTTCTTCAATGATCTGAGCAGCCAAGAGCTTCATTGCTTTGGCTTTGTTTTTGTGCTGGCTACGCTCATCTTGGCAAGTGACGACAGCGCCTGTTGGAACGTGGGTAATTCGGACAGCAGAATCGGTGGTATTGACGTGCTGACCGCCAGCTCCTGAAGCGCGGTAGGTATCGATGATCAGGTCTTTTTCATTGATCTCTAATTGTTCTTCTTCAGTCGGCTCAGGAAGGACTGCAATGGTGACGGCAGATGTATGGATTCTGCCTTGGGCTTCGGTGTCGGGGACGCGTTGGACACGGTGCGTTCCAGCTTCATATTGAAGATGGCGAAAAACATTCGGCCCAGAAAACGTCATGATGTACTCTTTAAATCCCCCTCTTTCAGATGGGGCGGCAGAGAGAGTTTCATATCTCCAGCCTTTGGAATCGGCATAACATTTATACATCCGGACGCAGTCGCCGACAAAAAGGGCAGCTTCGTCCCCGCCGGTTCCAGCGCGGATTTCCATGATGACACTGCGGCTATCGAAGGGATCAGGAGGAACGAGAAGGTTTTCGAGTTTAAGACGGAGTTTTGGAAGAGACGCTTGAAAGAGCTGAATTTCTCCGCGAATCATCTCGAGAAGCTCGGGATCCGATTCTGAGCGGATCAGCTTTTCATCTTCTTCGAGCTGCTTTTCAGTCTCTTGGATTTTTCCCCAGACTTCCTTGACTTCAGAAAGATACGAATGTTCCTGGGTCAGCTCCCGATACTGTTTTTGATTCGCGAGCACATCGGGATGGCCTAAAAGCTCTTCGACCTTCTCGAAACGTTCGAGAAGCTCGCGAATCCGACGTTCCATACGTTACGACTTTTTAGCTTTCTTCTTCTTTTTAGCTTCTGGCTCAGCTGCTGCAGCTGCGGCAACTTTTGCTTTTTCGTCGTCTTTTTTCTTCTGATATTTCTTCTGGAACTTGTCAACACGGCCTTCCGAGTCGATGAACTGGTTAGCGCCTGTGTAGAAAGGATGGGAAGCTGAAGAGATAGAAACGCGGCAAACTGGGTATTCTTTGCCTTCAAACGTTTCACGTTCTTTGGGCTGCAGAGTCGATCCGCAGATAAATTTTACCCCAGTCGATGAGTCAATAAATAAGACATCTTGGTAGGGAGGGTGTATATTTTTTTTCACGATAAGCTCCTTTCTGATTAAGGATATCATTTAACACGGTTTCCCTATTAAATACAACTTGTTTTATATGTGCCAGACAAGCTATAAACTTTCAGCCATATGACACTCACTTTAGAGACAAATACGCTTCAGGTTCGGAAAGAATACCGGAATCAATACCGCGATTTAGAAATTCAAACCAACAGCAACTCTCAGCATTTTGCTGATCTGGCATATGATAAGAAAAATACATTTCGCAATCGGTATACCAATATCTTGCCCTATAAAGAAAATATTTTCCGATTTCTCAATCCCTCCAGCTATTTCAATGCAAGCCGCGTTTTGGAAGGCAGGGCGATCAGCTGCCAAGGCCCCTTAGATAACGAATATGAACATTTTTGGAAGATGGTTTGGGAGTCTAAAACCACTGCCATTATTATGCTTACAGATTTAGTAGAAGGTGGTTATGAAAAATGTTCATGGTATCTTCCTTCGAAAACAGGAAAACCTCTTCCATCCAATGGTGAACTGACTCAAGAAGAAGTGATTATTGTAAACCAAGTCGATGGCCCTCCTAAACCCACTGAAGAATCTTCAAGAGGCTCTACCAAGCTTGTCGAAAGGCGTATCGAATTAGAATATAAAGGTGAAAAAAGAACTCTTACCCACTACCACCTGAGAGGCTGGGGCGATTTTCAAACAGCTCCTGAAAAGATTTTGGCTAAGCTCGTGATGGACGTTTGGGAACGTCACTTTCGTCAAGGTGAGCATATTATCTCCCACTGCAGCGCAGGAGTTGGACGCTCAGGCACATTCTTGGCAACTTTAGAAGCCCTAGATCAACTTAAAAATTCACCCGAGCTGACCAATTTAGTCCTCAATATTGTGAAACAGCTACGCAGTCTGGATCAAGGCCGAGTAGGGATGGTCCAAAATGACGATCAGTACAGCCTCATTTTCAAAACCCTTGCCATTTTGGACGAAAATTGTGCCAAGCAGTTTTGTGTTCAAAATTCTCTTTGACAAGCTAGCTTTATTTTAAGATCTATGCTAGACTGCTTCCCAAATAATAAACTGGATTGGAAAACATGATAGAAAATATTGGGACTTTTGTCAGACAAAATAAATTAGCTTCTTTTCTGGGCCTAGCTGGCGCAATCGGATGTTTCTTACTCGCAAGATGGTTTGTGTCAAAGACTCCACCAAATGAAGTAACAACGAAAAAGAGTGATGCTGTTGGTCAAGAAGGAATAAAGAAGTCCGACCCAACGAACCCTCAGGCAAGTAGTCAATCCAATCTTTCCTCAAAGCCAAAAACGCAAAATTTACAACTCTCAAAAGATAGGATTCTCACTTTAAAAGCAAATAACACTGTTTTCGAAGTCAAACAGGAATTCCTAGACCAATTCGATCTCCTTTCTAATGATCCTCAACCCGACCTTTCAGAATATGTAGATTCAAATGAGCATCCTGGTCGCAACCGATATCCCAATGTCCTTCCTTTTAAAAATAATATTTTTCAATTTGAAAATCTGTCCAGATATTTCAATGCAAGCCGTGTTCTGCAAGAAAGGGCAATCAGCTGCCAGGGCCCTTTAAAGAACGAACATGAACATTTTTGGAGAATGGTTTGGGAATCGAACACCACAGCCATTATTATGCTCACAGATTTAGTTGAATATGGTCATGAAAAATGTTCATGGTATCTTCCTTTGGACAAAGAACAAGCTCTTGTATTTAATGATATTTTTTTTCAAGAAGGAGCGATTGTTGTGGCACAAGTCGATGGCCCTCTTAAACCCGTCGACAATTTATCAACAGGCTCTACCGAGCTTGTCAAAAGGCGCCTAACATTAAAATATCATGGTGAACAAAGAACTCTTACCCACTATCACCTCAGAGGATGGGGTGACTTTAAAGCAGTTCCTGAGATGACTTTGGCTGAGCTCGTGTTGACCGTTTTGGAAAAGCACTTTAGTCAAGGAGAGCATATCATCTCTCATTGCAGCGCAGGGATTGGACGGTCAGGGACATTCCTAGCTACTTTAGGGGCACTATCACAACTTAATCATGAGCCGGTAAATAACAACTTGGTTATGGACACTGTAAGGCAATTACGCAGCCCTGATGACGGAAGAGCCGGGATGGTCCAAACCAAAGAGCAATACGGCCTTATTTTCAAGACCCTTGCTGTTTTGGATCCCCAATGTCAACAGGAGTTCTGCACTTAAGCTTCTCTTTGACGATAAGCCATTTGAGCAGTCATTAGGCCTTCTAAAACCCCCTCTTCGTATCTAAAATGGGGGTTCATTTCGAGCTGGGGAAAGTCATTGGGTTGTAAAATATCGTCTTCGGTCAGATGAGGAACGATTCTGAGTGCGCAATTCAAAACTTTCTTACGCTGTAAAGTAATTAGTTCATCAAACATTTCGTCTCTCCTATCTTCTTTCTTGGAAAAATTTCTTTAAAAGGCTGGCAGACTCATCCTGAAGAATCCCTTGACGGATCTCCAGCTGATGGATCGGATGGTTGATGGCAAAGACATCCATGAGGCTGCCTCCTGCCCCGTGCCTGAGATCTGGGGCTCCCCAGACCAAGGTTTTGACCCTGGAGAGGATCATCGCTCCAGCGCACATTAAACACGGCTCTAGGGTGCAATATAAGGTACAGTCAAGTAATCGCCAGTTGCCGAGCTTTTCCGCGGCTTTTTTAAGGCAGAGCATCTCCGCATGAGCGGTGGCGTCTTTTAAAGATTCAACTTGGTTATATGCACTTGAGATAATTTGATTTTGAAAGACTAAAACAGCACCGATCGGCACCTCATTGGCGTCATACGCTTTTTGAGCTTCTGCCAAGGCAAATCTCATGAATTCTTGATCGGTTTTTGTCATAGCAATCCAGAATACAAAAAAGTTGGGATTGATTCAATAAAGCCCTTTGGGATATAATGTTGGGAGTAATATTTATACTTCGCGAGGAGATTTTCGGAATGTCATTAGATAAAGGCACAAAAGAAGAAATTACCAAAAAATTTCAGCTTCACGAGAAGGACACAGGCTCAGCTGACGTTCAAATCGCGATTCTAACAGAAAGAATTACCGAATTGACGGATCATCTGAAGCAGTCTCCAAAAGACCACGGCTCTCGCCTGGCTCTTTTAAAGCTCGTCGGTCAACGACGCAAGCTGCTTGACTATCTTAACTCTACTGATACTAAACGGTATCAAAGTTTAATCACACGTCTCGGTCTTAGAAAATAAGTCATATTTCCCCCTGGACACCAGGGGGAAATTATTTCTTTTGCTATCTCTCCTTTAGATCTGGTATATTGCTTCTCGTAATGAGATTTGACTCTCGGAAGAGTACATATTTTTTGGCTAACCTTAGATTTCTTAAGGGAATCAAAGATTCGCCAAAAATACGGTCCGAGAGAAGTCTCTTATTTTAACCCACTAAGGAAACTATGAACAACAATTCTCGTACTATTTCTATTGCCGGACGCGACCTGATTTTTGAAACCGGTAAACTGGCCCGCCTAGCTGGAGGCGCTGTAACCCTCCGCTCGGGAGACACCATCTTGATGGCAACCGCATGCCGCGGCCCTGTCCCCTCCCAAGAGACCGATTTTCTTCCCTTGAGAATCGACTATGTCGAAAAATTCTCATCGACGGGAAAAACCCTCGGCGGATTCATCAAGCGAGAAGGCAAGCCGACAGAACATGAAATCCTCGTCTGCCGCTTGATCGACAGACCTCTTCGTCCGATGTTTGATGACGGCTATTTCAATGAACTCCAAGTCTTGACCTACGTCCTTTCTTATGACGGCGTCCATTCTCCAGATCCGCTTGCGATTTGCGCGGCCTCTGCAGCGCTTGTGATTTCTGATATCCCGCTCATTAAACCCGTCGCTGGTGTCAGGGTCGGTTTGATCGATGGAAAATTCGTTGTCAACCCAACACTCCAAGAGATGGAAAAATCGTCTCTGGATTTGATGCTCGCAGGAACAGAAGATGCGATCTTGATGATTGAAGGGTATGCTGATTTCTTGACAGAAGAGCAAATCCTCCAAGCTGTCGATGAAGGCCATGCAGCAATTAAAATCATCTGCCAAGCTTTACTTGAGTGGCAAAAAGTCGTCGGCAAGCCAAAAGTGCGCGATGATCTCCGCCTCCCTCCGCAAGATCTCGTTGACGCGATGGACAAGCTGATTGCAGCCGATCTGAAAGCTGCTTTCAAAATCAAAGCAAAACAAGAAAGAAATGGTGCTTTAGATGCCGTCGAAGAGAAAGTCAACAATGAGTTCCTGCCTGAAGGAAAAGAGCATTCAAACTTGAAAGCCAACGTCCAAATGGCGTTCAAAAAACTCCAAGCTAAAGTCATGCGCCAGATGATCCTGGATGAAAAAGTCCGCGCTGACGGCCGTGCAACCGATCAAGTCCGTCCGATTGCTGTTGAAACAGGACTGCTGCCTAGAACGCATGGTAGCGCACTTTTCACACGTGGAGAGACCCAAGCCCTTGCCGTTTGTACGCTCGGCGGAGAATCGATGGCCCAGCGTTATGAAGATCTCAATGGCGATAAATACCGCCGGTTCTATCTCCAATATTTCTTCCCACCGTTTTCTGTCGGCGAAGTCGGCAGAATGGGTGCACCAGGACGGAGAGAAGTCGGCCACGGGAAACTCGCTGAACGTTCTCTGACATCGATCCTACCGGCGCAAGAAGACTTCCCTTATGTCATCCGCTTAGAATCCAACATTCTCGAGTCTAATGGTTCTTCCTCCATGGCCTCAGTCTGCGGTGGATGCCTTGCTTTGATGGATGCGGGTGTTCCGATTAAACGTCCAGTTGCGGGTATCGCGATGGGACTGATCCTCGAAGGTGAGAAATTTGCGATCTTGTCCGACATCTTAGGAGATGAAGATTTCCTCGGAGATATGGATTTTAAAGTCGCTGGAGACCAAAACGGAATCACCGCTTTCCAACTCGATATTAAAGTCGAAGGAATCACAACTCAGATCATGAAAGCGGCCTTAGCCCAAGCAAAAGCCGGCCGGCTCCACATCCTGCATAAAATGCTCGAAACCTGTTCCAAACCAAAAGAACACCTCTCTCAGTACGCTCCGCGCATTGAGACGGTTCAAGTCAAGCCTAGCAAGATCGGCCTCATCATCGGGCCTGGAGGAAAGCAGATCCGATCTATTATTGAGGAGTCAGGAGCTGAAATCGATATCGATGACAGCGGCATTGTCAGCATCGCGGCAAGCAGCCAAGAAGCAATGCACAAAGCCAAAGAGCTCATCCACAACCTCGTCGCTGAACTCGAAATCGGTAAGACCTATTCAGGCACGATCGTTTCGATTAAAGATTTCGGGGTCTTTGTGAAGATCTTTGAAAAAGAAGGGCTCTGCCACATTTCTGAGTATGACCACCGCCGCATTGCAGACCTCCATGATGTCTGCAAAGAAGGCGACAAGATCGAAGTCAAGGTGCTCGACATCAACGACCGCGGTCAAGTCAAACTCAGCCGCAAAGCGCTGATCCCCTATCCGCAACCCGCTCCAGCTGCTAAGTAAGGAGATAGCTTTCTGGGATGGTGTAGATGCCGTATTCGGTATGTACGCCGTCCAGGGCATCGACAGCCTCACGAGGAACAGGTCCGCCAAGAGACTTGAGAACATAAGGGTATCTTTCGGCACTCAAATGCCTATAGGCGCTTATGGTAAGAGGAGCTGCCATGCGCTTAGCTTTTTGCTTGCATCCTTCTAAGAGGTGTTTGTGCATACGGTTAGCATCCACCCATTTTCTTGTGTAAGGCTTATCGGCAAAGAGAACGCGGTTATTCTTTTCATCTGGCAAGAAACGCATCAACACGCGTCCTAGAATTTTTTTTGAACTTTTCTCCCTTGCAATCATGGCACGGATTTTACCATCGAGTAAAGGAGCCAGTAGGGCTTGATTGTAGACAGGGTCGCTCAGGATGTGGATACAGCTGCTATCGACTTCTGTCCCAATTAACATCAAATCTTCCCAATCATCTGTCTCTTCAATGGTATACGACTCAGATTCTAGACCATCGATTTTGATGGGAAGAGAAGTCTTCCATGTTTTTAGCAATTCCTCATTGCCAGAAAAGACGGCTTCTAGGTGGGGATTGTCAGTAAAACTATACCTTATTTCAGGATATGTCCCATCGAGAACGGCATTAACAAACTTTCCCAGAAACGGCATCAGGTCATCGGATAAAGTCTGCAAACGGGTCGCATAGATGAGAAGCCCGTTAGGATACCGTTTCGAACTAGCAAAGGTCGGAATGAATTGATCTAAGAGGTCGTCTCTGATGTAGAACGTTTTCCCCATAAACAATTCCCATTTCTGGACAAGAATTTTGGTATTTGTGACTTTTTGTAGAATCCTCTCCTGGCCAAAATAGAGTAAAGAGTGAGCTGCGGTGATCCAATTTTGTCTATTCTTTCGGTACACATCAAGCCGTGTATTGAAGTCAGGGTTAGATTCTCTTTCTCCCTTTTCAGGACCGTTGAAGATCAGTCCAAGCAGCAGCTCTTTTTCCTTAATCGATAAAGAACTACTTTTATAGAGTACACACAGAAGCTCGTTAACCAGAGCCATCTGCTTCGCATCTTTATATTTAGCTTTAGGCAGTTCATCACAGATTTTTTTCGTCGTTTCTGGCTTAATCCCGGCAAGGGAAGAAAAAAGAACGATCAAATAGAGCCGTTCATCCTCATGGTCAACCTGTCCCATGAGACTCTTTAACACAACCATTTTTTCCGGATTGTTATAGCTCGCGATAAGAGCATTTGTTGCCAGACTGCGAAGATGTGGATCAATCGCATTTAAAATGCAATTGAGAAGGTAAATCATCTCTTCATCGCTGAGGGGGGAGCTTTGGAGCCCGAAGTGAAACATCACCCATGTGCCAAACCATAAGAGATCTTTTTGTTGTTGCAAACTGGTGTGTTTCTTGAAGATCACCTCTAGCGACGATAAAACCTTGTCAGAGGCTCCGAATTGGACGATGAACTCCTTCAATTGGCTAAAAGCTTCTAGAAGATCCCCTGTTTCAACATTTATCTCCATCTCACAAGCTTTGGCAAAGAGTTTGAAGGGTTTTTCTTGTCTAGGTGCTATTTCATCTCTGACAAACTCGATGAGCTGATAGGAATCGCCGCTTTCTAGCGCTTGGCTGGCAATCTGGCCAAGACTGATCTGAAGAATTTGGAATTGCTTTTCATCTGAAATACCGTACCCTTGACAAAACAAAGGATTTGCAATGAACCGGCTTATCCCAAGGCCGTCTTGAGCAGCAGCGATTTTGAAAAGCTCAAAGATCCTATTTTGATCCACAAGACCGCCACCTATAATCTCCACCGTAACATCACTGCCCAAAAATGCAGAGATTTTGAGAATCTCAAAGATCATGTTCTGATCCTTAATGCCACAATTTCTAATTCTCATCCCTATTCCATCTGCAAAAGAAGCAGCAGAAATTTTTAGGATCTCAAAGATCTTATTCTGATCCACAATACCACAAGCTCTAATCAACTCCGCAAGTTTCCAGGGCGTATGGGCAGCAGTGAGTTTGGGGATCTCAAAGCGTTCCTCCTCATCTACTATAAACATTTGAATAAACTGAGCGGCTCTTTCAAAATCATTATCAAAAATAATCAACCGTATGATCTCTTCAAAAGCCGCAGCCTCATTTTGCTTCACAAGACCTATGGTGACTTGATGAGTGGATCCAAGTCCCGCGTTCTGTTCATTGGGATAAAGCGTAGGAATATTTTTAGAAATTTCTGTTAATGGGTTGGGGTCTGCCTTTTCTTGTGTCAGAGAGTCAATATCTTCAGAATAATTACCATCTATAATTAATGTCATTTTTGCACTTGAATTGTTGCTGCTAATTATGATCATATTATACAAATAATATCAATTTAATTAAATATTAAATTAAATTTTTAATAACAAAACAACTTGCAATTCTTTGAATGCAAGTCTATTCTATACACAAATGACTTGAAGAATCGGGAATTTGACAAGAAGGGTCTTCAGAATTTTCGCTCGGAGCGAGCGACCATTGTCGATAGACAAGGCGCAAGTGAGAGCAAAAATTATGAAGCAAACCCGACGCAGTCAAAAACCGATTCTTCAGGTCATTTGTGTATATTTTTTACTTTTCATTTTAGGAGGTAAAAATGGTCAATTTTTCAATCGAAACACTCACAGCTCCTGTGAACCGGTATTTCGATAAAGCTACACAATTGATCGTTTCTACCAATCCTACGCTTGACGCTGAAAAAGTAAACCACGATTTGAAAACTCTGATGTTTAATGGAGCCACCGCCCTGGTCGTCAGCACGGTCTTTCTGGCTTTTCTTCGAAAAATTGCCCTTGGCACAGGAACTCCGTTAGTCGCCCTCTTTTATCTTATCCGGTATGTCGTCGATAAAACTTTCCATCCACCTAGCGAAGCGACTTCGGTTTCGGAAGACGTCGAGAAAACTGGAGCATCTCTAAGAGAAAAGTTGCAAGAGTACTTTGTTCAGGGTGATTCGATTGTCATCCGGAATATCACTGTATATAAAATCACCCACTATCCCATGACAACCGTCATCGAAATGCTTCTAAAAAGAAGCTCTTAAAGCGCTCTTTAGGCAAGGCGATTGCATGATAAATAGCTTGCAAAGAGAAACAGGATCCGCTTCGCGGGATGATCGACAAAGTCGGCAGGATATGCAGGATGGTCTTATTTTTATCTTGCTTATCCTGCCGACTTTATCGATCCTGCATATCCTGTTTTCCTCTATGAATGCATCATGTCAAGAATTTTATCATGCAAACGCCCTGGCTCTTTAGGCACCCTTTTTATGCTCCAAGGGGCTGCGGAGGCGTATCTGATGAAGGCAAAGAGGCGTCGCGCACAGAGGTCGCAGAGGGCGATTTGCGGCTCAGCTCTTCTTCGACTTTGAGACGGGCACGTTTATTCTCGATATTCCATGTCCCATTCATCATTTCTTCAACGTCTTTTTTATCGAGGGTTTCAAACTCCATCAGCATTTCGGTCATCAGCTCGACTTTTGCGCTCTCAGCTTGGACGATGTCGAGAGCACGTTTGTGGCCTTCATTGATGAGGCGGTAGACTTCTGCATCGATCTTCTGAGCTGTCTCATCGGAATAGGTTTTAGAAGAGATATTCGCTCCACCTAAGTAGGCGCCATTTTCAGATCTTTCATCGAAGGCAACGGTTCCGAGGTCGCTCATCCCCCATTCACAGACCATGCTGCGAGCAAGGCGTGTGGCTTGGGTGATGTCCATCTGAGCGCCGCTGGACATGTCGTGGACGAAAATCTCTTCAGCAGCACGGCCTCCCATGAGGACGGCGAGTTGGTCGACGAGCTCTTTTCTCCAGTAGCTCAACCGGTTTTTCTTCGGCATAAAGTGTGTTGCGCCGAGCGACATCCCTCTAGGAATAATCGTCACTTTATCGACAGGATCAGAGCTTTTGACAATCAAAGCGACAATAGCATGGCCAGATTCGTGATAGGCCGTTGTCTTTTTCTCATTCTCATCGATCTCTAAGCTACGACGTTCTTTGCCGTATTTGACTTTATCGACAGCTTCGCGAGCTTCTTGGGCAGTCACAGCACTCCGATTGCGTCTGGCGGCAAGGAGGGCAGCTTCGTTGAGGATATTCATCAGATCGGCACCGGAAGCTCCGGGAGTTCCACGGGCAATATCCATGAGGTCGACATTAGGGTCGAGCTTGATTTTGCGGGCATGGACTTTCAAAATCTCAAACCGGCCTTTAATATCGGGCAGGTCGATGATCACACGGCGGTCGAAACGGCCGGGACGCAAGAGGGCTTTATCGAGCACATCGGGGCGATTCGTTGCAGCGATCAAGATGATCCCTTCGGTGGGGTCGAATCCATCCATCTCAACGAGGAGCTGGTTCAGGGTCTGCTCACGCTCATCATGCCCTCCGCCGATGCCTGCACCGCGGTGGCGACCGACAGCGTCGATTTCATCCATGAAGATGATACAAGGAGCAAACTTTCTCGCTTCGCTGAACATATCGCGGATACGGCTAGCGCCGACGCCAACGAACATTTCGACAAAGTCAGAACCGGAGATAAAAAAGAATGGACGATCGGCTTCACCGGCAACGGCTTTGGCAATCAAGGTTTTCCCCGTTCCAGGAGCGCCAATGCAAAGCACGCCTTTTGGAATGCGAGCGCCAAGGGCTGTGAACTTACCGGGGTCTTTAAGGAATTCAACGATCTCTTGGAGCTCATCTTTGGCTTCATCGCAGCCGGCAACATCTTTGAATGTCACTTTATTCCGGTCTTTTGCAAGAAGTTTGGCGGGCGATTTGCCAAAGTTCATGGCGCCACCTCCAACACCTTTCATTTGACGAGCGAAAATGAAGTAGAGCAAAAATCCTAAGAAAAGAAACGGCAGGATCGTGAAGAGGTAGCTGAAGTAATTAGGAGAAGGCTCTTCACTTTTGAAAGTCTTTTCCAAAACCAGCGTACGCGGCTGGTCGGGAGCTCTAAAGCCCGTCCCTTTATTAGTGGCAAAGGCATCCCACTCCCGTTTAGCTCCAGAGAACCAGTTGCTGAATGCTTCAGGATCTTGCTTTTCTAAAGCGCGGGAAGAAAGCTCTTGATTATTGAAGTACCAGATGACATTGGCAACAGACCCTCGTGCTTTTTCGAGCTGGATATCATTTTTTGCCATGTCGCCGGTGACTTGATTGTATTGATTAAGGTCGGCGATGTAGTTGCGCACAGAGCGGAGCTGGACTAAACGGGCGTTATCGGTCTCGGTATTTAGGGTGGCAACCAATGTCTTGAGCTGATCTAAAGCTGGACCGTAAGATGCCTCGCCAGCAGCTAGGCTCTGCTCCAACGAGCGAAGTTGCTGCTTCATCTCTTCATTGCCAATCCCTAAAGAAGAGGAACGGAATCCTTGAACAAGAGCTGTCAGGTCTTTACCAAAAGCCTCGACCTGATCTTGCGCTGGAGGATACCGTTTGGAGAGTTCGGAGAGTGAAATGATCGGTTTGTCAGAAAGCGATTTTACAACAATCGAATTTTCGCGCGAAGCTGTGTCATAGAGAGGATCGATGACCCAGTATCCGGAAGACGGGACTGCAATTCCGCTTAAGTGTAAAAACCAATCGGCCGATTCGCTGACTGTCTTTTGAAGAGAAGAAAGATCGGTTTGAAGCTGTTTTTCTTGGCTGACTAATTCGTTATGACGGCTCAATAACTCCAGATACTTATAGCGGGCTTTCGATTCGTCCGATAAACGATCACGGAATTTTCCTGTAAATGTCACAAGGTTATCGTTTTGAGCAATCTTGCGGCTCTCCGTCGGCTGGAGCAAATCGAGATCAACCAGCGACTCAATCTGGTGGCTAAACGACACCTTGGCCATCGGCTCTGTCGACATATTTTGCACTGTCAGAAAAATGAGGAGTCCAGCAAGCAAGAAAATGATGAATCCACCGGGGAAACCTTTTCGCGGCTCAGGACGTGGTTTATTATCGTTATTCATGGTTTTTTACCTTAAACATTAACTTTCAAATTAAATCATTTAAGAAGGTTTTCGTAAAGAACTTCCCACGGAGCTTCCGCTGAGGGCAACCTTCCCCTTTGCCTCGTAATAAACTTATATTTTTTTTATTGCAACACATCGTCCACGGACTTCGACAAAACGGCCCCCACCCCCGACCTTTTTGTTAAGGGTGCCATCTTCTAAAATCTCATAGAGCGATTGGAGGGCATCGTGCGAAAGAAAAACCTTATTTTTTTCACTAAATTTTTTTAAAAAAACTTTGATTTCAACGGGCTCTAACGGGTAGTAGCCGGACAAATCGACCCTCTTTTCTTCCCCATCCTCAACAATCAGAGATTCGTACTTCTCCATCTTCCTAGAAAGATACTCAGAAAGCTCTCGCGCCGACTCCCCCAAGCGACGGAGATTGTGACTCACCTCTTTTCCAAACTTATCCTCCAGCTGAGGCAAAATGGCACCCCTCATTTTCCCCCTCAAATAGCTCGGATCGAGATTCGTCCGATCTTCGATGGCCTTCAGCCCTTTTGTCTTCAGCCATGCCCTAATCTCAGCTTTGGTCGCATCTAAAAGAGGACGCCACACCTCCATCCCCTCAATAATAGAGACAGGCAAGATCCCTCTCAAGTTAGAGAGCGAAGCTCCCTCCAAAATCCGTTTTAACACCGTCTCTGACTGGTCATCTCCGTGATGGCCTAAAACAAGAGCTTGAGCCCCCATTTTCTGATAAATCTCTTTAAAAAACCCTAGCCTTGCTTGCCTTGCCTCATTTTCCTTCATGGCCACATTTTCCAGCCTTTTCAAGTGAAACGGAAGTTTCAACTCTTCCACATCCCGCTTCAACATCTCTGCTTCCTCACCACTCTCTGCTCTCCAGCCGTGATCGACATGAGCAACATGCAAATCAACCCCACATCCCAAAAGCAAATGTAGCAAGGCAAGCGAATCCGGCCCTCCTGAAAACCCCAGAAGCAAAGGCCTCCCCGGAAGGTAGTGAATGCCAAGAAAATGTTTAACAGCTTTTTCGATGTCCATTCGTCTGTAATATTGAACCTCTCTTGCCTAAAAAGCGAGGGATTCCTACTTCAAGACTTCTTAGATAAAAACTGTTCGAATGGAATGAGATGAGCGAAGAAATTAGCCTGGGCAATTTTGGGAGACAGCTCTCCCTGATAGATCAATATAAGAAATCCCTTTGAAAAAGGATAATTTATGCATTTTTGCGGAGCAAATTCCAGTTCCGGCCAAATTTTTATTGTGCTGCAAGATTGAGTAGATCCTGTATCAGTTCAATCATGTAGAGTGGGCAATTGAGTACATCCCCATCTTTTTTTAAATTCATTGGAGAAGTATGAACGAGGAATGGGGGGTGATAAAGTGTTCCGTATAGACGGAGGCTTTTCTTTTTCGAAGAATTGCCTGATTTGACTTCTAAAGGATAAATCGATTCGTTATGTTCTAGAATAAAATCAAGCTCTGCCTCGCCTTTACTCGTCCAGTAAAACGGGCGGTATTGGCAGTGAATGAGCTCTTGAGCAACATAGTTCTCCGTCAATGAACCTTTAAATTCTTGGAATAACTCATTCTCATAAAGAAGGGTTTTAGCAGAGAGATTCGACATAGCTCCAAGTAAGCCTACATCGAGCAAATAGATTTTAAATATGTTAAAATCTGCGTAGGCAATGAGGGGAATTTTTGGGGTAGAAATATTCGATATTTTTAGGATTAAACCGGCTTCGGTCAGCCATTGCAAAGCAATTTCAAATTCTTTGGCCCGTCCACCTTCTCGGACAGCCGAAAAAATGAACTTTTTATTCTCTTTAGCCAGCTGATTAGGAATCGAGTTCCAAACCTGGTTGATTTTCATGATCTGGTCTTTAGGTGCATGTTTGGCAAAGTCTAGGCCATAAGCATTTAAAATCGCTTTTTGAATTTCCCTCACTTTTGCAAGGTTTTTAGAGCGGCTATATTCAGCGACGGCTTCTGGCATTCCTCCGACATAGAGATATTCCTTAAAATGACCCAAAAGCTTTTCATGGAGATTAGACAGAAGGGGTGAGATACTTTTGAGTTCTTCAATGTAATCTTTTAAACGGATCTCTTGGATAGCTTCTAAAAACTCTAAAAAACTTAAGGGATAAAGCGTCAAAAATTGAACTTTTCCAACGGGAAATCCTTTTTCATGGGCGAGCTGAACGCCTAATAGCGAACCTGCTGCTACAATGTGTTGATCAGGAGCATTTTCGCAAAAATATTTCAAACTGTTTAAAGCATTGGGGCATTCCTGAACCTCATCAAAAATAATCAAAGTTTCTCCAGGAACAATCTCCGCATCCATCTCAATGGATAAGGCCTGAAGAATGGTTGTTGGGCTTAAATCGGTTTCAAATAATTTGCAAAGACGAGGCCTGTCTTCAAAATTCGCATAAATGGTATTCCGATACTCGATCTTTCCAAATTCCTTTAAAAGAAAGGTCTTGCCGACTTGTCTTGCCCCCATTAAGAGCAGAGGCTTTCTTATTGCTTGGCTTTTCCAGGCTTTGAGATCTTTCATCAATTTTCGCTTCATATTTTTATATTGCCCTTATTTTACATTTATTCGTACGAAAAAATGTGAAAATCAACACTTATTCGTACGAATAAACGCTTAAATTTTTATCAAGTGATTTAAAATAAAAGAGTTATAAAAAATGTCATTTTCCAGTCAAAGGCAAATTGAATTTATCTGACTGAATAACGACATTTTGTCGTTTTTCAGTCAGACTTAATTGAAAGGGATTGATCCTCAAGCGCTTAGCTTGCTTACCAACAAAAGTGTAAGCAGTCCGGATGACCAACCCATCTTCGGCGCAGTACAAATTGCATGTTTCTAACAGAATGTGATTAAATAGGCCATTATGCCAACCGTATGGCGGTATATACTCCGCAGTTACTTTCAAGTTTTTCTTTTGTGCATTGCTAGCTTCGTGGCGGCGCTCTTCGTCATGCGGTTTAAAGAGATTGCCGAATTTGCCACGCTAAATTCCGATGGGCTGTCGATTTTTCTCTTTAGCATCTATCAGCTCCCCTACATTTTGCCGGTTGCGATTCCGGTTTCCTGTATTATTTCTTCGATCTTGCTGTTTCAAAAGATGAGCCATAACCAAGAACTCACGGCATTAAGAGCAGCAGGGATGGGAATTAGAACTCTTTTATATCCTCTTTTTCTTGGAGGGCTCTTCCTATCTCTTGTCAACTTTACGATTGTCGCAGAAATCGGCCCTCGATGCCGCCTGATGGCCAAAGAACTCAGCCACCAGATGACCTCGAACAACCCGTTTTACATCTTCAATAAGATCACCGAAGGAAAGATGACCAACGCTTATGTCGAAATCCGAACTTTGAGAGGCGGAAAAAAAGCGAAAGACGTTCTCCTAATTTTGAATAATAAAACACATCAGCGGCTCGGCCTCATGACAGCCAAAGATCTTTCGATCGAAGGCACCGAAATGATCGGCAAAGACGTCTCGATCATTTATAGCGTTGCCGGCGAAGGAGAAGACAACTACGACCATCTGGTGATCGAAAACCAAGAGACGATGTCGACAGAGGCGTCCAGCCTCTCTAAACTCTTGCAGGGTTCCAAATGGAGCTTCCGCCCAGAATGTGTCAGCTTCAAAGATCTGATCGTCCGCATCTTGCTGTCTCGCAAAAAAAGTTTTTGGACGAATACCCATGCTTTGGAGATCGCTCGCCGTCTTTCACTCTCCCTTACACCGCTAGCCTTCACGATGCTAGGGGCAGCTTTTGGAATGCAGATCGGCAGGCAGAGAAATAAAAAAGGGATTTTATGGGCGGTTCTCCTGACAGCCCTTTACCTCTCTGCCTTTATCGGCGCCAAGAGCATGAAGCATTTCCCCAAAGCAGCCTGGGCGCTTTATTTTCTGCCGTTTGTCGTCATTGCCATTTTTTCGATCCGGAGTCTGAAACGGATTTCTCGAGGTATTGAATGATTTGGAAAAAATACTTCTTTAAAGAGATCTTGAAAGTCTTTCTCTTTTTCCTCTTTAGCTTTTTCTTCCTCTATTCTTTGATCGAATACTCGATGCATATGGACGATTTTTTTAAAAATCGAAACCTACAATTGCAAGAAGTCATCCTCTACTACGTCAATCAATTTCTCAAGCGGCTTGATTTCCTGCTTCCGATGGCGCTTCTTCTTTCTACGATCAAAGTACTCACAACGCTCCGTGCCAGAAACGAATGGACCGTCTTGCAAGCTTCGGGACTGTCGACCAAATCACTGCTCAAGCCTTTTCTGATTGTCGCTTGTGCATGTTCTCTTTTGACCTATCTTAACTTTGAATATTTCCACCCTTCCGCTCTCAAGTCGATCGAAGATTTTCGCATTTCCCATTTTCACGGCACCAAGACAGCTCAAAAACGGGAGCTGATCCATTTGATTCCGCTGAAAGACAATACCAAACTCATCTACCAGTCTTATCACAAAGAAAAAAATGCCCTCTTCGATGTACTCTGGATTAAAAGCATGGATGAAGTCTGGAGAATTAAATACTTAAGTGCCGACCCGTCCAATCCCACCGGTGAATATGTCGACCATCTCGTCAGAAACTCATCTGGATATTTTGAAAAACAAAAATCGTATCCCAAGCTCTATATGGCTGATTTAAAATGGCACCCCAAAATGTCTCGTAAAGGCCTCATCCCATTTGATCAGCGCAGCCTAAGCGATCTCTACCGAATGCGCTTTAAATCGAAATCCAACCCGTATGAAACCCCCAAGATATCGACTGCACTTGCATTCAAGAGTGTCGTACCTCTGATGTCTCCCCTGCTCGTCATTGCCGTTGCTCCCTCGTGCCTAAAATTTAGCCGGCAGCGGCATTACTTTTTACTCTATGCCTTAGGACTTTTTGGACTCTTTGCCTTCTATATGCTGCTTGATTCTCTCACCATCCTCAGCGAAAATGGCGTCATCTCCCCTGCCGCAGCTGTTTTTGCTCCCCTACTCCTTTTAACCACTTTTTTTACGTGGAGGTTCACCGTTAAAACATGAAATGGAAACCTCTTTTACTCTCCTTCTCTGCGATCATCCTCCTTTTAGGCTCTTTTCTTTGGCCCACCACATTTGCGCTTTGGCAAAGCCTCGACACTACGATCTTCAAATTCCTCAATCATACTCTTGAGAGCCATCCGTGGGTCCAAGTCTTCTGGGCCCTCATCAACCACAAAAAAGCCGATCTCGTTGAAGACGCCATCTTTTTGCTCTTTTTCATCGTTGCCATCCGCGCTGCTCCAAAAGAAAAACGGATCCGCCGCACCGCCGAGTTCATCTTTTGCCTCCTCCTAGCTGGAAGCCTCATTTATTTTGTAAACCGCACCTTCCTAAGAAATCATGCACTACTGCCCCGTGAAAGCCCCTCTTTGGTCGTTACCCCTTGCATCCGGCTCTCTAAAGAGGTCCCTTGGCTAATCGTCAAAGATGAAACTGTCACCTGCTTCCCCGGCGACCATGCAACCACGCTTTTACTCTTCACCGTCTTGTACACCTTTTATGCCGGAAGAAAACTGGGGACAATCGCCGCCCTCTATGCCATTTTCCGGATCCTTCCTCGCTTGATTGTCGGAGCCCACTGGACCTCTGATATCATTGTCGGAAGCGGATGCCTTGTGCTTTTCTTTTTAAGCCTAGCCCTTTGCACGCCTTTCCACACCTGCATCATTGACAGGATAGAAAAAATCCTTAGGAGCAACCATGAAAAAGTCCCTATATGATCAGCTTTTTGAGCTCTCAAAAACCATTAAGACGCTCACGTCGATTGAATATCTTCTCGATTGGGACCAAGAAACCCTCATGCCGTCCCATGCTATCGATTTTCGTGCGCAGCAAAAAGCGCTCATGGCAGGACACATCCACAAACTCAAAACCAGCTCCAAATTTTCTCACCTTCTCAATCAGCTCATCGATTTAGAATCTGGAAAGGTTTTGGACCCTTCTTTGAGCCCTGCCCAAAATGCAGCTCTTAGAGAATGGCGCAGAGACCACCTTCAGGCCATCAAACTCCCCGCATCGTTTGTCAAAACCTTCACATCGACTTGTTCGATGGCCGGTAACACCTGGATCGAAGCGAAAAAAACCTCCAATTTCTCCCACTTCGCCCCCAGCTTGACCAAAGTTTTCCAGCTCAGCAGAAAAAAAGCAGACCTTTTGGGCTATCAAGACCATCCCTATGACGCCCTTCTCGACCTCTTTGAACCCGGCATGACCGTCGCAAAGCTCACCCCCCTCTTCGACAGGCTCAAAACAGCTCTGACCACCCTTGTCAAAACCATCAAGTCCCAGCCTCAAATCGACACCACCTGCCTCAAAGGCGAATTCAACTCAGAACTCCAAATCCAGTTTGGAAAAAAAATCTTAAAAGCCATGGGATTTACCCCCGAAGACTCCCGCTTGGACCTTTCCGTCCACCCCTTTTGCATGCCTCTGCACCCGTTAGATACCCGAATGACAACCAGAACCCATCACGACGACATTTTATCCAACATCTTTTCCGTCATCCACGAAGGAGGCCACGGCCTCTACAATAAAGGGCTTCCCCTTGAGCAGTTTGGATCTCCCCTCGGAGAACAATCGTCCCTTGGCATCGATGAGAGCCAATCCCGCTGGTGGGAAACCCGCATCGGCCGCACCAAGCCTTTCTGGACCCATTTTTTACCCCTCCTTCAAAAGGACTTCCCCCAGCTCAAAAACATCCAACTCGACCCGTTTTACCTCTCCATCAATAAAGTCAGCCCCTCCTTCATCCGTGTCGAAGCCGATGAAGTCACCTACAGCCTCCACGTCATCCTCCGGTTTGAAATCGAAAAAGCCCTCCTCGAGGGCTCTCTAAAAATCGAAGACATCCCCACCGTCTGGAATCAAAAGATGCAAGACTACCTCGGCATCACCCCCTCCACAGATGCCGAAGGATGCCTTCAAGACGTCCACTGGGGCTTTGGCCTCGTCGGCTATTTCCCCACCTACGTCCTCGGCAACCTCTATGCCGCCCAGTTCTTCCATGCCTTTGAAAAGGCCCATCCCGACTGGCAAAACCGCATCTCCCAAGGAGAGCTCGGCTTCATCCGTGAATGGCTCCGCACCAACATCCACCAATACGGCCGGCAGTATACCCCAGAAGAGCTCGTCCAGCGCATCTCCGGCAAATCCCCCCATGAATCCGACTATGTGAACTATCTCAATAGTAAGTACAAAGAAGTCTACGGCTTTTAGCCTCAACCACTTGTAAAATTCTCACTATCAGCCACTTCCGACTTAATATAGTTAAATAATTTATTTATTTTAAATAATAATTATTATATAATTGTTTTAACAATGACATTAACTATAAATCCTAATTCTTCTGAAAAATCAGATTTTCCTACTAAACAGGGAAATACAGATTCCACCAGCTCATTACATGAAATTTCTAAAACCATTCCCACGCTTCAAGAAAAAACTGAGGGGCTTGGATCAACCCATCATGTCACGAGTGGCGCTACCCCTGAAGAGCTCAAGTTAAAAGAGTCGTTTGAGGAAGCCAAAAAAGCTGTTGCTGGCGGTGCGTATTCAATGCATGTCATCGACTTCTATGACATTACAGATCAGAACATGCGCTTTGAGGTCGTCAAAATCGAAGCCGCTAAAGATGGTATGGGAACAAGTGAGCACATTCAAAAGTGCGGCATTACTGATCAGAACATGCTCTTTGAGATTGCTAAAATCAGTGCCGCTAACGATGGCGAGGGAACAAGTCTGTATATTCAAAACTACGGCATGACTGATCAGAACATGCGCTTTGAGATCCTCAAAATCGCTGCTGCTCAGAATAGCCTGGGAACAAGTCAGCATATTCAAAACTACGGCATGACTGATCAGAAGATGCTCTTTGAGACCTTCAAAATCATTGCTGCTCAAAGTGACACAAAAATCATTGAGTGCCTCCGATACTTCCACATGACTGATCAGAACATGCGCTTTGAGATCCTCAAAATTGCTGCTGCTCAAAATGGTGGTGTATGTTTCCGCATTCAAAACTACAACCTTTCGAAGGACCAACAACTCCAAATACTTCAGATCGGCCTTGCCCAAATTGTCAGTAAAGCACTAGAAACGAACTATTTCCTTCTTTTAGAAAAATTTGCAAATACACAAAAAGTCTCTTCTACACAAAAGCTCTTCGAAGCCGTTGCTCAAACATGTGTACTGCAGATCCCCCATTTAGAAACAGAAGAAGCACAAAAAGTCAAAAAAACTCTCAAAGAAACTTTTGAACAATTGAAGGACTTTGCACTTCAATCTGGGGCATCTGATAAAGTTCTAGCATCACTTGAAGAGACAATTTTTACAAAACACACAAGCCTCCTGCAACAACAAAAAGACCTCTTGTGGCTTGGCTCATGGATGATGCATTACAGCTTCAATCCAGTTGAGAAATGCCCTCTTGCCGATGAAGCAATGCTTCCTCTTCTAAACTCCATTTTGAATACGTTTGATGCAAATCTTCGCAACCAGGCAACAAGCGCCATGACCTCGATCTATAAAGATCATGTAAAGATTGAGTCATTGAAAATTCTCATGGCAGCAGATGAGCGACTGCACCTCATCGTTCTTTTTTCAACGACTATCGGCTTTGAGGCGGAAATGACGAAAAAAATCTGCGATGAACTCTATCCGTCTAGGAAAGATGCAAAAATGATGACACCGATTAACGGTCTGATGGGTGCCCTCTATAAAAGCAACTTATCTTCTGAAGAAAAAGAGCAACTTCTTAAAATGATCTTTAACCCTCCCGTTAAGGGAGATAGAGAACGTCAAAATGAGTACAAAGAGCGACTCTCTCAGTATCGAAAAAGCCAGCAACATTGGATCGCTGCTGTCCATTCTCTACTAGCTTTTGGCCAAGAAGAGATCTTAAAAAATGTCACCGCTACCACACTTATCAAAGAGTGGCAAACCTTTATGGTAAAAACTTTCAATATCAGAGACGACCTTTTAGACAAATTCTTCCCAACTTTTGGCCAATCAAAACGGTATCCTAACGGGATTATTATCTATGCCGCTCGTCTACAGACGCTGCCCAAAGAAGAACGGGACATTCTGATGCCTCTTTTAGGAAAGCTTATAAACAGTGTTCTCGATGGGACATTTCCTCAAATGCGCTACAGTTTTACTGACAATAAACACCTAGAAACACTCTTTTCTAAGAGTGAGGAGCTACTAAAAAAATGGCAGACTTCTCTTCCTATCAAAATCGACAATTTAACGTCATATACCATTGAAGATACCGATCATTGGGAAGATTTGGAGTTAATGGGAACAGAGGTCGATGGTAGCTGTCAAAACATCCATCGAGATCCTGCCTTTAATCTATGTCTATTATCGTCCTTCCTCGATGGCAAAATCCGCTTAATGGTTGCAAGAGATAAAGCAGGCAAAATCATCGGAAGAGTGATCTTGCGCATCCTGCAGGGTGTTAATAATAAGCCTGTTCTCTTTATGGAACAGCTCTATACCCGCAATGGTGTTAACGAAAAGCTCATCCACGAGCACATCCTCGAAGGATGCATGCAAAAAGCTCAAAGCATGGGAATTGCTCTTGCCGCAAGCAGTGAAGACTATAGCGACTTTTATGCCAAATACCCCGGCACCCTTCAGTCCCTTGGCGGACCTGCTCCCTATGAGTATGTCGATGCCCTCCGCGATATACAGCAGAACGGCGTCTACTCCATCCCAGAGAGTTGTCTGCTTTGGAGTCCTTAACTCGCCTATCATCAATATATTATAACACCCTCATTATTAGTTATTTACAAATTAATTAGTTAAATAATTTGTTGAATTTTAATAAATTTTATTATATAATTAGTATTAGGGATATTAACAAAAATGACATTAACTATAGATCCTAATTCTTCTAAAAATACAGGCCTGTTTCAATGGGCTGAGGCGATCTTTATTGCACTAAGTAACGCAATAAAGGACGTTTATAAAAACATCTCTACGCTCTTTTTCAAACAAGAAGAGAGACCAGAGCTCGGATCAACCCATGATGTCACTGTTGGCGCTACGAATGAAGTCGAGTTCTGTAAGGTTGCCAAAGTCGCTGCCGCTCATATTCAGGATGATCAGAATAAGGTGTTTGAGAGCGCTAAAACCGATGCCGCTCGCATTCAAGAGGATGACCAGAAGAGGCGCTTTGAGGAAGCTAAAAGAGATGTCGCAGAATACGGCTATCAAGCAAGTCTAAGCTATGACATTACCGACCTAAACATGCGGTTTGAGCTCCTCAAAATCGCTGCTGCTGCATTTCCGAAAGAAACATGTCACGACATTCAAAGCTCCGGCATCACTGATCAGAACATGCTTTTTGAGGTCGCCACAATCATCGCTGCTAAAGATATCCGCTTAATCGGTGATTTCATTCGCAAATTCGGTATTACTGACCAGAACAGACTCTTTGAGCTTGCTAAAATCTTTGTTACTAAAAGTGACAGTTTACCCGGTAATTTCATTCACAAATTCGGCATTACCGATCAGAACATACGCTTTGAACTTGCTAAATTCACGGCTGCTATAAGTAGCCGTTTCATCGGTGAGTTCATTCACCAATTCGACATTACTGACCCCAGCATGCGTTTTGAGATCGCTAAAATCGCCGCTAATGAGGACGGTTATGGAGCTAGTCGGTACATTGAAAACTACGCCCTTTCCGAGGAGAAAGAGAACCAAATTCTTCAGATCTGTCTTGCCCAAATTGTCCGTGTTGCACTAGAAACTAACGATTTCTCTTCTCTAGAATACTTTGCAAAATTACAAAATGTCTCCGACCTTAAAAAAAATCTCTTCAAAGAAGTTGCTCAAGTATGCGCGATAAATATTCCCCTCCATTTTAAAAATGCAGAAGAAAAACAGATGATAGAAAAAGCTCTCAAAGAGGCTTTTACACAATTGAAGGATTTCGCCCTTCAAGCTGGTGCGTCTGATAAAGTTCTGGCATCACTTGAAGAGACAATTTTTACAAAACACACAAGCCTCCTGCAACAACAAAAAGACCTCTTATGGCTCGGCACATGGATGATGCATTACAGCTTCGATCCAGCTGAGAAATGCCTTCAACAATCTCCTCTTGCCGATGAAGCAATGCTTCCTCTTCTAAATTCCATTTTGAATACGTTCGATGCAAATCTTCGCAACCAGGCAACAAGCGCCATGACCTCGATCTATACAGATCATGTAAAAATTGAGTCATTGAAAATTCTCATGGCAGCAGATGAGCGACTGCACCTCATCGTTCTTTTTTCAACGACTGCCAGCTTTGAGACGGAAATGACGAAAAAAATCTGCGATGAACTCTATCCATCTAGGAAAGATGCAAAAATGATGACACCGATTAACGATCTGATGGGTGCCCTCTATAAAAGCAACTTATCTTCTGAAGAAAAAGAGCAACTTCTTAAAATGATCTTTAACCCTCCCGTTAAGGGAGATAGAGAACGTCAAAATGAGTACAAAGAGCGACTCTCTCAGTATCGAAAAAGCCAGCAACATTGGATCGCTGCTGTCCATTCTCTACTAGCTTTTGGCCAAGAAGAGATCTTAAAAAATGTCACCGCTACCACACTTATCAAAGAGTGGCAAACCTTTATGGTAAAAACTTTCAATATCAGAGACGACCTTTTAGACAAATTCTTCCCAACTTTTGGCCAATCAAAACGGTATCCTAACGGGATTATTATCTATGCCGCTCGTCTACAGACGCTGCCCAAAGAAGAACGGGACATTCTGATGCCTCTTTTAGGAAAGCTTATAAACAGTGTTCTCGATGGGACATTTCCTCAAAT
>Ga0207091_1023_pt1 | contig 35502 bp, 34 predicted proteins | sample Alteio_BWMinHeat_47_FD_153534 | JGI IMG/M metagenome (GOLD analysis project Ga0207091, IMG submission 153534) | Enriched cells from forest soil in Barre Woods Harvard Forest LTER site, Petersham, Massachusetts, United States -... | ecosystem: Environmental > Terrestrial > Soil > Temperate forest >... | reverse complement strand
AAGCAAATGGCCATTTTAAACTCAGCGATCATGTGCGACAGATCGACTTTATTGCGCCCTCCATGCGCGTGTTGGATTTGCTCCTCAAGATGCGCTCAACGGGTGAGAAGGCGGCCATTGTTGTGGATGAATATGGGGGCGTAGATGGTCTCATCACCATGGGAGGCCTCATTGAAGAAATTGTCGGCGATATTCAAGACACAACGCCGAGCACGACCTCTCCCTATTTCTTTCGGCGTCCTGATGGGGTGGTGATTGTGGATGGGCGGATGGATATTGAGGAGCTGGAAAAGAAGGTTGGGACGCTCCGGACAGAGGAAGAAAAAAAAGAAGATATCGACACAGTTGGGGGGCTCGTTCTGAATCTCGTTGACCGTATTCCGAAACGGGGAGAACGTATCCCTCACTCTTCCGGGACAGAGTTTGAAATTATTGAGGAGGATTCACGGCGCATTAAGCGTGTGGGCATTCATGGACTTCCGCCCCATGCCTAGTACACCCTGGAAACAACGCTTTCTTGCCTGTGGTGTGGGCGCCATTGGAGCTCTCGGGTTTGCACCCACCCTTCTCTTGCCTGCTCTCCTTCTCTCTTTTAGTGTTGTGTGGTTTTTATTGCAACAGACCCTTGAGATGCCGTGCCCTAAGCGAAAGGCTTTTTGGTTGGGGTGGTGGTTTGGCCTAGGCCACTTTACGGCGGGGTTGTATTGGATTGCTCATGCTTTGACCATAGACCTTGCGACCTTTGGGTGGCTCATTCCGTTTTGTCTTTTTGGTCTTCCCGCGCTTCTCGCTTTCTTTACGGGAAGTGCTTTTGTTCTTACGGCCTTGTGGCCCTATAAGGGGATCAGCCGCGCCTTTGCCTTTGCTGCCTTTTGGGTGAGTGTGGAGTGGTTGCGGGGCCATCTCTTTACAGGCTTTCCCTGGAATCTCTCAGGCTATGCCTGGGGTTTCAGTCCTGCGATGGCCCAAGTTGCCTCCCTTGTGGGGGTGTATGGCCTCAGTCTTCTGACTCTTCTTTTAGCGATTTCTTTGCAATACCTTCCAAGTCGTCAGATGTTTCAGCGTACCCTTGTTGTGACTCTTTATCTGGGGACAGCGCTTCTTTTTGTCTGGGGGAGGGGACGGTTACAGGCGCCTGATGTGGAGCCTGCGTCTCCGCGGGCCATGCGTCTTGTGCAACCCAATATTCCCCAAACCTTGAAATGGGACCCTGCCCAACGAGAGACTCATTTTCGGACACTTCTTGCGATGACAAAGGCGCCCTCCGCTCTTCCTTTGCGGATTGTTGTTTGGCCCGAGTCAGCCATTCCCTTCTTTTTTGAGCATGAGCCTTTTCGCCGGATTGTGATCGCTGATGCTCTTCCCCGAGATGCCCTTCTTTTGATGGGGGCAGATCGCCGGACGCCACCGGGCGTTTCTCCTCTTAAGGTGTGGAATAGCCTGCTTGTTTTGGATACAAGTGGGAGGGTTGTTTCTCATTATGATAAATCGCACCTTGTGCCTTTCGGGGAATATTTGCCTTTCCGAGAGACGCTGAATAAGATTTTTGGTCCTGGTGTTTTAAAAAATATATCAGCAGGAACGAATGATTTCACCCCTGGACAAGGGCATAACCCGCTTGCTCCTGCAGGCCTTCCTGCCTTTAGTGCGCTTGTGTGTTATGAAGCTATCTTTCCGGGAGATGTGGTTAGCCCTCATCATCCCCGTCCCCGGTGGCTTGTGAATGTGACCAATGATGGGTGGTATGGAAACACCTCGGGCCCCTATCAACATCTGCAAAGTGCCCGGTTTCGGGCCATTGAGGAGGGGCTCCCCCTTGTGCGTGTGGCCAACTCCGGTATTTCTGCGGTCTTTGATGCTTACGGTCAGACGGTGGGCAGTCTTCCCCTGCACACAAGAGGGTCGTTGGACGTGTTCCTACCTTTCCCCACGCGGGTCGTCCCTCCTTACGCTCGGTGGGGGGATTGGATCACTCTGATGTTACTCCTTGCGACCTTTGGTGTGGCGTGGGCGTTGTCGTTTAGGGACGAGTAGGGACGGGATGACAAATTTTCGATGATCATCCTCGGCATTGAAACCAGCTGCGATGAGACGGCCGCTGCGGTTGTCACAGATAAACAGGTGATTCTCTCTCACGTTATCTTGTCCCAAATTAAGGAGCATGCAGCCTTTGGCGGGGTGGTGCCTGAGATTGCCGCCCGCGCCCATCTTGTCCATATTGAATCAATCCTTCAGCAAACTTTAGCCCAGGCCCATATTACGCTTGACGATTTAGATGGGATTGCGGCGACTGGCGGTCCAGGTCTGATCGGGGGCCTCATTGTGGGCGTGATGATGGCTAAAGGGTTGGCGATGGCGAAGAGAATACCCTTCCTTCCCATTAATCATCTCGAGGGGCACGCCTTGACTGTTCGGCTGACGGAAGATGTTCCCTTTCCCTTCCTTTTGCTTCTTGTTTCCGGGGGCCACTGTCAGTTCCTCATTGCTGAAGATGTGGGCAAATATACGCAGCTCGGGGGGACCTTGGATGATGCTCTGGGAGAATGTCTCGATAAGACAGCCCGCCTTTTAGGTCATGGCTACCCGGGAGGCCCTATTATTGAGCGGCTTGCGAAGACAGGAAATCCGCGTGCTTTCGCCCTTCCCAAACCCCTCAAGGGGACAGAGGGGTGCGCCTTTTCTTTCTCCGGTTTGAAAACAGCTGCTCGCAAAGTGATTCTCGAAAATGATATTACGGATCCTGTTTTCCAAGCCGATTTTTGCGCTTCCTTGCAACATACGGTTGGTGAGATCTTAGTGGACCGGACGCTGAACGCTCTTGCCATGGCCCATGCACGTCACCCTTCTTTGGCTCACCTTGTTGTAGCCGGTGGGGTGGCGGCCAATCAGTACTTCAATGCGCAATTGTCTGGGTGTGCGGCTCAACGCGGCGTGACGCTCCATGCGCCGCCCCTTGCGTTATGCACGGATAACGGGGCCATGATTGCGTGGGCCGGGGTGGAGCGCCTTCGGAAGGGCCTCATCGGCTCGCTCGATTTTGCCCCGCGCCCTCGGTGGCCCCTTGACGAATTGAAACAGGAACGCTAGGGTTCGCGCTAATAAACACATAATAGGAACGCACACCGTGCAGCATGTTTCAGTTATCGGAGCCGGGGCTTGGGGAACGGCTCTTGCCCTAGCGGCTTTCCGAGCCGGATCCCGCGTCACCCTTTGGTCCATCAGTCTTGACGAGGTTGAGACCATCAACTTGCGTCATGAGAATGTGTATCGCCTTCCAGGTATTCCCTTGGATCCCAATATCCAGGCCACCTTGAGCGCAGAAGAAGCGGCGAGAGCGGATGTGCTTATTTTGACCCCTCCGGCCCAGTGTATGCGGTCGACCTGTGAAACCTTTCAGCCTTTTGTGGCCCCCCATGTGCCCCTTGTGATTGCTTCTAAAGGTATTGAGCATGATACCTGCTTGCTGATGTCAGAGGTGGTGCGGGAGATCTTTCCCAAGAATCCTATTCTTATTCTGTCAGGTCCCAGTTTCGCCCATGATGTGGCCAAAAAACTGCCCGTTGCGGTTGTGTTGGCCGCCGAGACCTTGGACATTGGCCGGCAGGTGGCACCGGTTCTCGCGAGTGCTTCTTTTCGTCTGTATGGATCGACGGATCTGATTGGCGTTCAGGTGGGAGGGGCCTGTAAAAATGTCATCGCCATTGCCTGCGGGATTGCAGAGGGGAGGGGACTTGGCGATAGCGCCTCTGCAGCCCTCCTCACCCGCGGCCTTGCAGAGATTACCCGTTTGGGGTGTGCTCTGGGTGCGCGGCCTGAAACCTTTTTGGGCCTTGCGGGGGCGGGGGATATTACGTTGACTGCTTTGAGTGATCAGTCGCGCAACCGGTCTTTTGGTCTTGCGTTGGGTCGGGGAACGCCGCTTCAAGAGTTGCTTGCGGCCAAAGACACGCTCACAGAAGGAGTCCATACGGTTGCGGGCGCCCATGCGCTTGCGAATCACCATCAGATTCATATGCCTCTGACGGCGGTGATGCACGCGCTGCTGTGTGGGGAGGAGCCAATTGATGCTCTCTTTGAACGTATCCTCAGTAAACCTCTCACCTTCGATGCGGAATAATGGCCTACTGGTTGGTTAAAACCGAACCCAACACCTGGTCTTGGGAGGACCAAGTGAAAAATGGGACGACGCCTTGGGATGGGGTGCGAAACTACCAAGCCCGCAATAACCTGAAAGCCATGAAAATCGGCGATCTCGCCCTTTTTTATCATTCAGGGGCGGAGCGCCAAGTTATGGGGGTTATTGAGGTCTGTGGTCCTTATGTTCCCGACCCTTCCGACCCGACCCATCAATTTGGCATGGTACAGATGAAAACTGTAAGGCCTTTGGTGCGTCCTGTGACCTTAGCTCAGATTAAGGAAGATCCCCGTCTTCAAGATTTGGCGCTCGTTCGTCAATCCCGCCTTTCCGTGATGCCGATTGATGCGGAGGCGTGGGGTATTTTGACAGAAGAGTCAGGAGTTCGTTGAAACGAACCCCTGACTCTTTAGATCACTTCTGATCACGATCCTCTGCGCCGCCCCTGAGAGGCAAGCGAGGGGCCGACCCTTCCTCTTCCCTTGCAGCCGCTTCTCCTGCAGGTTTTCCAGCCTTGAGCATAAACGCGAGCCACTCAGCATTTTGCTGAGCAATGAGAGCAGTGTAGGCTCCCTTACTCTCTGCAAGGCTTGCTTTAATTGTATTCAAGCCCTCGGCCAAAAGACCAGGAACCTTTGCTCGGACTTTCTGCGCAAAATCATGAATACGCTCGAGATTGACCTTCAAAGAAGGAGAATCCAATTTTGGTTTTTTTTCATGGTTCTTTGTCGGCTTCAAATAGTTGTTAAGGTCAACATAGGCGGTCTCGAGGCCGCGGAGGGTGGCGATTTCATGGGTTAATTTTTCCCCACTTTTTGTAATTGCTTCGAGCTTAAGCGTGATTGGTGTACGGGTGACTTTCCAGTCCTTTGCATCAGCATAGGGTGCCAATTTAAGCTTTTCAGCAGCACTCTTCTCAGCTTCAGCCGCCGTCTTTGCTTTGAAGGCAGTGACAATCTCAGGATCACTGAGCTCTGACCACCTTTGCGCAGGCGTCTCAACGTTGCGATCATTATCAAGAGAAACGTGTAAGGGGCCAAAATTCAAGCCTGGGTTAAGGGTGTCCAGGGCTTCATCAAATGTTTTCGCGGTTAATGTCCCTTGATTGAACGTATATAGCTCATGAAGCATTAAGGCTAAGCTTGAGATGACCGTATTATAGTTCTGGCGTGCAATTCCCCCTTTCTGCTGGTCAGCTTCAGGAGCTTTTAAGAAATGCGCTTTTTGCAATTTGACGCTCTCCAATAACATATCATGGAGCATGCGACAGCGTTGCTCGACCTGCTTTACAGCAAGGTTGATCCCCTCCGTCACATAGCCTTTAGCTTCAGAAATTTGTGCTAATCGGTCGAGAATTTCCTGATAAATAACCTTTGCCCGAGGATCTTTTTCGGAGTGCAGAAGATCATGCACTGCCATTTCAGAGGGTGAGAAATTCACTGTATGCACAGCAGCCTTTTGCAGTGTGAGGGGCACAGCGATTATGTTCTGAAGGAGGGCTTCGACCATGGTCGTGAGGCCGAATTCTCCTTCTATGGGAATAAGGGCGTAAACTGGTTCAGGCCATGTATGCCTTGGTTCCGTATCAATGAGATGTTTCACATTTTGAGTAAGGTAATAGAAGTGACCGCTTGTCGTTGTTCCTGAGTAGGGCCAAAGAGGAAAAGAATCTGGTTGGTAACCAGGGAGCTGCCCACACTTCAAAAGATATAAGTTTGTTAAGCATGCATGCAAGGAGTGTTGCCAGGCAGGCACGTCTCCCTCCTGTTCTAGAAGATAGGGAGGTACCGGTGCTTTGGAGGCCTGTAAGAGGCTAATCCACTTGCCTTTGAATTCTGAGAGATCAAAAAGGCTGGAAGCGACAGGCTCGTTGGCTTCTAAAGAAGAGGCCAAATGAACGCAGCGGGTAATAGAAGCCTCCAGTGCTTCCCAGTGGTTGGGCATTTTGAGTTTTCCTGTCAGAAGATCCTGGAATTCTCCGTTAATATCGGTCCACAGTTGGGTGAAGGCGGGCGTGCTCTTTCCGGAGGCAGCCGCATGGCTTTTGAGATTTTGCATATATTGTGTGACAATGGGGCCAATGTACTCTTTTGAGAATTGCATTGACTCTCGGGTATCCGTTCTAAGCCCTTCATGTCGTGACGTAACGCGCAATTGGGCTAACACGTGAGGGTAACGAAGAGGATCGGCCAGAGACCCTTTCATGGTTTCGGGATAGGCTTTTGCAAAAGCATCATCGAGATCTTTGGGCAAGGCCTGTGCTGAAGCGGCAGGTGCAACGGCAGCAGAGGCAGAGGCTTCGGGATAGGCTTTTGCAAAAGCATCATCGAGATCTTTGGGCAAGGCCTGTACTGAAGCGGCAGGTGCAACGGCAGCAGAGGCAGAGGCGGCAGCCGGCGCAGAGGCGTTGTCCCTTTGCTCCCATGCTGCAATTCTTTGTTTCATCGATGCTTCAGCAGGTGTGATAGAAAGAAGAGTGACGGCAATGAGGGACACTCCTCCTAAGGTTTTTTCTAAAGTTGGCGAGTTCTTCATCATTTTTCTCCACTGTTTCGATCTTAATATGCATTGTCATTTTAATAAAACAATATCATTGTGAACGTATAGTTTATTTTTAAATTGTATGCAACTTTTTTTAACGTTTTTCAAAAAATTTGACCCTTGTCTGGAATGCTGTAGAATGCTGAAAAGAGGAGAGGAGGATTAAACTTTGATGAGATTTATGGCTCTCACGTTAGGGCTCAGCTTGTGTGTTGCCTCTTGTGGCGATAAGAGCTGTCCGCAAAAACGCCTGCCCGAACAAGTCGTCCTTAGCTTCGCGCCTGTGATTAAGAAAATCGCGCCTGCGGTGGTGAATGTATATGGGGACCGACAGACAAAGCAGGCCACCCAAGATGCGCAAGGATCCGGGCTTCTTGTGAGTAAAGACGGCCTTGTGTTGACGAGTGCCCATGTGGTGCGGGGGGCGGATACCATCACCGTTACCCTTGCAGACCTGCGAAAATTTCCAGCCAAAGTGCGGGGGATGGATTCGGAAACGGGCCTGGCTCTCCTCCAAATCCAAGGAGCTCAGGATTTGCCTTATGTGTCCATTCCACAGACACCTCCTTTAGAGGTGGGAGATGTGATCTTGGCGATGGGCAATCCTTTTGGGGTGGGGCAATCGGTGACCAGTGGAATTGTCTCGGCCCTTGGGCATATCGAAGACGGTATTACCCCTGCGCGGACCTTTATCCAGACGGATGCGGTGGTGAATCCGGGGAATTCAGGGGGGCCCCTCATTACAACTGACGGGCGCGTTGTGGGAATCAACACAGCCATCTACTCAAAAACAGGAAGTTTTGTGGGGATTAGCTTTGCCACTCCTTCTCACTTCGCGTTGCCTTTGCTGAAGAGGGGGCAGGGGGAGGGAAAGTAATTAGCTTTTTATGCTTGATGTTTGGAGGGGGAGTGTCTATATAGAAATACTATAAAATGATTTTTTATTATAGTAAAAATGGAGAATGTGTGATGGATGTTAAGAATTTTATGCTTGTCTCAACAAGTGTTTTGGCTCTGGGTGCGGGAAATGGGGCGTATGCGTCGAGTCAAGTCAATGAAGACCTTGGATCGCAGCAGGCATCTGCGTCGGTAGCGGCAGCGAGTGGAGATGCTGAGGCTCACTCTGCACCAGGAGCAGGAGCTGGTGGACAGGCGGTCAAGAAAGGGGAATCGGTAAAGCTAAGGAGATACGACGAAAATTCAGAATTTGGGAGGAAGATGGCAAGATTTTTGGCGGATAATCCAGCATACAGGCCATATGTCAGAATAAATGATGGCACGGAAGCAGGTGTGATTGGGATTGTTGTTTCAAGACTTGGGCTCGAGATGGAGGAGGAATTTATTACATTCTTCAATAAAGCTAAAGATAATGCAGAAAATGTAAATTTAAAGGTTAGGGGTTTGTACCTAAAATCGATGAATCGCGATAAATCCGATCTACATAAGGCGATGGAAAAGTTAAACGCATCGGTCAAGAATTTAGATGCGAAACCTGAGGATCTCACCTCGATTCTGGAGGAGGTAGGTACGATGCGCTCAAATATCTTGCGTATGGGCTTTAGATGGGATCCTCTGGGAGAGCAACTGGCTAAAATATGGCGACAATAGCTAACCGCGTTGCACATACTTTCATTAGTCAATCAGTTCGGGCGGAGGGGCAGTAGACTTCATACTTGACTAAATTAGTCAGGAATGCTACGGGTGGGTCATGAGAGAGCACCTTACCCAATGAAACTTGGCACGAAAGGACGATACGCCGTGATGGCCCTTGTGGACCTTGCTTATTATAGCAAGGGGAAGCCCCTGGCCGTGACGGAAATTGCCCAGCGTCAGTCTTTGCCAGCCTCCTATCTTGAGCAACTCTTTGCCACTTTGCGTCACAAAGGGCTCATTGCGAGCACCCGCGGTCATCAGGGGGGGTATAGTCTGGCGCGGGAGGCGGAGACGATCCGGATCTCTGAAATTTTAGAAGCTATAGGAGAGCCCATTGAAACGACCCGTTGTTCCAAAACTTCAGACACAGGGTGCGTGGGAACAAAGGGGACGTGCCTCACCCATGCGCTCTGGGCAGGGTTGGGCCAACAAATGCACCAATATCTCAATGGAATTTCTTTGGCCGATGTGTGTGAAAGGCGTTTAACATGATCTATCTTGACTATAATGCATCAACCCCTCTTCGCCCGCAGGCGAAAGATGCGATGGCGGAGGTGCTTGAATGGACGGGAAATCCGTCTTCCCCTCATGGGGCAGGACGGCGCTTACGGGCTGTGATTGATGAGGCGCGCAAAACGATTAGCGACTTTACGGGCGCTCAGCGGGTTGTTTTTACGAGCGGGGGGACGGAAGCGAATGCGTTTGTGCTCAACCATTTTGCAAAAGGGCCGCTTCTGGTGTCGAGTCTGGAACACGATTCCATGCTCAAAAATGCGGTGAACCCCTATATTGTGCCGTCAACAAAAGAGGGTGTGATTGACCTCAATGCCTTAGACAAGCAGTTGACCTCCTTCACAAGTCCTGGTCTTCTTTCCATGATGCTGGTGAATAATGAGACGGGCATCATTCAGCCTGTTCAAGAGGCCGCTCGGTTGGCCCGTTCGAGAGGATGGCGGGTGCATACGGATGGAATTCAAGCGATTGGCCATGTGCCCCTTTCTTTGGAAACCTTGGGCGTTGATTTTATGACTCTTTCTGCCCACAAGTGCGGGGGGCCGATTGGGATTGGAGCTCTTGTGATGCGGGAGGAAACCCATCTGAACCCGTTGATACGTGGTGGCGGCCAAGAATATGGCATGCGGTCCGGTACCCTTTCTGCCCCTCTTGCTGCGGGATTTGGAATGGCTCTGCGTGCGTCTCTCAAGGATGATCTTACCGCTCTTGCAACGTTCCAACAGCAGATTGAAGAGAACCTGCCGGATGCCATTATTTATGGGAAGCAAGCGCCGCGGGTTGCAAATACGGTGTGTCTTGGGATGCCAGGCGTGCCTATTGAACTTCAGCTCATGGCGTTTGATCTCAAAGGAATCGCTGTGGGGGCTGGGGCGGCCTGTTCTTCAGGCACGATGAAGCCGTCCCATGTGCTGGTGGCCATGGGATGTTCCCAGCAGGAAGCGCAATCAGCTTTGCGGGTCAGCATGGGATGGAACACCAAGGGGTCTGATATTGACGCCTTTATCAAGGGGTGGAAAGAGATTTATGCGAAGCCTTCCCTTAAGGAGGCCTCATGAGCGACCGCCCTATTTATCTTGATTATCAGGCGACGACCCCGTGTGATCCGCGGGTGCTTCAGGTTATGTTGCCCTATTTTACAGAAGAATTTGGGAACCCCCATTCTCGCAGCCATGCTTACGGGTGGCGGGCGGAAGAGGTGGTGGAAGAGGCACGTCTCAAGGTTGCTCATCTGATTCATGCAGATCCGAAGGCCGTCATTTTCACCAGTGGGGCGACGGAATCGAATAACCTTGCCATTAAAGGTGTTGCGCATTTTTACAAGGCTCAGAAGGATCATATCGTGACCTGTGCCACAGAGCACAAGTGTGTTCTCGATAGTTGTCGCCACCTGGAGCAAGAAGGGTTTAAAGTCACCTATCTGCCTGTGAATTCCCAGGGAATCATTGATCTCAAGCAGTTGGAGGAGGCGATCACAGACCGGACCAGTCTTGTGTCCATCATGGCTGTGAACAATGAGATTGGGGTTATCCAACCGTTGGCGGAGATCGGGAAAATCTGCCGGGCCAAGGGTGTCTTTTTTCATACGGATGCAGCCCAAGCCGTGGGTAAGATTCCCATTGATGTGGACGCCATGAACATCGATCTCTTGAGCATCTCCGGCCATAAGATCTATGGGCCGAAGGGGGTAGGGGCGCTTTATGTACGGCGCAAACCGCGGGTGCGCCTGACCTCTCTGATTACAGGCGGGGGCCAAGAGCGGGGCATGCGGTCCGGCACCCTGTCGCCGCCGCTCTGCGTAGGCCTGGGCGAGGCCTGTGCCATTGCGGAAGCGGAGATGGCCTCTGAATCCGCACGTCTGACAGCGCTCAGAGACCGGTTTTACAAGACGATTCAGGCGGAGCTTGATGAGGTGTATCTCAATGGGGATCTGGAGCATCGTATTCCTGGTAACCTCAATCTGAGCTTCGCTTTTGTGGAAGGGGAGGGGCTGATGATGGGAATGAAGGATCTGGCTGTTTCCTCAGGATCTGCGTGTACGTCGGCCTCTCTCGAGCCTTCCTATGTTTTGAAAGCTTTAGGGGTAGAAGAAGATATGGCGCACACGAGTTTACGTATTGGATTTGGGCGGTTTACCACAGAAGCTGAGGTGGATACGGCTGCCAAAAAAATTATTCAAGAAGTCAAGCGATTGCGCGAGATGAGTCCCTTATGGGATATGCACCGGGACGGGGTTGATATAAAATCAATCCAATGGGCTCATCATTAACTGGCCCATCACTAACAACAGGAGGAACGACCATGGCCTATTCAACAAAAGTGATTGATCACTATGAAAATCCCCGGAACGTGGGTACCTTGGATGCCAAGGACACGGCTGTGGGAACGGGGCTTGTGGGGGCGCCCGCGTGTGGGGATGTGATGAAGCTGCAGATTAAGGTGAATGATAACGGGGTCATCGAGGACGCGAAGTTTAAAACCTTTGGGTGTGGCTCTGCGATTGCTTCAAGCTCCCTTGTGACCGAATGGATCAAGGGGAAAACCTTGGAAGAAGCGGGTGCCATTAAAAATACGGTGATTGCCCAGCATCTTTCCCTGCCCCCTGTAAAGCTCCATTGTTCCATGTTGGCGGAGGATGCGATTAAGGCTGCCATCAATGATTATCAGCTCAAGAAAAGCGCATGAGCCGGCCGCCCATTTTAACTCTTACGCCAGCTGCCATTGCGCAAGTCAAGACGCTTCTGGCCGGACGAGGGAAGCCCTCTTACGGCATCCGCATTGGTGTGAAGACGAAAGGGTGCACAGGGCTTGCGTATTCATTGGAATTTGCGGATGCGGCACCGCCAAAGGATGAGCTTATTGAGGTTGATGGCCTCAAGGTGTTGATTGATCCTCAAGCGGTTATGTTCATTTTAGGGTCGGAAATGGATTACAAAGAAGAAAAGTTATCCTCCGGATTTGTCTTCACCAATCCCAATGAGAAGGGTAAATGTGGGTGCGGCGAGTCGTTTCATGTTTGAATGTCAGGAGCCAGCAATCAGGAACCAGGATTTTCAGTGTTGTCATCCCCGGCTTAGACCTTCTAACCCCCGCGAAGCGGGGCTAAGAAGGTCTAAGTCGGGGATGACAGTTATTTTGCATCACCCTCCTGGGTGCAGCTAATGCACCCTAATCCCTTCGCACTCCTAGGCCTCTCCCCTACCTTTTCCCTGGACGCAAGGACACTCGAAAAGGCCTACTTTGACGCTCAGCGCAAATCCCATCCGGATCAATTTTCCCGAGCAACCCCTGAGGCAAAAGCGGATGCGGCGCGCCTCTCCACAGCCATCAACCAGGCGTACCTCTGCTTGAAGGATCCGCTTCAACGGGCCGCGGTTTTATTGGCACAAGCCGGCGTTGAACCGCTTGCATCTGATCCGTCATTCCTGATGCAGGTGATGGAATGGCGGGAAGCCCAATCGGCAGGAGAGGATGTGACGGCTGAGTTAGCCGCGCAGGAAACGCTCTTTTTGCAACAACTCGGCGAGGGTTTTGATGTTCAAGACTTTGAAAGGGTGAGACATTTACTATATCGCCTGACTTATCTTAGGAGTTTATAAAAAAGACAGCTGACCTTTTTCTCAGAACGCCTTCCAGACCTAACCTCTCCCGAGTCTTTCCCTCACCACTTTACTTAATCCTGCTTGTGTTCGTAGTACGTTTAACAGGTTGTCTTCATCTATTGATTTTTTTTCTAACTCTCTTGCTTTTTCAAGTGCTTGTTGAGCCATCGTTTGTCTGGCAGCTTTTCCCTCTGCATTTCCCATGAGAGCCATATAAGCTGACAAATCCATATATTTTAATCGTGCTGCTTCAGAGTCTGCATAGGCAGCCTCTGCTTTTTTGGTTGCTGCTTCCGGTGTTGCTTGAAAGTCTGCGTTTGTAGAAGAGATAGATGAGGCTACAGAGGTAGACGACTTTTCCTGTTCGGGCCTGGAGGCCCATGTTTGAGAAGAGGTGCCAATGAGTAAACTTAAGGTAAGGGCTGAAAAAAGAGTTTTCTGTGTCATCTATAAATCCTTTTAAAATACTGGATAGGAAGAGGTGTGCTGGCAACAAGTATAATGCGTCATGATTTTTATTTAACATTAAAATACTGTATAATGCAATAAAAATTATGATTATTCGCAAATTGCGTCTACGTTGGCATGTTCCCCATTGTCAGGGGGAGGGTGGAAAAATCTGCGTTATTGAGGGTGTGTCTTAATAAAAAATACATAATTTACGTGTATGATACAAAATATATAAACATGGAGAGATAAAATGTATAAGAATTTAGTAAGATTGACTTTAGTCCTTGGATTCCTCGCTGTGAGTGCGCAGGGCGCGATGGCGGCTAACTCTTATTACCATGGTTGTGACGCTTGCTGTTATGAGGGTGCGTGTCCTGCGGGGATTAATTGCGAAAACTGTGGGTTGTGACATCTTCCTCATTGTCATGAGGAGGGGGGCTTGGGGAAAGTCGCACCTATTGATAAGGACGCGTCCCTCACCATTATGACTGATAAAATATCTAAAAGTCCTTGCAACCCCGCTATGCCGTGGCGAGACTCAGATAAAACTCTTACCCGCGCAAGCGCGGGAATTATATCTGGATCCCCGCTTGCGCGGGGATGACACATTGGCGTTGATGTCATACACTCAGTCCTATGACACATCTTGAAGATCTCGATCACCGCTCGCGGGAAGTCTTTCGCCACATTGTGGATGCCTATGTGGAAACGGGTATTCCTATTGGGTCGAAGAGCTTGTCCAGTCGTCTTGAAACGTCCCTCTCGTCGGCGACCATTCGCAATGTCATGGCGGATTTGGAAGCGGCAGGGCTTCTCTATGCTCCCCATACCTCAGCGGGACGTTTGCCGACAGAAGCGGGCCTCCGGCTTTTCGTTGATGGGATTTTGGAGATTGGCGACCTTACCGATCCAGAACGGCAAGAGATTGAGAAACGCTGTCAGGCCCTCAATAAAAGTGTGGCGGATGTGCTGGAGGATGCGACACAAGCCCTGTGTGGCCTCAGTCGGTGTGCGGGGCTTGTGTTGGCGCCGAAGTCGGAGGCGATCCTCAAACATGTGGAGTTCGTTTCTTTAGCGCCGGGTCGGGTGCTGGTGGTGCTCATTACAGACGATGGGCTTGTGGAAAATCGCATTATTGAGGCTCCCTTAGGTCTTCCCCCCTCAAGTCTTGTGGAAGCCGGGAATTATCTGAATCATCGGCTGGCGGGAAAAACGCTGAAAGAAGCGAAGTCAAAAATTTTAGGTGAAATTGAGGAAAAAACAACGCAGTTGGATCTTCTGACCACGAAAGTTGTTGAGACGGGGGTGGCCATGTGGGCCGGGACCTCGAATTCCCTCATTGTGCGCGGACAGGCGAATCTGCTGCAAGATGTGCGTCACATGGAGGAGCTCAATCTTGTGCGCAGTTTGTTCGAGGCGCTGGATACGCAAAAGGATCTTCTGGAGCTTTTGGATGCGGTGATTGCGGCGGACGGGGTGCAGATTTTTATTGGAGCTGAAAATAATATTTTCAAACTTTCTGGGTGTTCCCTCATTGTTTCCCCCTATTCCTCAGAGAACGGACGGGTCATTGGGGCGATAGGGGTGATCGGTCCTGCCCGATTGAATTACAGTCGGATTATCTCTATGGTAGATTACACAGCAAAACTCATTGGGAAGACGATAGGATAAAAGAGATGACAGACCATGATGATGACCTTGAACTCGTAGAGGAAAGCGCTCCTGCTTCCCAAGAAGAAGCCTTAGAGGCAGAAAACCAACAGCTGAAGGACCAGGTCTTGCGCACCATGGCCGAGCTTGAAAACTACCGTAAGCGCGCTGAACGGGAGCGGGAGGAGGCTGCAAAGTATGCGATTACGGGGTTTGCGCGGGATCTTCTCTCTGCGTCTGATAATCTCAGGCGCGCTTTGGAGAGTGTTCCTGAGGATCATGGAGATCCTGAGGCTCTTTTGAAAAGTCTTTTGGAGGGGGTTTCGATTACGGAAAAAGAACTCCTCGGGGCCCTCACGAAACATGGGGTTGAGAAAGTTGAGCCCTTAGGTGCGCCCTTTGATCACAACCTTCATCAAGCGATGTTTGAGGTGGAAGACCATGATCAAGCCCCTGGTACCGTTGTGCACGTGATGCAACCCGGCTACCGTCTTCATGGGCGTCTTTTGCGGCCTGCCCTCGTGGGGGTTGCGAAGGTGAAGGAGGTCGAGAAAAAAGATTAGGAGGACCCCTTGTAATCTTTTTGTGCTCTTCCCATATACGAGGAAAATGCGATTTTATCAGCTCCGATCTTGGAAATCCTCATCATTTCGTAACCAAAACATGGTAGACTTTCTAGCATCGAGACTGGCTAAATTAACAAACAACAAAGGAGACTCTCATGAGCAAAGTTATTGGAATTGATCTTGGTACCACGAACTCGTGCGTTGCCATTATGGAAGGGAAGGAAGCCCGTGTTATTGAGAACGCTGAAGGGGCACGCACAACGCCTTCGATGGTTGCTTTCACGAGTTCGGGCGAACGTCTTGTGGGTCAAGCGGCCAAACGGCAGGCTGTTACCAACCCTGAAAATACTCTCTTCGCGATTAAGCGCCTCATAGGTCGTCGTTATGATGATCCGATGACAAAGAAAGATAAGGATCTTGTCCCCTACAAAATCGTTGAAGGGGGTAACGGGGATGCGTGGGTTGAGGCAGAAGGCAAGAAATACAGCCCCAGTGAAGTGAGCGCCTTTATTCTTCAAAAAATGAAGGAAACAGCGGAAAATTTCTTGGGCGAAAAAGTGACGCAAGCGGTCATTACGGTGCCTGCGTACTTTAACGATTCCCAACGCCAAGCCACGAAAGATGCGGGTAAGGTGGCGGGGCTTGAAGTGCTTCGTATCATCAACGAGCCCACAGCGGCGGCGTTGGCTTATGGCTTGGACAAAAAAGACGGCGAAACCATTGCAGTGTATGATCTTGGTGGGGGAACCTTTGACGTTTCTATCCTTGAAATTGGGGATGGGGTCTTTGAAGTGAAGTCCACCAACGGGGATACGTTCTTAGGCGGTGAGGACTTTGACCAGCGGATTATCGAATATTTAGCGGATGAGTTTAAAAAGTCGGATGGAATTGACTTGCGCAAGGATAAGCTTGCGTTACAGCGTTTGAAGGAAGCGGCTGAAAAGGCAAAGATTGAGCTTTCAAGTTCGATGCAGACGGATGTAAACCTGCCATTCATCACGGCGGATGCTTCAGGACCGAAGCACCTGAACGTCAAGCTTACTCGTGCAAAATTGGAGAGCTTGGTTGAAGACTTGATTGAGCGCACCATTAAGCCGTGCGCGGAAGCCTTGAAAGATGCGGGCATTACAGCTGGCAGAATTGATGAAGTCATCTTGGTGGGTGGCATGAGCCGTATGCCTAAGATCATTGAAACGGTTAAGAAATTCTTTGGAAAAGAACCGCACCGTGGGGTCAACCCCGATGAAGTTGTGGCCCTGGGGGCAGCGATTCAAGGCGGCGTTTTAAAAGGGGACGTGAAGGACGTGCTTCTCCTCGACGTGACCCCCCTTTCTTTGGGCATTGAAACCTTAGGCGGGGTGTTTACGCGCCTCATTGATCGCAACACGACGATTCCCACCAAGAAGAGCCAAACCTTCTCAACGGCTGAGGATAACCAGACGGCTGTGACGATCCGCGTCTTCCAAGGGGAGCGTGAAATGGCTGTACATAATAAAATCCTTGGTCAATTTGATTTGATGGGGATCCCGCCTGCCCAGCGAGGTATGCCTCAAATTGAGGTGACCTTTGATATTGATGCCAACGGTATCGTGCATGTTTCAGCGAAAGACAAGGCGACCGGCAAAGAACAGCAAATTCGCATTGAGGCGTCGGGGGGACTCTCGGATGCCGATATTGAGAAGATGGTGAAAGACGCGGAAGCCCATGCAAGCGAAGACAAAAAGCAACGAGAGCTTGTCGAAGTGCGCAACCAAGCGGAAGCCCTCATCCATGCCACTGAGAAGAGCTTGAGTGAGCATGGGGATAAAATTGGGGCGACAGACCGGGAGAAAATTGAGGAGGCTGTGAAGGATCTTCGGGAGGCTCTCGATTCGCCAGAGAAGGATGAGATCCAGAAGAAAGTTGAAATTCTCAGCCAAGTGGCTATGGTTCTCGGAGAAGCCGTCTATAAAGCGTCTCAAGAAAATACAGCTTCTGAAGTGCCGGATGAGTCGCAAGCGACCAACAAAGAAGATGTGGTTGATGCGGATTTTGAGGAAGTGGACGAGAAGTAAGTGTAGCGTCCGCCGTCGCGGTGAAGCCGCTATGGCGTGATCACGCCGAAGCCTTTGGTGTAGCGGTGTAGCGGTGTAGCGGTGTAGCGGTGTAGCGGTGTAGCGGTGTAGCGGTGTAGCGGTGTAGCGGTGTAGCGGAAGGGAAACGCTTGTAAAAATGGATGTCAATATGAGATATACAAAACGATGAAAAACGATAATGAGAAAGAACAATCTGCTCCACCGCTCCACCGCTATACTGTCACCCAAAGGTAAGTAGATGAAGAAAGACTACTACGACATCCTCGGCGTTTCCCGCACCGCCTCAGCAGATGAGCTGAAAAAGGCTTACCGCAAATTAGCGATGCAGTATCACCCTGACAAAAACCAGGGGTCGGAAGAAGCTGAGAAAAAATTTAAGGAAATCAGCGCTGCCTACGATATCCTGAAAGATGAGCAAAAGCGTGCGGCCTATGATCAGATGGGCCATGCGGCCTTTGAAGGCGGCGGTGGGGGAGGAGGCGCTTACGGTCCAGGAGGTATGGGGGGCGGATTTGACTTCTCCGCCTCCGGTTTTGGCAGCATGTTTGACGATATGTTCAGTGATTTTATGGGGGGAGGGCGCCAACAGCAAGGGGCTCGTTCCGCAGCCCAGCAAGGATCTGACTTGCGCTATAACATGGAAATTTCCCTTGAGGATGCTTACAAAGGGTTGAAGAAAAATATTAAAATTTCCACTTATGGGGAATGCAAAAGCTGCCATGGGTCAGGAGCGGCTGAAGGTTCAAAACCGGAAACCTGTTCGACGTGTCATGGTCAGGGGACGGTTCGGGCGCGCCAAGGATTCTTTACGATTGAGCGGGCGTGCTCTCACTGTCATGGCCTCGGTCAAATCATCAAAAACCCTTGTAAAACCTGTAGTGGCTCAGGACGAACGCGGCGGGAAAAAACCCTTGCCGTTACCATTCCTGCGGGGATTGAAGACGGGGCGCGCATTCGCTTGACGGGGGAAGGAGAAGCGGGTCTTCGCGGTGGTCCTGCTGGGGATCTTTATATCTTCATCCACATCAAGCCTCATAAACTCTTTCACCGAGAGGGGAACAATATTTTTTATCAAGTGCCTATCCCTATGGCTACGGCAGCATTGGGGGATTCGATTGAGGTTCCGGCTATTGATGGCCATGCAGCACGGGTTAAAATTCCTGCAGGAACCCAATCAGGCAAACAGTTTCGTTTGAAGGGGAAGGGCATGTCCATTCTGCGCTCCTCAGGACGCGGAGATATGTACATCGAGGTCCTTGTGGAGACCCCTGTCAACCTCACCAAGCGTCAAAAAGAGCTCCTGGAGGAGTTCGGAACTCTTGAGAAAAAAGCCCATTCTAGTCCCCTGTCTGAAGGGTTTTTTGCGAAGATTAAGGAGCTGTGGGGGTAAGCCAGAGGGCAAAAAACAGGCTAAGTATACGTTATTCCTAACGGAGAGGAGAAGATTATGGTAATGAAGTCTATTTTAAGAACTTTCGTGGTTTTGATGACTGTCCACCCTGTATGCTGGGCCGGAAAAGAAGTTTTTACACCTGAAAATCTTTTGCCAGCAGGTGTTGATAGTGCTGTCGTTATTAATCCTTATACGGGAGAATCTGGGGCAGCACGTAAAGGAACCGTTGCAGCAACACTGAATAACATTGCGCTTCTTAATACACTTCTGCTTGACAAAAATGCGTCTAATGATTCAGCAAGGGTACAAGAAATTAAGGACGCGATCATTTCCCTTGTTCCTTCTTTAAAAGTTATTGGTGTGTTTGACTTGTTTTCCCCTGAAGAATGGCTCCTCTCTGATAGGCAGCCAGGTCGTGTGCTCGCGGCTGTGCTGTATCTCCAGACATATCCTGAAGCGATCACCGCTCCCCTTAAGGAGCGCTTATTGAAGATTCAAGGTCACACTCACGTAAACATATTGTCTGAATCCATTGAAAAAACGTTAAGTAAAATAAACCAATAACTGAGAATTTATTTTTCTTTTGTGTTGTATTTTGAATCAATCAATTGATTGATCGCAATTTCTGCGGCTTGGGCGGTCTCTAAGGCAAAGGCAGCGTTATCTTTTTCTCTTTCTGCATCGACCAAGTTATCGACCCAATTCTCTCGACTGTCGCGCGGAAGGGCGTTGTAATAGGATTGAGCATTGTCCAATGCTCCCTGTTTTGCTTGGAGAAGGTTAGTCAGTTTTTCGATATGCGTTGCAACTTTTTTGCCTTGCTCTGCCAATTTTCTTTTGTCATCTGGTAGCGGTGAAACGATCAGCAACTCTCCCTCTGCTCCCCCAAGGGTGACTTGAAGGTTGTAGCGCGCAAGTTGCTCTTTCAGGGAGCCCATCAAAATTTTGAGTTCTGTCTGTCGTTTTTCTGCCGCTGCTTGACGGAGTCTTAATTTTTCGAGGTTACAGGTTTCGTGGGAACTTTTTATTGTGTTTTCCAGATTATTAATCTGCCTCTGGAGGGCAGCCTCATCAGCCTTCAGCGAAAGAATAGGCCCAAAGGAAAAGGCGACAAGGAGTCCGAGCTGTTTAAAAGTAATGATGCGCAAGAGAGTGCCTCCTTATCCGGATAAAAAATATATCTCTGTGAAGTATATCATAAAAATCGTCTTTTGGGGGGGGTGATGGCCAAAAAAGATAAAAAATTTTACTGAGGCCTTGACGATTAAAGGTCCTTTCTATATGTCCTGAGTGGTATGGAGGGGTGGCCGAGCGGTTGAAGGCACCGGTCTTGAAAACCGGCAGGCGTGGAAGCGTCTCGTGGGTTCGAATCCCACCCCCTCCGCCACTTTCCCGAGATTCTCCACACCACAAAATGGCTCCATGGGACACTGATGGGACACTAGAGAATAAAAAACCAGCATTATCTGTGAAGACTCCTATCTAACACTATCTGCCGCAACCAAGATTTTCTCTTGCAAAAGCGGTGCTAACTGTCCCAACACTGTCCCATAGATGAATGAGATCGTCTCAACACCATGTGTTTCCTTGTAAAATTAAAGAATTCAGCCGGTGAGTGAAACCGACTGTTGCTGATTTCCCTCTTTTGCCATAGAGTTCTCTCATTCATGAGGAGGGATCAATGGCAACACTCGAAAAACGACTCAATGCAGATGGGACGACAGGCTACCGGGCAAAGGTCCGTCTGAAGGGCTTTCCTTCTGAATCGGCAACCTTTGAACGCAAAACGGATGCGAAGGAATGGGCCAAGCAAACCGAAGCGGATATGCGCCAAGGACGGCATTTTAAGACAGTTGAAGCCAAGAAGCATACATTCGGGGACCTCATCGATCGTTATCTCCGAGAAATGGAGAAGAAAAACCCGAAACGTTTCGCAGATGTCAAAACCCTTTTGGGGTGGTGGAAAGACGAAATCGGGGTTTACCTCCTCTCAGACGTCTCGCGTGCCCGTATCATCGAACAACGGGACAAGCTTTTGAATACGAAGGGGCGCAATGTTGAGAAGCGCAGCAATTCGACCGTTAATCGCTATATGACAGCCCTTGGCAATGCCTTTACGGTTGCGATGAATGAGTGGGAATGGATACACGAAAATCCTATGTCAAAGATCTCCAAACTCTCAGAGCCCAGAGGACGTGTGCGTTTCCTCGATGATGAAGAGCGCGAGCGCCTTTTGCAGGCCTGCAAGACGTCAACGAATCCTCAGCTGCATACACTTGTTGTTTTGGCCTTGAGCACGGGAGCCAGGCATGGAGAGCTGATCAACTTGCGCTGGAATGACATCGATTGGCAGCGCCGGGTTATCACCTTACATGACACAAAGAATAAGGAGAGACGCCTCTTGCCTCTTGCTCATTATGCGCTTGAGCTTATGGAAACCCATAACAAGGTGAGGAATATGGCTTCGGACCTCGTGTTTCCGTCTCTCTCTCACCCTTTGAAGCCTTGGGACAGTCGCTCAGCCTGGATATCAGCTTTGGGGAAGGCGGGTATTCAAGATTTTCGCTTTCACGATCTCCGTCATAGTTGCGCGAGCTATCTTGTGATGAATGGCGCTTCTTTGGCCGAAATTGCAGAGGTGTTGGGTCACAAGACCCTTCAGATGGTTCGGCGATACGCTCATCTCAGTGAAGCCCATACGGCATCTGTTGTTCAACGCATGAATGAGAAGATATTTAGATGAGCAAAGCGGCTTTAAGAGCAATACATGAGAATGACCTTGATTCCTGCAAAAAGTGGCTATGCGACGATACGTCCTTGACTGTTTATCAGGGGTTATCCCATATCATTTCCCCTAACGATTCATTTGGGCCGCTCTACCAAGAACAAAGGGATCATCTGAGAAATAAACTGTTTGAAAAGAGGAGGTTTGCGGGGATCTTAATTACCCGTGCAGATGGTTTTTTCGTCATAGATGATATTGTCACCATTGCACCAAATGATAATGATCTTGAGATGTTGAGCCAGCGTCTTACGTCTCGCCCTCAATTTGTAAAACTGATGTATCAATATATGTCACATTTTTCGGATGCAGTTTATGAGGCCTACACAGAAGTCACAGGGGATCATTTAAGATTGGATGACCTTTCTGAGGTAAGAGAATTTTACGAAGAGTGTTCTACATTTGATTCATGGACAGGCCATCAGCTCTGCGCCTATATCAGTCATTGTGACCCAGAAGCCTTGGATTTCCTTGCAGCCAATCCAGAAGCCCAGGACTCCTTTCCAAAGACCCCAGCACGGCACCTTCCTGAGAGACTTTCTCGTATCTTTTCGAAGTCAGACCTCTACGAAAAGAATGCACCGCTTGTGAAAGCCGCTATTCTGGGAGGAGCCTTTGAGCTGATCCATCTTGATCGTGACGATTGGGAGAAAAGCTCCATGCATCCTAAGAAGGGACTGGAATGGGCAAAGAAGAAAGGGATCGAGTACCATCCTGTGCTTGATGAGCTTCTCCTAGATGTAGAGGCAGCACCTGCCATTGTAGAACCTGCTATTTCTTCAGGATACACCACTCCCTACTTAGAGATGATGCAAGAGGTGATGAGGGAGATGGAGATTTCAAGAGAAAATCAGGGGAAAAAGGAAGCCATAGCTGCTTTATTTGCAAAGAAACTCGCTGATCATAAACTCACTCCCCTCAGCCAAAAACTAGCTGATGCGATGGCGACTTTGGTTCGCTTGCCTGAATCGCAGCAAGGACGAGCACAACGTAAGGGGTGACCCCATCGGATAGCACGTTTTCGCATCCTATTGAATTTAAACATATTTTCAATGGGGGAATCCCATTCCCCCTTTTGCCCGGACCCCTTTACCTGTTTGTTTTTTCTCAAAATTGATTCTTACTCTACGTAGAAGACAGCAATCGTGCTGTTTCTTATAGCGTAAAGGATTAAACAGAATGCCTATTCACAACAACTCTACACCTACACAACCTTCGATAAGCGTCGACGACTTCGTTACCATCAGACAACTCACCACCACCAACCCGGCCTTCACAGAAGGCGGGATCCGAGCGCTCATCTTTCGAGCTGAGGGCAATGGCTTTAATAGCTGTATCCGTCGCATTGGGAGAAAGATCCTGATTTCTAAAAGTGCTTTTTCTCGTTGGATTGAAGCCCAAAATGAAGAGGGGAAGTGATGTAGGATTGGAAAAAAGAAAATGAGCATTGAAGCTGTGAAGACTCGAGTTGATAGGGCGATACCCTATGTAGTCCCTCAACCGGAACATGCAAGGCCTCCCTTGCATTCCTTGAATGTACGGGAACTCTTGGAACTCGAGATCCCTCCCCGTGAGATGATCCTGAATCCTGTTCTTCCTATGCAAGGGTTGGCGATGCTCTATGCACCTCGTGGGATTGGGAAGACCCATGTCGCCCTCTGGATGGCTTATACGATTGCGTGTGGGGGCGCGATGTTTGAGAATAAGTGGCAGTGTGAGACCCCTCGCAAAGTGCTGTTCATCGATGGTGAAATGCCGGCCAGCACATTGCAGGAGAGACTCTCGCGTATCATTGCCAGCTCAGAAAAAGAACTAGAGGATGTTGATCACTTAAAAATCATCACGCCGGACTGCCAAGAGGGAGGGATGCCTGACCTCTCCACCCTTTCAGGACAAGAATGGCTTGAGCCTCATCTCAAAGGAATCAATCTGTTGATTTTAGATAACCTTTCTTGCCTATGTCGAAGCGGCAGAGAGAACGAATCTGAAAGTTGGACGCTTCTACAGGGCTGGTTGTTGAATCTGCGGCGAAAGGGCATATCGATTCTTTTTGTTCATCATGCAGGCAAGGGAGGGAATCAGCGGGGTACGTCTAAAAAAGAAGATATTTTGGACACCGTCATCGTTCTTCCTAAACCACAGGATTATGACGAACGAGAAGGCGCTCGCTTTGAAGTTCATTATGAAAAAGCACGTGGATTTTATGGGGATGAAGCAAGACCTTTTCAAGCGTGGTTAAAAGAGGACAATGGAAAAATGACTTGGCAAGTCCAGGAAATAGAGCAACTTCAATTAAACAAACTGATCGGGCTTCACAAAGACGGCTTGAAACAGCGGGAGATAGCGCAGGAACTCGGACTGGGTCTCGGCACTGTGAATCGATGGGTCAAACGCGCCAAAGAGGAGGGTAAAGTCTAATGATCGTCTCCTCTCATCCTCCCTCTGTTCCATTGTTCCACTCTCTAGGGAATGGAACAGTGGAACACGTGCTCAGTCAGTGGAACACGTGCTCAGTCAGCGGAACACCCAACGGAACAGTTCTGGAACATTTTCTCTAAAAGCCTTGGCATGTCAGGTATTAGAGAGGAACAGAGAGCAGAACAAATGTGGAACAGAGGTCTTACAATCTGTTCCATCGATGCCTCAAGGTCGTTCTGTTTGTGGAACAAATACTGATACGACTCGCTATGAGTCTCTTTCTTACGAATTCGAAGAACGAGCTGCCATCATGGAATATGACGGTGGGCTCTCTCAAGAAGAGGCGGAGAGGTTGGCGAGGGTTGATTGGGAAGAAAATCAGCGCACATCTTGACACCCATCAGCATTTAGATACTATATATAGTGTTTTACGGTGTGCGACTGCGCTAAGCGGTTGTGCTTAAAAGGGAATCCGGTGCGACGTATATTTATGCCGGAGCTGCCCCCGCAACTGTAAGCGGCGAGTATTTTTCTCATCATGCCACTGAGGCGGTATTTCCGCTTTGGGAAGGCCGAGTGAAATGCAACAACCCGCGAGCCAGGAGACCTGCCAGAAGACATTTCGCAACCATCGGGCGGGGCGCACCGGTTGAGGGCAGAGGTACATCCTCGTATCTCTGCTTTCGGCAACTCCTGCCCTCTATGAAAGAGGGTACCACTATGCTGACCAATGCATACGATTTCGACAAAGACGGCAATTTAGTTCATTTTGATCCCCTGAGGACGATTGTTCCGTTTCCCGAAACACAGGAACAAAAACAACTCTACCGTAAAGCGGCGGAACTGCCCCTCAAACAAAAAATCAATATGCAAGAGCTTAAGCTTGATTATACCCGAGATGCCCTCCTGACAGATTTTGGAAAAGAAACCTTGGATGATCGCTACCTTCTTGATGGGGAGACTTATCAACAGATGTTTGCACGTGTGGCATGTGCTTTTGCCGATGATCTTGCCCATGCTCAGCGGCTTTACGATTATATATCACGCCTCTGGTTCATGCCCGCAACGCCTGTACTTTCCAATGGAGGGGCAAAACGTGGACTACCGATTTCCTGTTTCTTGAATACGGTGTGCGATAGCCTTGATGGGATCGTTTCCACCTGGAACGAGAACGTTCTACTTACCTCCAACGGAGGCGGCGTTGGAACGTACTGGGGCTTCGTCCGAAGTGTGGGAGAGCCGGTCGGTCGTGCGGGAAAAACCTCCGGGATTATCCCCTTTGTGCGGGTGATGGATTCCCTCACGCTTGCGATTGCTCAAGGATCCCTCAGGCGAGGGGCAGCGGCCGTGTACCTTGATGTATATCATCCAGAAATCGAAGAATTTCTTGAAATTCGTAAGGCCTCTGGCGATTTCAACCGCAAGAGTTTGAATCTCCATCACGCGATCAACATCACCGATGAATTTATGGAAGCCGTGCGTCATGATACAGAATTTGGGCTCCGGAGTCCAAAAGATGATCGAGTCGTTCGGATGGTCAATGCACGTCAATTGTTCCAAAAAATTGTTGAGACCCGTTTGCAAACCGGGGAGCCCTACCTGATATTTATTGATACGGTCAACAAAGCGATGTCCAAGCATCAACGGGAATTAGGGTTAAAAGTACGCATGTCAAACCTCTGCAGCGAAATCCTTCTGCCTTCTGGTCCTGACCATCACGGAAAGGATCGGACGGCCGTGTGCTGTTTATCCTCCCTCAATGCAGAAACATGGGATGAGTGGTGTACGGATCCTCTGATTGTGGAAGATGTGCTGCGCTTCCTCGATAACGTGCTTCAGGAGTTCATTGATACAGCCCCGAATGGAATGGCACGGGCCAAGTATGCCGCGATGCGTGAACGCTCAATAGGACTGGGACTGATGGGCTTTCATTCGTTCCTTCAGCGGAAAGCCATTCCCTTTGAGAGCGCCCTGGCGAAATCATGGAACCTGAAGTTATTCCGTCATATCCGCCGTGCAGCGGATGCGGCTTCTGTCTCCCTGGCTGAGGAGAGGGGAGCGTGTCCTGACGCGCAGGAGCGGGGCATTAAAGCCCGCTTCAGCCACAAGTTGGCGATCGCCCCCACAGCCAGCATTAGCATTATCTGTGGAGGAACGTCAGCCTGTATCGAGCCTATTCCTGCGAACATCTACAATCATAAAACCCTCTCCGGAAATTATGCGGTTAAGAACCCTTCCTTAGAAAAATTGCTTACATCAAAGGGGTTGAATACGGACCTTATCTGGCAATCAATTGTGGAGCGGGAAGGATCTGTTCAACATTTAGCTGAGCTCTCTCAAGAAGAAAAAGATATCTTCAAAACGGCTTTTGAGATTGATCAACGGTGGGTGATTGAGTTGGCAGCGGACCGGGCTCCCTTCGTCTGCCAGGGACAATCCATCAACATCTTCCTCCCCGCTGATGCCAACAAATGGGATTTGTTGATGCTCCATTGGACGGCCTGGGAGAAGGGCGTAAAAAGCCTTTATTACTGTCGCTCTAAATCGATTCAGCGAGCTGAGTATGCGGGAGGAGAGGGCAAAGAAACAAAGGAACTCAAGATGGAACGAACGGATTATGAGGAGTGCCTTTCATGTCAATAAATTACGCCACTCAAAACCCTTTGGATATCCAAGATAAAGGTCTCATCGGGCTTCTGGATACCACGGGTTCTTACAATGTAGAGCGCTATCCATGGGCCTATTCTGCTTGGAAGCGCCAACAGCAAATCCATTGGATGGGTGAAGAAGTGCCGCTGGGTGAAGATATTAAAGATTGGGGAAGTACACACATTACGGACAGTGAGCGCAATTTGCTCAGTCAGATTTTTCGCTTCTTTACTCAGTCGGATATTGAGGTCACCGAGAATTATTTCAAACGCTATATCCCTATTTTTCAACCGCTCGAAGTCCAGATGATGATGGCAGCCTTTACCAACATGGAAACAGTTCATATTGATGCCTACGCCTTATTACTTACAACTATTGGCATGCCAAAAACTGAATTCCAGGCTTTCCGAGCGTATGGGTCGATGCGGGCCAAGGCTGATTATATGCATAGCTTTGGGACGGGTACCTGTGCAGATGTGGCGCGCACACTTGCGATGTTTGGCGCCTTCACTGAGGGAATGTCCCTCTTTGCCAGCTTTGCCATGCTCATGAACTTCCCCCGCTTTAATAAAATGAAAGGCATGGGGCAAATTGTGACATGGTCTGTGCGGGACGAATCTCTACATTGTGAATCAATTATTCGTTTGTATCACGAATGGGAACATGAAACGGGGTCAGTCACAAAAGCAGTGGCGGATGATATTGTCGATGTGGGCAAGACAATGGTCAATCTTGAAGATAAATTTGTTGAGCTTGCTTTTGAGTTAGGGGGGATAGAAGGCATGATGGCCCAGGATATTCAATCTTATATCCGTTATATTGCAGACTGGCGATTGACACAACTTAAACTCACGCCTTGTTATGGTTATTTTACAGGGACAGCGGGCGACTATAAACAAACGAAAGAGCACCCCCTTCCTTGGCTCACGGCCATGCTCAATGGGGTTGAGCATGCCAATTTTTTTGAGGCCCGCGCAACAGAATATTCCAAAGCTGCCACAAAAGGGGATTGGCATGGCGAGGGTGGCGTATGGGCAGCATTTGACGGCTTAGATAAAGGCGGCAACAGAAAGGCAGCGCAGATGTAAAAAAATCTAGTAATTATACAAATATCTCTTTGTAAATGCTTGCTTTTTTCCTGGTATTTTTTTTCGTTGACAGTCAAAGTAGTTTTTGCCACAGTCAGCCAGGTGATGCTTGGCTGATTTTGTTGATATAACGCAAAACATGTCAGTATAGGTGGACAGTCTAGTAAGACGGAAGAAGGAAGATAAAACTACCTTTGTAACTCCACTTACGTTGTATAGATTCATTTATGCTGCTTTTGAGTGAGCTCTTACAAATGAAAAAATCTAAACAGTGTCCCTTTGAGACGCCATCAGACAATCACAGAAGATTTAAATTAAGCGTTTGTCTTGAAAAAATACTGGGGGGGGAAGTTATAAATCTGTCTAAAGGATGCGACTGCAGCCTCTTTCTTCAGCATCTTCATGAACCAAACGAACTAAAAAAAATTATACGAGAAATGCTTCCAGAAGCGATAGACGTTACTATAAACGGACCGTTTGAAGACAGAATATTTTTGATTCAGTATCCAGAATATCTAAATGTTTTTTCTCTTAATTCTGACCTTTGCGATAACCCTTTCATTATAACATATGCGCAAGAAATCATACTCTCTACGCCGGAAAAAATGCTGTCGAGAGCTCAATTTTCACCTACCCTTCTAGAAAGGCTCAAATTACCAAAGGTAAAGTTAGTAGCGCTTTATCATCCAGAGAATTTTCCTTTGCCTAGATTTTCTTTAGGGATTTCTGATATTGCAAGAGCAGTTCGTGAAGAATACAAGGGACAGGTAACCCTTAGTGATATGCAATTGGATAAGTCTGTTAATGACATCTTTGAGGAAGTTCAAAATGAATTGGCAGATATCATCGGTATTTCAGTCACCTTTGGCCAACAAGATGTTCTCGAACAACTCCTAGATCTCATTGCGACAATAAAGAACTACGCTCCCCTTATCGTTATTGGTGGAAGCTTGGCCGCCTTAAATGCAAAACATCTTGTCTCAACGTATCCCAACCTTATAGTAGGCTTGGGGGATGGAGAATCAATATTTCCAGATATTATTTCATACTGGCATGGAGATAAACCTATCTCAGAAATAAGCAATATTATGTTTCTTTCTGAACACAATGAACCAATTAAAACAGCACGAACAGTGTTGCCCTCAATTACTGCAGGTATACCTGAACTTGACCTGTTAGCTTCTACTCTGAGCAGCAGAGGTGTTATGCAGTTGGAATCGACGCGTGGGTGTAGTTATGCTTGTTCGTTCTGTCCTAGGGCGCATAAAGGAATTTGGAGCCCCCAATCAATAAATTTATTTGAGAAAATTCTTCCTGAAATAGCTTCTATTTTTCAGAATCACCCAGAGATTTCAAAGAAAATTTTTCTAGTAGATGAAGAATTTGTTGGGTACAAGGTGGAGGATGAAACAAATACCCGCATATTAAATGTGTGCAATACATTAAAAAATCACGGATTTACGTTTGAAACCAGCGCGCGAGTAGATCAAGTTTACAGAAGAAACAAAGATAAAGAGTGGCATGTTAAACGAATGAAACTATGGAATTTTCTTGTTGCAAATGGCCTGGATAGAGTGTTGTACGGCGTGGAATCAGGGGTTGATACAATATTAGAGCGTTTTAACAAAAAAACAACTAAACTTCAAAACGAAAATGCGATACGAATTCTCTCTGCTTCCTCTATTCCTGTGCGATTAACGTACATTACCTTTGATCCCCTCATGTCAATGGAAGAGCTTCTTGAATCATTCGAATTTCAAGGAAGAAAAGATCTTATCCTAAATCCACTAAAAGAAATGCCTGAGGATGAGTTGTTTGATGGAGTGCATAGTACAGACTTTATAGAAAAACATTCAGCCAATCGTCGTTTATATCAAGAAATCAGCTATTTACTTGTTTCTATGGAATGTCTCATTGGTTCAAAATATCTATCCAAAGTAGACGAAGCTGGTTTAGCTCGTGAATTTAATTACTCCATGGGGAAAAGGAATGCTGATTACCTTGATAAACGGATAGGATTGATGAGTTATAATTCTCAGCTATGGGTAGATCGGAATTTTTCATTAGATTATACAATTAAAAGCGTCGAAAAAATTGCTCCAAAAGAAAAAAGAAAAGAAATTCGCGAGCTTCGAAATGTTGTTAAGGATTTTGCATATGGTTTACTGTCTCAATTTCTTGCTATCGTAACGAAGAACTATTCTCTTGTTCCACCTGATCTTGTCCCAGATATTTCTCACCTTAGAGACATAGAGAAAAATTTTGACTATTCTATGAACAACATGGAACACAATCAAAAATTATTTGAAAAAATTATGGACGTACAATTTGATAATTTATGCAATTTCTTTACTGATAGATATAATGAGGTGCGCGTGACTTTCAGCGAAAAAGATAAGTTGAAAATGGATTGTATTATTAATGAATGGCAAGGTAAATCTCAATGGCGCCTCATCAATGCAGCTTAAGATATGGCGCGACCATTCTGTTTGTCCGTAGCGAGAAATAGGCACTGATTTAATGGCCCATACAAAATGTATAATAGAAAAGCATGACTCCTCAGAGCATTTCAGTTATGTATAAATGGAAATGTTTTTTGAATTTTTCTTTGTTCACCCTCACTAGCTTGTCTTTCATAGATGCTCAATGCCTTCCTGATGATACTACAGAAACGCGAGTCACTAAGGCTAAGGCAATTTTTAGCACTACATCAGACGAATTAAGCAAAAGGGCTTTCCCCATATCAACGGCTGCTATTGTAGATAGAATTGTCTTTCACCCCATTGAATCAGTAATTACAATACAGCAATCACATGTTCACAAAAATTATAGCAAACTAAATTTTTGTGAAGGTGCTTCTGTATTATACAAAAATGGAGGGTTAAGTGCTTTTTACAAAGGATTTGCATGGCCTATGCTGAATGCCATCCCTAATAGGTTTCTTGTGTTTGGTACGTATTATGCGGCGAGACGCCATTTAGAGAGTTATTCGCTTAATGAAAAACATATTTATAGTGGCGTGCTAGCATCTATCGTAAAAGCAATTTCTTCCTGCCCTTCTGAAGCAGAAAGAACACGTCAAGTGTGCGGGATACATGTTACTAACAGGTTTTCTCCTCAGAGTCTCTTTAAGGGACTTCTCCCGCTTTCAATTAAACATATCAGTGCATTAGCTCCTTCTTTGGCTGGCACTGATATTCTCATCCATAGATATCAATCTATCAAAGAATCAGCATTGGGTCCTTTTGTTATTGCAAGCGCTATCTCCTTTGTTTTTCAAACAATCTCTACCCCTGCAGATATGCTTAAAACGAGAGTTATGGAGGATTATACAGGAAAAACTTTTAGGACACACCTAACGCAATTAAAAAGGGATAAAAATTTAATATTTAGGACTTTTTGGTCTCGAGCATTCCGTTCAAGCGGAGGAGCTGGTCTTACAATTGGAATTATCCATCTTAGTCAATCCTTAATGGGTCATGATGAATAAGCAAAGATGGCAGGAAGCCCCCTATTTTTTTATACAATTCAACGCCCTTAATATGCTTAAGCTTTTTTAATATGGGATCCCCGCGCCGTACTAAGATATGCATGGAATCTAAATTTTTTGGCGTTGATTAATTTCGTGGATTGCAATGTAAAAAGTTGAGAGGACGATAAGCGTCATTCCAAAAAAAATACTGATTTTTGGCGACTCACGGAATATTAGTCCCCCGCAAATTCCTGAAAAAATAAACTCAGTATAGCGAAATGGTTGCAGGGAAGAAATTTCTGCCGATGAAAAGGCGGATAATAGGCAAAATAAAATTAACATACTCCCTCCACTTAAGAGTAAAAGAAAAAAGCACTCCTCAAAAGTAGGTGTAATCCACATTAAGAGGGTCGGAACAACTCCTAATATGGCTGTACCAATAGCAGAATAAAATAACATAGATAACAAATCCTCGTTCTCAATTAACAGCTTTTTGTTTATAATATCGAGAAGAGCAAAAAGAATTGTTGAGCCCAGAAGGGAGACGGTCATAGAGTTAAAATTATCCTTTATTGGATATAGGCTGATTGCAACACCAACAAATCCTAAAAAAGTTGCCGCAGACCGTTGCCAGCTACAATATTCTCCTAAAAAAATGGCAGCTAATGGAAGTATAAAAAGAGGTGTCGTGAAACTTATTACGGTAGACAGCGTTAATGGAAGAAAAATAACCCCATAACTCCATGCAGTCATTGCCAAAATAAGTAAAAAAGATCGTATAATGTGAACGGTAAGGTAATTTGTACCAAATGTCTTTTTGCCTCGAATCATAAAAAAAGGCCACAGCAGTAACGCACCAAAAAAAAACCGAAAAAAAGAAATCTCTATTGCCGGCAAGCGGCCGCCTAGGTATTTAGTGAGAACATCGTTGAGGCTGCTCACAACACACGCTGCAATCATCCAGAAAACCCCTCGATGATAGCCTTTTAAGGTAAACCATGAATCCATATCTGCTCAAGGCTAGCTCTGCTAAAAAACCGTCCTTTCGAGACTAATCCAATTAACACATTCGTCAAGAGATAATATAGTATTTCTAAGATTTTAGCGGAGATGATTTCTGATGTTTTTGTTATAAGCGAAAACATCTCTCCTAGGCAGATGCACTGACCGCTATAAAAAGTGATCGGTGCATCTTATTGTTTAGATAAGTTTTAGGTCTACTTCAATGTTGACTCTGCCTCTCCTAGGAGATGAAGTTCCCATTCAGTTTGAGAGGGCTCACAGGCACTCTACTCTTTTTCAGTCCCCTTTTGAGACTTAAGGCTCAATCGTGCTCTTTCTTCTGCTGCGAACTGCTCCCTATCTTCTTTGAGAGGGTATTTTCCACTTCTATAAACTTTAAAATCCCTCTGTCTCCAGGTAAGGTCCACATATCCGGTTGAGAGTTCCTGAAGACCGATTTCTTCAGGTATATATCCTTTCATTTCTTTGTTGATTGAATCCAAGTTATCTTTTCTAGAAGCTAGAAATTCAATCTCCAAAAAATCCCCTAATCCCCTAACGTCATCCCAGCACAGCGTAAATTTTCCTCCTTTATAAGTTTTTCTGTTCTTTTCAATCACAACTGATTCTATTAAGTTGTTTCTATTCATTAAATCTTTTAGGTCGGCTCTTTCAACCTTGGCTAAGCCCAAAAAAGTTAATAAGTCATTGAGCCTTTCTTGATCTTCCTCTATCAGCGGTATCGCAAAAGTATATTCACTACAATGGGTACGTTTTTCTGTTCGGCTGTTTTGTAGAAAATCCTCTTCATTAAATTTAACGTCAAGCTTTCTATTATTTCTTAGGCGTACATATACACCTTTCTGATAGAGATCTGCTGATGGGGTATCAAGATATATATCCGTCTGTGTTTTTAATGAAACAAACTTTTGTTTTTTTAAAAACTCTTCAAGATTTTGTTTGTCAGAGACACTATATCTATGCTCAACTTCTATCACCTCTCCGGGAGATCCCCCGGCACACTCACTACTATTTGATGCAATACAAGTGGCAATACCCGCACCAGCAATAAGGGGGTAGATGAGTCTATAATTATAAGGGTAAGGAGTTGCGGGTGTCAGTTTGCGCAACAGAAAAGGTGATCCCGCAAATCCTCTTCTAAATGCAGGCGAATATGGTTCATTGCAAATTTTCTGTCTGGAGCTTGAAGCTTTACTTGCTTTGACTCTTTGACTGAAAAGGGAGCTCTCCACTTTAATGGCTCGAGAGATGTGAGGCTTTGCACGTGAAAATAATTCTCGACAGTGACTCAGTCCAGCTGCCTGTGCATCTGAATGCAATAATATAAATGCTCCAAAATATAAAAGAAAGCCACGTAGTTTAAACGTAGAAGGGAAAGATTTTCTCATTTGAACGCACTCCACTGAGCTGTTAGATTTGATAATACGGTAGGGCGAGAGATACCGTCCGAATAAAAATCTTGATTAGCAATATTCATACCTATGTGTTCTGTTTATGGCAACAAAAAAATTGTTTAAATAAGTAAAATTTTTAAACTTTTTCTTGTTGTCACAGCAATTCTGAATTATTATTCCTGCATGCCTTATCCCAGGATTAATTTGATCCATAATGAAAGAGATGGCCTCATGGCCAACCTTTCTACTCACCCTTAAATAAATGACTTACGCACTACAGGCGACAGGCACGGGCGCTAATTGCATTGCTCTGACTAACAATTTATCTCTAAATCTTTCTATGTTTGGATCGGATTGGTTTGAAGAGGGAATATTGTGTATATCAAACCATTGTACCGATCTATATTCTTCTTCACAGAAGGCAATAGGGATTTTGCTATCTCCCTGAAGAAGGTACCATAATGATACGTCCTGATGCAGGATGCCTTTTTCATTGATTGGCGCTACTGTTATAAAAAAAGGCTCTGAGGAAAAAAAATCAGGATCCATCCGTAACTCTTCGCGACACTCTCTCTTTACTGTATCTAGGGGTAGCTCATCTGGCTCAACATGCCCTCCCGAGGGCAGCCAGAGGTTTGCTTTTTTATGTTCTCCGAGTAATATTTTCATATGTATAAAATCAATAAGAACGAAATAACTTACCAAGTGTATGTTTGGGATGTTGGGTTTTTGAATTCTACACAAATCTGCTCCTGATAGGATCCAATCAGTAACAAATTGAATGTGATTTTTTTCTAAATCATCCCACGGTTGAATATTTTGTATTTGTGATAGAATTTCATTCCTCATGACCGATATTCCTCTTTTGTTCTTTCATTGCAGATCATTCGTAGCTCAGGATGCATCCTATAATATTGCTTTCCCTGCTCTCTTTTTTGCGCGCACATGAATGGTAAATTATTGTTTTTAACAGCATGCCTCAGAGCGTCTGTAATTAAACGCGCTTGCAAGTATTTTGTTTTATCTTTCACATCGCCCCAATGTTCATTTTCTATTTTTTCTACTCTGATTATGGGGCCTGTGTCTATCCCTTTGTCAACAAAATGTAGAGAGCATCCCAATATATCATTATGAAATACTGCCCATGCGATGGCGTCCATTCCTCTATATAGAGGGAGTATGCCGTTGTGTGCATTGATAAATTTTGCGTCAACGGATGAAAGCGTTGCTTGCGAGATAACCCCCATGCTTACAAGAACTACTAAATCAGGTTGCAGACGCTGTAACAATTCACGCCCCTCAATAGAATTTATTGAATCTAGCGTGCATATATTGATATTATGTACATTTTTGAAATTAAAATTTTTAGGTTGAGTGCGCAATTTTCTTAATGATAACGACCAACTTGGATACCATGGTTGAGCATAAATATCGGTAGGCGTGGCGTTAGAATCATTTATTAATATTATTGTTTTTGGGTAAATATTAGCTTTCTTCATCTCGTCCCATAATGGAGGGAATGTAGAAGAATGCGCCGATACGAGAAGTATTATATTAGGGGATGTGCGCGATATAGGTAAGTACGCTTCAGCGGTATTCGTAGCGTGGGGCGTAATTCTTTTTCCATAAATCCATTTTTTGGACTTAATGTGCTGTATATGAGCATAAGCGACACATAAGCATAAGATATCTAAAAATAACAACTGCTTATTTTGTGTGTTTAATCTAGCGAAGAATCCCAGGAGCTTCAGAGCTCCATTGAAATATCTAACATCATCTAAAATACATGCGAGCTGGGTCCAAGAGAGAATTAAATAAGGAATAATAAGCTGTTCCTGCAGACTATCTTTCTCCTGAAATATGATAGATGTCTCAGGATGCCGGCGTCCAATATTCACTTCAAAATTATTCAATAATTTTTCATGCATATCTAGAAATTCTTCCGGCATCTTTTTGTTTTTATCTTCTGCGTCACCACACAGCAAAGCATGAAGCAGCTCCATGTATACTGGCTTAGATAAGATTTCTTTTTCTGAACGAGAGGGAGGTATTTTTTGTTTTTTACGCAGGGATGATAAAAAAACGTCTTCGCCGTAAA